>UMHJ01039652.1_pt1 | contig 13511 bp, 9 predicted proteins | sample 1965511 | NCBI WGS metagenome assembly UMHJ01 (sample SAMEA4836096, study PRJEB28245) | human gut metagenome | biome: gut microbiome; material: fecal sample | place: Denmark | collected 2008
AGCTTTGTCGGACGACACTTGGAAGCTTCGCTTCCTCTGTCTGGGAGTTGCTGACTGAGGGGATAAGGTTTGCTGGGTGGCGTCCCTCCACTGTTTTTGCGTGAGTAGCGCGTTCCAGAGCTTCGCTCTGTCACTGTCGCGGTGCTCCTCGAATACGCTAACAAAGCCTCTTGCTCACTTCTGCAAGCAGAGTTCGGCAAGTGTCTTTGTTAGTGTATTCTCATCGCTACTCACGCAAAAAAGAGTTCACGAAAGGAAGCGCCGGTGGTGGTGCTCCCCTTCGTGAACTCTTTGAAATTCACTCTATTTGTTAATTATTTAATTGTTTATTACTATATCACTTGTTGAAATATTTTGCAACATTAATCTTCTTTGTTGGTGATTTCGTCTATTAATTCTATGGACTCTTTTATCATATTATCGCAATGTTCCTTCTTTACTCCGCCTTTCCGGGCGTTGTTTCTTAGAAGGTCTACGCAATCTGTTAAGCCATCGTGGTTGGCGGCTATTCTTTTTCTGAATTCTGTTATTACGGCTGGGGAGTCTATTCCTTTTGCACCTAATACCATAAGGGCACTTGTTATTGCTCCACAAGTGCCGCCGCATTTCATTCCGCCACCAAAGTTACAGCCTATTGCTGCTGCCTGCTGTTCGGTCATTCCTAATTCATCGGCGTAGGCTCTCATTATTGTCTGGGCACAGTTGCTTACCATCGGGGTTTCATTTCTTAACTGCATTGCTTTATCTATATGTCTATTCATTGATTGTCCTCCAATTACATTTTAGAATATTTAGTAAGTATTTCCTCAATCTGCATATTTATGCTTTCAGGAAATGTTCCTGAATTATTATCAGAAATTTTTATCCAAAAGTCAAGATTCTTGTATTTCACATTGTGTCTTGTGTTGTTCTTATCCTGCCTGGTGGCAATCTGGACTTTTACCTGTGCTCTTTTTTGTTCAAGAAGTGGAATTATTATGTAATATAGCCTGTCGTCCCTGAATGATATATAGCCTGCGGCATTTCCCGATTTAGTCTTTAAATATAGACGGTGATTTTTAAGTGATTGTGGGTATAGTGTCATACCTGCCCGTAAAAATGGGGCATTAGCTTGTATTTCAAGCATTGAGTCTATATAAAATATCTGTGCATTATTCTGCTTTACCGGTGTGATAAGTTCATTAAGTGTGTAGGTTGCATCTATATACTGCTGGGCTAAAAGGTATGCAAGCTGTGCTTTTATAACTGCCCTTCTTGTATCCGATATGCTTCCTTTCCTTCTGTTATCTATACCTGATAACAGCTTATCACTGCTTTCTGATATACTCTTTATGAATAATGTAAAATCTTCTTCTATCGTCCAGATATATTTGCCTTTTGCTATAACAAAGCTTCCGGTAATATTTCCTCTTGCACCTTCTGCATAATGATATATATTACGGCTTGTATACGCATTATCATTAACAGGTGCATCCCAATTACCGCCATCAGAATCATACGAATTATAGTTCTGATAATATTCTTCGTCATATGTGTACTCTGATGAATAATTATCATCGCTGGAATCATTGAAATAATCGGACATTTTATTATCAGATAAATTCTTAATAATAATTGAATATGCCTCATTAATCTCCTGCGCACTATATTGATATGTATTCTTCCCTGACTTTAATGAATCGGGATGCACCTTTAACATCAGTTTTCTATATTTTTTCTTAATCGCTTTTATATCAGCAGACTTGGATACTGCTAATATTTTATATGCCTGTTCTACACTCATCTTCATAGTGTTATCCTGATATGCTCTTTCTATTGGTTACATTTATCAACTCATTAAATTAACTATTGTAAGCCATAAATGTTTAGATTACGCATATGATAACACATACTTAGTTAAGCGTATATGTTTTTAAATCAAATTTCTTCTGAATAAAATCCACAAGATACTCAGCTGTACCCTCAACGCCCAAAGAGCTGCTGTCTATCATTATAGTCTTGTGCTTAGGGTCTGATGGAAGAAATCCTGCATAGTGCATATGGTAGTTATCTCTTGCCTCATCTACTGACCTTATCATCTTCTTGGCTTCTTCTTCGCTTAAATGCAGATCATTTACACAGTTCTTAACTCTCTGTTCATATGGAGCATAAATGTATATATGCACCGCATTTTCTTCATCAGAAAGGACAAAATCCGAACAACGTCCAACTATTATACAGCTTTCTCTCTCAACTAAGAATTTCATAATATTCTGCTGGGCTTCAAATATCCTGTCCTGCTCTGTACTTGACTGTGTTCCGAGAGGATACATCATTCTCTTATATGAATTAGTTGCTGTCTTTTTAACCTTTTCTTCAAGCTCATCTATCTGCGACACCGGAAGATTAAGCTTCTTAGCCGCCTGCTCCACTATATCCCTGTCATAATATTCAACTCCAAGCTTCTTACTCATAAGCTTGGCTATTGGACGTCCAAGGCTGCCAAACTGCCTTGCTATTGTAACGACATATTTCTTATCACTCATAACTGCCTCCGTTCTGAAATCATATTTGTTGTTTTATAATAATTTCTATATGTCTGAAATCATATTATAATTTTTTATATGTCATATTTCCAATTAACATTTTCTAATTAATCCCTACATAACTTACATAACAAATCCTAATACAAGGAAACCAATTATACTTATTCCAGCTCCTATAAGTACATATGGAAGCTGTGATACCGCGTGGTCAAAGTTATCAATACCTGAACCCTGTGAAGCAAGAACTGTTGTGTCACAGTAGAAGCAGGCGTGATTACCAAATGCACAACCTGAAAGAATTGCTGCCATTATAAGTATTGCATTGGCTCCTACACTTGCACCAAGTGGAAGAAGAACTGGTGCAACAAGTGTACATACGCCCCACGCATTGGCTATCATAAATGCTAATATACCAGTAATGATAAATGCAAGCATTGGGAAAATCTTTGCTGATAATATTGGCTGTGTAATATCTATGAAGAACTCTGTCATCTGCATCTGGCTTGCCATTGTCTGGAATGTAAGTGCTGCTATAAGGAGAATTATAATAGGAAGCATATCTGCAAATCCTTTTACGAAATTATCCCAGTATTCTGTAAATGTCATCAGCTTTTCTGCAAGATACATAACAAGTGTTACTGCAAGACATATAATCTGTGCTACTACAAGGTTCCCTGTAACACAGGCTACAACTACAAGTACAAGCATTGGAACAAGGAAATTGAATATGTTGCCGTCCTGTTCGCCTTCGCCATCGTCCATATTGTACTTCTTACTTGCATCACTGTAAACCTTACCTGTTGTTGCAACTCTTTCATAAGCCTTCTTCATTCCGCCAAGCTTAGGAAATACACCTGCTGAGAAAAGAATTACAATAAGTAATGCAACTATTGAATATATACAAAATGGAATTGCTTTAATATAAGCTCCCATCCAGGTCTTTGCACCAAGTGCCTGAACACTCTCCTGTGCGAAGAAGATAGCTCCAAAATATGCTGCCCAAGATGAGAATGGGAACATAACACAGACTGGTGAACCTGTACTATCAAGAAGATATGCAAGTGCTTCTCTTGGTACTTTTACTTTATCATATACCTTCTTCATTGCTGTACCTATTGATAATACATTAAGATAATCATCAATAAATATAATTACACCTAATATAAATGTTGTGAATAAAGTCTTTCTTTCGCTGTTACATATCTTTGAAACAATCTTTGCAAATCCAAAATGTCCCTTAGAGGCTGTAAGAAGTGCTATTATACTTCCAAACAAACCACATACAAGTATTAAGTATGCTTCATCACTCATAACACCTTCAAGTGTATTAACCCATTCGGTTATAAAATCCTGCTTATATAAAAATATTGCTCCTATAATTGAACCGCCTATAAGAAATGGCTCACATTTCTTAGTAGCTATAGCACCTATGACAATACCGATTACAATTATTACTGCTATAAGACCGTAGCTCATAATCATTTCCTCCTGTTATATAAATATTTATTAATATCTGACGCGTCCAGCGGTACATTTTATATACCGCAAGATAAACAATGAATGTGCTTTAGTAATTTCTATTTCAGCCTTTACTGCCAGTTAGATTAACATTTTTACTAATACACAAAAAGGGACTTCCGCTAATATTACCATTAGCAGAAGCCCCTTTGCTTCTTGTCTATGTTCAAGAATATATCACTAAGACATATATACTTCAACATTCTTTTATAAATATTTTATTGTTATGACTTCTAATAACAATCTTGTATTACTTCATTTGTTCTCACAGCACAAATGTCTATCTTACCTCAAGACATATCAAAGCATTCATAAACTCCAGACGTGTCATCGCATCATCAAAATTCCTGCCCGTAAGCTCAGTTATTCTCTGTATTCTGTACTTTACTGTATTACGATGCGTAAATAACTGTTCAGAAGCGTGAAGCAGGCTGTTATTGTTCCAAAGGTACGCTTTTAACGTCTGTAAAAGATTCGTATTATTCTCCTTATCATAGTCAATAATTATGCCTAATGTACTGTCAACAAAGTCCTGTATAAGCTTTTTATCTCCAAATTCAGAGAACAGGTTATATATTCCCATTTCTTCATACCAGAACACACTTCCATTAAGCTGTATCTTCTCCGAAAGGATTACACACCTTGAAGCCTCCGTAAAACTTTTCTGCAAATGTGATATTCCATTATATTCACGTCCAATTCCCATAACAAGCTTTATATCCGTATACCTGCCCTGCACGTATTCAGATAATGCTTCGTAAGATTGATTAATAAGACCGTGTGTATCATCAGCATTTTCCAAACAATTAAAACAGCCAACTATGTTATTAGCATATCTTGATAAAATCAGACTTCCATTGTTCTGTGCAAAACTGTCCCTCAGCTTATTCATAATGAAATCATAATCAAAATTCTCTATCTTATTATCTGAATGAATATTAATCATAAACATACGGTTATTACCATTGATGTCATAGCCAGCTTCTTCAAATTTAATAGAAAATGCTTCTATATTGATGTCCTTTCCAAATATAATTCCTGAAAGAATATTATCACTTAATACATCTGAGTCTTTATTATACGCAATAGCGTGTCCGATTTCTTCAAAAATGTCAATAAGAGGAATTTCACCTGATATGACAAATATCGGAAAATCGTTAAGATTGGAATAGGATATTATTGTACTGTCTATACTGGCAATGTACTTATCACCAACAAGAAGCAATGCACCTGCCATATCAAGCTTCTTAGCTTTCTTAATAACTGCTTGCAGGTCAAAATCCTTACTCTGTATAACAGGCGTGCTTATAATCAAAAGCTCCTGTCCCTTTACCCACTTCGCAAAATTCATATTCTCAGGCTTATATACCCACCTTATTCTATTAGACAAACCACTCTTTCCTGCTATTATTCTGGCTTTCGCCATTGAGGGGAGAGTGAGAAGATCTTTACATTGAAACATATTGCTGCTCCTATATTATGTTGTTATAATTATTTATAGTGCCATAAGGAACTTTTAAGATGAGCACTTTTGTGCTCATTATATCATATGCCCTGCGTTGCTTTTTCACGCATCCGAAGTTTCGAAGAAACTTCTAAGTGACTACGAAGTAGTCATATTATATCATAATTCACTCTTTATCTATGCCATAAATTCACTCAAAGCCTCGAAAACCACTGGTGCTTTCTTAAACAGATATTCACCATTACGGACACTTGCAACAACATCGGCTCTTTCGCATACTGCCTCGAATTCGCTCCTGGCATCGACAACAATAAAGTTAGCTGGCTTGCCTGCCTCAATTCCATATATGTCTGATATGTTCATAGTCTTAGCACCATTAACAGTTATAAGGTCAAGGCAGTTATCCATTTCCTCAAATGACATCATCTGGGCTATATGTATACCATTATCAAGCACATTCATAAGATTGCCATTGCCTGCCGGATACCAAGGATCCTGAATTGAATCCTGTGCAAAGCATACATTTATTCCATTTTCATATAATTCCTTAACTCTTGTAAGACCTCTTCTCTTAGGATATGTATCCTGTCTGCCCTGAAGATATATATTCTCTGTTGGGCAGGAAATGAAGTTAAGTCCTGCTTTCTTAAAATTCTTCATCATTCTGAATGCGTAGCTGTTATCTACTGAACCTAATGAACAGGTATGGCTTGCTGTTGTCTTAGGTCCGATTCCTTCAACAATTGAAAGTGCTGTAAGAAGCTCCACAAACCTGCTCATTGGGTCATCACTCTCATCACAGTGTACATCAATAAGCTTGTCATACTTCACAGCTAATTCAACAACCTTATGGATTGATTTCTCACCAAATTCCCTGCAATACTCAAAATGTGGAATACCACCTACACAATCAGCACCCATTTTAAGTCCTTCTTCAACAAGCTTGTCGCCATCTTTGTAAGAATACATTCCTTCCTGTGGAAATGATACAATCTGGATTGTTACAATATCTTTTAATTCTTCCTTTAATTCAAGAAGTGCCTTTAAGGCTGTGAGGTTAGGGTCAGTTACATCAGCGTGTGTTCTTATGAACTGGACACCGTGTGACACCTCCATTTTAACTGCCTTTATTGCTCTTGCCTTTATCTCATCAATTGTTAAATCTGATTTAGTTTCACTCCACCTTTGAATTCCTTCAAATAATGTTCCTGTTCCGTTAGTTGCGCCCTGCTTTCTTGCTGTGAATACATAATCAAGATGAATATGTGGGTCAACATATGGTGGCAGTGTAAGCTTGCCTCCCAAATCCTCAATTTCACAATCACTATCTACATCTATATGTGGTGCAATTGCCTTAAATACTCCGTCCTCAACAAGTATTTCCTGTAATTCATTATATCCTTTTAACTTTGCGTTAATAAATTTCTTTCCAGCCATATTATACCTCTTTTCCTGCCTAAGATATTAACACTGAATTCAAATATCAAATGGCATTGATTAATATGGTCTGACTATAACAATCAATATAACAAACAACAAGCATTTGTTTCAAAGTAACAAGCATTTTATGCTGTTTTAACAACATTTTATAATTGTATTTGTGCTGGGGATACATACCCATCATAACTTTTAATATAAATCCCTTAACAGCACAAAAAGAACACAAAAGGGATTTGGAAGGTGTATCCCAAATCCCTTTTATTTTAACTTTATTCTCTGTTCTTATGATACATCTCTTTCTCCATATACATAAGCTTATCTGCTGACTTTAATAATGCTTCTAAATCGTCAACCTGCTCTCTCCACAGAACTCCTATGGATATGCTTACTTGTTTATCCTGCATTATATTTTTCAAGGCTGTAATTCTTTCTTCATATTTATCACGCTCAATATTCTGCTCTATAATTACAAATTCATCCCCACCTACCCTGTAAGAATTATCCGGGAATACCATTTTGAATGTGTCTGCTGCTGTACATATGAACTTATCACCCTTAGAGTGTCCATAATTATCATTAATTGCTTTCAGACCATTAAGATCTATGTAAGCAACTCCGACATTTTTAAGTATCTGGTCTTTAGCCGCTTTAACAATGCTTATATATTTGTTACGATTGTACAAACCTGTAAGCATATCCCTGTAACTTAAATAACGCATCCTATCCTGCTGCACACGCTTTTCAAGACTATTAGTAACAAAATATTGTATAGAAGACAATAATGCCATATCCTCGTAATGATTAACCGGATTGTCCACTCCAAGAAATCCAATTATATTTCCATCTCTTTTTAATGGCACTGCAAGAAGTCTGTCTACATTCTGTTCATGCAACATATTGTATACAGGTTCTTCCTTTTGCTTGCTGACATCTGCTATATAATATGGCTTTTCCTCTTTAAAATTCTCCATCCATAAACTTACAATATTCATTGAAAGCTTTTGAAGCTTATCCTTCTTTGCTGTAATACTATCACCAACATACTCATAGGTGTTATCCATTGTATTATCATCGTAATTATTTTCAAAAATATAACATCTGTCCGCACCAAAATAATTATTAATAATTGCAAGAAGATTATGTATAGCTATGTTAATATCCGCTTCAGTTGTCAGTTCTGCTATACACTGGTTAAGCACCATAGATATTTCAAGTTCAGCCTCTGTCTTAATCTGCTTCTGTTCCAGATTGTCAAGTTTCCTGTTCTGTTCACCAATAACAGTTATATACATAACTATCATTGAATTACATATAGCTATATCAATCAGCGAAATTTCATAAAAGTAGAACTGTATTATTGCCGCTACAATTGGAAGAATAATATATGAACCGAGTGAAGAAATTGTAATATTGCTTAATTTCTTTCTGTATTCTATCAAAAATGACATCTCTACCATCATTCCTGTTACAGGTATAAAAATAGATATTATAAAACCTTCACTTCTATGATATACATTCTGTGCATCATAATAGTAATACAAATCTGTAAACTGTGAAATAATAACCAGAGCTACTGCCACGGCACACAGTATATTTATAAATGTTGCTCTTTTTAAAGTTCTTTCTTCCTGTTCCGTAAAAATAAAACTGCACACATACCTGTGGAACAAATATAATATTATATTATTGTCAAGAAATACTATAAAATTACTTATCCTTACAATCCAATATCCAAATATACCCGTCCAACCTCTGAATATACAGGCGGTTGCATCACTGAGCAACAGAACAGCTGTTGCAAACTGCAAAAGTATCATCCACAGCCTCTTACGGCGGTCAAAATTCTTACTTAAAATCATTCCCACCCCTGCTATTAAGCAGAATACACAACCCCAGACCAACATAGCAATATTAACATATTGCACATCAAAATATGACCTATTATTTCCAATCGTAATGCTTAACAGCCTGTTAATGCTATACATAATATCTTCCACTTTGTCCACCTGATATACTTTAATTCATTAAATTACCCAATATGAAAAATATTATCACATTCTGGCGGCATTGTCATTATGAAATATTGTATTTAACAGTTTATTACACGTCCTGTTCTTGCCGTAACCCTGTGTGATATTGATATAACTGTTCTGTTTTCAGATACACCTTTAAGTGCTGTAAGAACATCTCTTTCTGTATTGGCATCAAGATTGGCTGTTATCTCATCAAGTAAAAGCAGCTCCGGGTTGGCAGCTGTAGCTCTTGCTATGGATAACAACTGCCATTGTCCCTGCGAGAACACTTCCTGTGTACACTGGGTATCGTATCCATTTTCAAAGTTCATAATTGTATCGTGAAGTCCTGTAAGCTTTGCCGCTTTGATAACAGCTTCGTCAGATATGGACTTGTCATAAAGTGTAATCTGGTCTTTAATAGTTCCCGGAACCATATGAAATGACTGCTCAACATAACCGAATATTTTTCTCTTTCTGTTATCTGGTATCGCGGCTGAATTCATATCATTTATAAGGATAGAACCTTTCTGTGGCTTATACAGACCTAAAAGCAGCTTGAATATTGTACTCTTACCTGCACCTGTCCTTCCTGATAGTGTAACCTGCTCTCCTCTATTTACAACAAATGTCTTATCAGCTATTACAGTGTGGTCAGCCTCATATCCGAACGTTACATCATTGAACTGGACATAAGGTGTATCATTTTTACTATCAAATGTCTTTTCTGCCTGTAATTCTTCATTATTATCTAGTACTGGAAGTTCAAAGAATTCATTTATTCTTCTCACGCCCGCAATTGCTGACTGTATCGTCTGGATTTCCATTCCAAGACTTTCAACCGGTGAGAATATCTGTGATATATAGTTAATAACTGCTACTACTGTACCTGCTGACATACCAAAAAGTGTAAGGACTTTGGCATTGCCTGAGGCTGAAAACAACATAACCACCGCCACTACAACTGCATTTAATATAAGAATAACCGGTGAATATACGGCATCGTAGAAGTTGGTCTTTTCCATAGCTTTGTAGCTGTCGCTTATATATTCATCGTATCTTTTCTCCATATACTTCTCCTTGCCGAGATTATGGATCGTACGGATATTGTGAAGTGTTTCAGGTACATGTCCTGAAGCACGGCTGACTGCTCGTCTATTTTTTAACTGGGCATCAAGCATATTCTTCTGTATATGTCTTGTAAACCAGAATAAAAATGGAAGAAGCACCATAAGCACTGTTGCAAGTCCTTTATTTCTGAACCAGATAACTGCAAGAATACTTATTATCTTACACGCATCTGCAAACATACTTACAATTCCCGATGTAAAAAGGTTCTCAACTGTATCAACATCACCTACAAACCTTGATACAACAGCACCTGACTCCTGCTTATTAAGTGAGTCAGTAGAAAGTCTTACAAAATGCTCCATAAGTCCACTTCTAAGTGCGTGTGTTATCTTCTGCCCAAATACTGTAAGAAGCCCTTCTCTTGTGGCTTCCATAAGACCTGTAATAACTGTAAATGCCATATAAAGAAATACAAGATATACAGGCATCTGACTTCCTGTTGTGAGTGTATCTACTATTTTTCCAAGTACAAGTGGTGGATAAAGAGCTGTTATAACCGCACCACATACTGAAATTATAATTCCAAGAGAAAGCCATTTTCTCTTTATTATAGTATGTAATATTATTGAAACTACGTTGTGTGAATTCTTGTTATTCATTTTCTTATTATCAACGTTATTAATATTATAATTATTGGCTTCTGTGCTGTTTACATTATTACTACTCAATATTATCCAACTCCTTTTTCTTTTTTTCGTTGGTATTTTTATTTTGTAATGTACCTTTTTCTGTATGTCCAGCCACGTCTACCTCATCTGTGTGCTGACATTTTCATACAGCTTCCTGTACTGCGGACACTGTAACATAATCTCTTCGTGTGTTCCAACTATTGCCTTTCCATTATCCATCCATATAACCTTATCCATCTTAGGGAACATATACAGACGATGTGTCATAATAATTACAATATTATTCTTTGCTATATCACAAAGGTTGTTATATATCTTTTTCTCAGTGCTTATATCCAGTGCTGAAAATGGATCATCAAGCACAAGTACCGGCTTCTTATGACAAAGCGTTCTGGCAAGTGCTATTCTTTGTGCCTGTCCACCTGACAGTCTTACACCACCATTACCAATAAGTGTGTCAACTCCATTTTCCATCTGTGCAACTTCTTTATCGATACATACGTCCTTGAGGTATTCTGATACATTGCAATCATCACCAAGAAGCACGTTATTCTTAATAGAGTCATTAAAAAGCTCTGTGTCGTGTCCAAGATAACTTATTATTCCCGACCTTACATTATCAGCAACACTGCTTAATTCATTTCCATTATACTTAATACTTCCCTTATATGGACATTCGCAAAGGAAGGTCTTTCCAAATGTTGACTTACCGCAGGCAACCGGACCCGTAACGCCTATAATCTCCCCCGGCTCTGCAGTAAAGGAAATATCATTATATACAGTTTTTCCATCTGGATATGTAAAACTTAAGTTTTTTACTTCAAGCTTTCCTGATGTCTGATTTTTACAATCTGTATCTTTATCCTGAATAACCATAAGCGGTTTAATACGTTTCCACGAAACCTGTGACTTATGAACTGCATTAAACAGCTTTGCCGCCTTTGAAGACTTATCCGATAACTTTATAAAACAGGCAAGGAATGTCGTAAATGCCGCGATATCCCAGCTTTTCCACCCCGTTCCAAGTACATTTTTACTGCCGAAATATAATATAAATATTATACCTGTCATTGATATAATCCTGTATAAGGGTGTCATTGAAGAATTCCATATATTTGCCCTGATAGCAGCTTTCTCATATGATGAAAGATTATCTTCGTATGCAATTCTTCTGTCCTCTTCCCTTCCGTATACCCTGTAAGTTATGGCATTAGAAGCTCTGTCTAGTGTGGCATTGCTTAATATTCCTGACTGTCTTTTATATTCTGCACCTGTTCTCTGTACGATAATCTTCATCTTCTCTGCAAGCATATAAGATATAGGTGGAAATATCATTGCAATGAGTGCCAGCCTTACATCATATACAAGCAGCATTCCTGCATATGCAGCCAGTGCTACTCCTGTATCAAACACCTCTGTTGTGAACTTTCTCATGCCCTCAGCACAATCATCAACATCAAGGATTGCCTTTGTCATAATATCGCCCATACCTTCACTTTCAAGTTCTGTCTTGCTCTTTAACACAAGCGTCCCATACAATATCTTCTTCATTCTTCTGTTGACATTATTCGCAAATCTTCTCACATAGAAACGCTTTATATATCTTGATATCTGAACAACTGCAATAGATACAATATATGACACTACAAGTATAAGCATATCCTTGTATACAGCATTCTGGCTTAATATATCTATAAGACATCCTGTCATCTTACCCTCAAACCAAGGGCCAAGCAAAAGTCCAAAGTTATATATAAGACCTGAAACTGTTATTATAAGCAGTACCTTCCACTCTTCTTTAAAATATGATAGTATTCTGTCGGCTGCAAATTTCTTGTTTGCGGTCACTTTTTTGTTATCTGAAGGATTTACTCCATTATTTCTTAATTTAAAATCCAATCTCATCTGGTGCCACAGGACATTTCCATGAGTGGATTTATCTGTTATCCCCTCATCAATGAATCCAAACTTGGAATAATATGGAACAAGGCTTTCTTTACAAGTTAATACAAGCCCTTTCCGGTTCTGTTTTCTGGCATCTAAGATAGCCTTCTTAATCAGCTCTTTCGCACATCCACATCTGCGATATTCAGGAAGAGTATTTACACCAAAAATCATCTGCCATGCACCATTCTCATTATGCATTGATGCATTTTCATACATGTCATCTGTAAGATCAGCCTCATCCGTAACAAAACCATCTACAAACGCAATGAGTTTACCCTCATCAAACATAAGCCAGAAATGATTTCCATAATATTTTATTCTCTGCTCAAATTCTTCTTTAGTTGCTGCCTCTAAAACAGGAAAACACTCGGATTCGACCGATGCAATATCATCTAAATCAGACATTGTTGCATATCTTATATTCACAATCGTTCCTTCTTTACTATGATTTTTTCATTATAGCTTGCTGTAAGGTAGATAATGCTCATTATATGTGCATATCTAATACTTTCTACTCAATCACATACTCATACATTCTAAACTGCCTGTTTCCAACCACCTCATAAAATATGTTTTCAGTACTTACATATTTAAAGCCAGCTCTGATATATAACTTGTCAGCTAGTGTGTTCTTATCTATTACATCAAGATGAATGGCTTCAATGTTTTCCAACTTAGCATATGATATTAAGTTTTTTACAAATTGAGTAGCAAGACCCATACCACGGTACTCATATCGCACTGCAAGGGCATGGATTATCCATACATTATTATCTCTTTCATTTACTTTCCACGCTACCTTTTTATACTCTTTATTAGAATTACTGTTAACTATGGCACACGC
>UMHJ01068153.1_pt1 | contig 13413 bp, 12 predicted proteins | sample 1965511 | NCBI WGS metagenome assembly UMHJ01 (sample SAMEA4836096, study PRJEB28245) | human gut metagenome | biome: gut microbiome; material: fecal sample | place: Denmark | collected 2008
TATGTAACCCTCTTTCATCAAAGTTGAAACAAAGGCAGAAAACCCCGATTGCGCTTCATCACGAGAAATCTCATACTCCTGCATGACAGCGCAAATAATGCTTTCCGAAGCAAGACCCTTTTCAAGCCCGCGCCAAATAAATGCACCGGATTCCGAAAGTTTCCTGAGCTGCGGCAGTTTTCCCCGCGCCTCACCAACGGCAACAAGCAGGTATTCATCACAAACTTCAACATAAACCGCATTCGGATTAACTCTGTATTCCATAATAAACTCTCAAACCCTCCGTTCGGTCGATTATCCTTCAAAAGCACCATTCAAAAGCACCATTCAAAAGCCGAATGATTCCAAACACTGCATCGTTAATTGTCAGCGCAGCAAAGTTCGCTTTCAAGCGTCCTTCGGCAAAGCTCGGCCGATGCACCGTCCCCGCGATTCCTGAGCAGCCAAACCGGCGTGCGCTCAAGTATACGTTCCGTATATTGCGCTGCAAAACGCACCTGTTCCGCGTTGTCGCACGGAATTATGAATTGCAGAAACAGCCGAACACCCGCTTCTTTCGGAGACAAGCGTTTAATTATGTTTTGCTTATCCTGAGCAAGAAACACAATGCCGCCGAGAGGCGCCGTGCGCAGCTGCCGCATGTTTTCCTTTCCTGCCCACGGCGAAGCCGAAACAGTTACATACTGTTTTTCGAAATTCAACACGGGCTTGTCGCCGTTCAGCATTTCCACTTCATTCGGGAAAAGGCGTTTCCACTGCTTATAATGCGTTGTTTTTCCCACTCCGCTCGGAGCGCAGATGAGCCATGCCTTTCCGCACCACACGAAGCAAACCGCATGAATGATTGCCCGCCCGTGCGGAAGAAGCGCGGCGCAGGCCTTGGTGCAAAGCTCAAGATCTTCAACGCTTTCGGGAAGCGTTCCCGGTTCGTAACCTCGTGCGGCGCAGGCGCATTGCTCCGGCGTGATTTCAATGCAGGCGCAGGGTTTTTTTTCCGTTTGAAAATCCGCATATCTATCGCGGAACATTTTGTATCTGAGCGTCAGCTCAAGCGGGATGCCTGCAAGCTCGATATTGATTTTTTCCATCCTGTTCCGTGCCTCCGTTCAGCTCTTTTGCAAGGTCCGTGCGCATCCGCAGTTATGTTGAAAGCGGCGGAGCAGCATCTGCCCCGTCGCCTTCGTGCCAATTGCACCGATTTCATGAATATCATGAATTATGCAATCATTATGGTTTTATATGTTACGGATTGACGATGTTTCCGAAGTTATCAAAGTAGATAACAGTTCCGTCGCCAAGGGTCATAACGTTCAGGTTCTCGCCGATGGATTCGATGATCGCGCCGCTGGGCTGTCCCATGGGAGCAATAACGGGCTTGCCGTCATCGGTGAAAACGGTGTTGAGGGTCGGATCAAACTTTTTCATGCGTGTTATCCTTCCTTTCGCTTATTCGGTGATTCCGTACCAATTATAGGTAAGGGTGCGGGTTTCGCCGCGAACGGTCGTGCCATCCAAAGTTACCCAATAGGGGGTGATGTTGAGCCTTGCGCCGTAGGTCACGCCGTCGAAAGCATAATCACAGCTCATAACAAGCGCATCCTTGGCAACGCCCCTGCCGAACAGGCTGCGCGCACTGCGCAGACCGTAACGGGTGCTGTAATCGGAAACGGAAATCCTCTCGCCGTTAACGATAAAGCCTGTTTCAGCGTAATTTCTGCCGTCGATTGCGGAAACGAGGGTCAGGCTGCGGAGTCTGAAGAACCCGTTGCGATAGTAGCGAAGCCCGAGATAGGAATCGGAAACGTACTTTGCATAAACATCAATGCTTTCGGTAATGTTCGAAAGGTCTGCGGGAACGGTGCATGCTTCATCCGCGAACCAGCCTGCAAAGAGCTTTCCTTCAACGCCGATATAGTCGAGCTGAACCGCATTGTTCTCTGCTGCAACGGTGTAAAGCGTTTCGCCGTCGTGAACGGTGACGGTATTGCCCTGAACAGGTTCATCAACGGGGTTGATGGGTGCTCCGTTTGCAAAATAGCTGTTCATCAGAACGAGCATGTTCTCCTGCTGTGCATCGTCAACAAAAGCGTTTGCAATGCCGCTTTCAACGTTTTCGACAACGTGGAACTTCTTGTAGGTATCGTCAGCATCCGAACCTTGGCCGTAATACTCTGCGGTGCGGGTCTGCGGTGCAACCTTAACGCCGTCAAGGGTGATCCAATAGGGTGTGAAGGTGATTCTATCGTGTGCATTCGGCCAATAGGTGTTCTTATCCATGCCGTAGCAGGCAAGGTATCCGCGGGTCTTGTTGATAACGCTTGAAACATTGTACATACCGCTTGTGCCGTTGTTGAAATCGACTTTTACGGTGTTGTAAACATAGCAGTCGCTGCCGGTAAGAACCTGAGTGGTCTCCGCACCGGACTCCGTTATATAAGTCTCGGTGAACTGCTTTGCGGGAAGAGTTTCGCTGCCGACCATGAAGCCGACTTCCCTGTAATTCAGGCGATCGACCGGGGTCACAAGGTAGAAGCCGGTAACGTCAACATCGGCTGCGGAAACATGATTCCAGCAACTGAGGTTCTTCGGGGAGAGGAACTGTGCGTCCGCTTCCCAGATATAATAGGTAGCACCTGCTGTGGGAGTGAACGCGGTTGCATTCTGTCCTTCCGCAAAGGTCTGAACCGTTTCACATGTCGCATCACTGAATGCTCCGCCGTAAATGAACCCGTCCGAAACAACGGAAGTCAGGTTGAACAGCTCAACGGTGTGGGTGGTCTCCGTCACAACGGTCTCGGTTTCGTTTTCGGCAAACTTAACATGCGCCACGTTGAAGCTCTGAGTGTATGCGAACCAAACATGCTGGTTGGAGTCCGCTGCGGTGAGAGTTACGGTTGCCTCGTTGCCGGGGGTGAGAATGCCGTCGTTGACAATGTAGCTGCCGTAGTAGTTGTAACCTGTAAAATCGGTCTTCGCAACGGTGTACGGTGTGATGTAGCTGAGACCGGTTGAACCGTTAAACGCAAAATACTCTGCGGGCTTAACCTGTTTTGCATAAGCAGGGCCTTCAACAGTCTGACCCAGCTCGTTGATGGGTTCGCCGTTTGAATTGACCTGATACCAGTGAACAAGTATCATGCCGCCGCCGACGGTGACCCGCGGAATCGGGAACTCGCCGTCAGCATCTTCGCCGAGGTAATTCTTATAGTTGAAAGTTGTTCTGCCGTTGGTGTCGAGAACCTCTCCGGTTGCGGGGCTGTAGCCTTCGCGAATGCCGACCTTGTACATCATGATTGGGTTGTCGCCCTCACGAACGCTGCCGACGGTCCAGCTGATGGAACGGGTTGCCGCGTCATAAACCGCGCTGCCCTGGCTGATATAAATATCCGCAGTACCGGCGGTGTAAACACCCAAATCGGTAGTGATAACGGGAGCGGAGCCGCTGAAGCTGAGCTGAACATGTTCGCCCATGGGGTCGTTGACAACGCCGTTGCTTGCAGCGATCGCAATGCTGCCCGCAATGGATGTGAAAGCGGTGGTCAGCTTTTCCGCAATATTGTCGGTGGAAGTGATTGCGTAGAAGCCCGTTGCAGGGTTTGTTGCACAAGCGCGAAGAACGTTTTCACCGGTCGTTCCGGCCTGAAGCGCAATTGAGAATACGGTCATGCCGTCGTTTGCGGCTTGCTGTGCTTCCCAAATTGTGGCATATGAATGGCTAATTTTGAAAGTCTCGGTTGCCGTCTCACCGTGTTCGCACGTAAGTGACAAGGTGATTGAGCCATCATCTGCACTTGTTCCGTTACCTTTCTGCTTATTATAATCGCATCCGTTAACTTTTACAGTGTTTTTATCACACCCATTATTGTGAATGGTTCCAAAAAGCCAATGCGTAGTACACGTTCCCGTTGCCGTGCCTGTTGCGAGATAAGACCATGTTGGTAAGCCGTCACTGAGCAAAACAATATTCTTGTTGAGGCCGGTTGAAGCCGAGGATTTCAGCAGATCGCGGGCAGTCTTGATGCCGAGCTGTGTGAATGTGCCGCCGTCAGCCTCATTCATTGAAACAGCATTGATGTAAGCTTTGAGTTCTTCCTTGTTGCTGTAATCATAGAAACCTGTTTGCTTAACCTTGTCATTGAAAACAACAACCGCAATGCGGGTCGCGCTGCCCTGCGTAAGCAGTGCATCAACGAACGCATTTGCAGCCGCTTTGGTCTGCACCATGCGATCGTTTTCGTACATACTGTTGGAATTGTCAATAACCAACACAACGTCAGATGTTGTTTCGAAGTTTTTGCCCTGAATGCCGAGGGTAACTTCCCAGAGATTCTCCTTGCCTGCAACTGCGGCGGCGTCTTTGTCGAGCTTTATGGAGCCCTGCGCCGGCCAAACGGGCTGCGTGCCGCCCGCTGCTTCGCCTTCCGCCGAAACGGCGGAGAACGCTGAGAACACAGTCAGCATCATCAGCATTGCCATGAAAAAGGCAGAGATGCGTTTGAGTTCTTTCATTTATAAGTGCCTCCCACTAATAATATCTTGCACACATGTGCTGCACTGCGGCGCAAAACTTGCCTCGCAGCACGGCGGGATCGGGAAACTGCCCTGTTCCCGCATGTGCAATGCAGCCATGCATGACTGTATAAAGCTGCCGCAGCGCGCGAATCTTTTGAATCAGCCCGTTCCGCATTCGGATGATGCTTCCGCACAGGCGAAACATGCTTAACGAAACCGAAACGGCACTGAATGTTAATTCTCCGTGCAGCTGCAAGTACAGCATTATATTTTGTCTGATGTTTCAACCCGAACCCCGCATCCGCTTCCGTTCCCCCCCCAGTCCGTTGTCGGATGATTCCCGCCGTACGCAAAAATACGCACCGACGGGTGTTGTCTTTCAAATCAGCATTCCGCAAGCACACATATTATACATTGAATACAGACGCGTGTTTTAATCTGGATCCTTTCAAAACGGACCGCGCACTGATTTATCGGCTTCTGTGATTGAATTTTGCTGCGGGAAAAATCGCTGTGAGTCGTGCAGGATCGCCGCAGTTCATTTGACATATCCAGTGTATCACGCTGTTTTCAGTTTGTCAACACCTAATCATCTGAATTTACCTGCTTTCTTTTGCCGAATTTGGCAGAAAACCGTCCTTTTGTGCTTACGGTGTGCTTTTTTCTGTATTGATATTACTTTTTCATATTTGTGACATATTTTTGCCGTATTTCGCGGAACTAACTTGTTTTAGATCCGCACGTTGCTTTCCGTGCAAGCATATGCCTCCGACTTCAAATATATTTGTTTTTCGGTGTTTCGACGGGCAAAATATGCTTGCAAACCGTTCACTGCCATGGTATAATGGTTCGGTATGAAATAACTCACCCGTGCGGATTTTCGGGGCTGTGCCGCTCTGCGGTTCTCCGAAAAGATGATGTGCGGGGCGGAAATAAAAACAGGAGGTTTTAGTTATGTCAGTTATTTCTATGAAGCAGCTTTTGGAAGCAGGCGTACATTTCGGTCACCAGACCCGCCGTTGGAATCCGAAGATGAAGGAATACATCTTCACCGAGCGCAACGGTATCTACATCATCGATCTTCAGAAAACCGTAAAAAAGATTGACGAAGCTTACAATTTCGTTCGCGATATTGCGATGAACGACGGCACCGTTCTTTTTGTCGGCACCAAGAAGCAGGCTCAGGAGAGCATCGAACAGGAAGCAAAGCGCTGCGAAATGTTCTATGTCAACCAGCGTTGGCTCGGCGGTCTTCTCACCAACTTCAAGACCATCCAGACCCGTATTGCAAAGCTCAACCAGATCAACAAAATGGAAGCGGACGGCGATTTCGATCTTCTCCCCAAGAAGGAAGTCATTCAGCTCTGCGCTCTTCGTGAAAAGCTCATGAAGAACCTCGGCGGTATCAAAGAAATGAAGAAACTGACCAGCTGCATGTTCGTTGTTGACCCCCGCAAGGAGCATATCGCCGTTATGGAAGCACGCAACCTCGGTATCCCCATCGTTGCAATCGTTGACACCAACTGCGATCCCGATGATGTTGACTATGTTATCCCCGGCAACGACGACGCAATCCGCGCTGTCAAGCTCATCGCTTCCAAGATCGCCGATGCAGTCCTCGAAGGCAAGCAGGGCGAACAGATGACCGATGCCGCTGTTGATGCAACCATCGACAACGATGCTGCCGACGAAGCAGATAACTTCTAAGTTCAATCATTCAACCATGATTTTTCCGCGGAGAAGCCTGCCGGGCTTCCTCCGCTTGAACGTAACATTGATTAAATGCGGGCAAATATCAGGGCGTTCTGCGCTCGGTTCCCGTGTTGGTCAACGTTTGCATTATAACTACAGGAGGATATTTTAATGGAATTCACCGCTAAAGACGTAATGGCTCTGCGCGAGCGTTCCGGCGCAGGCATGATGGACTGCAAAAAGGCACTCAAAGAGTGTGACGGCGATATTGAAAAGGCTCTCGACTATCTGCGCGAGAAGAGCCTTGCTGCATCCGCAAAGAAGGCTTCCCGCATTGCGGCAGAAGGTATTGTTGACTGCTTCGTTTGTGAAAAATGCGGCGTCGGCGTCATCATCGAAGTCAACTGCGAAACCGACTTTGTTGCAAAGACCGATGATTTCAAAAACCTTGTTGCTTCCCTTGCAAAGCATGTTGCAAAGAAGAATCCCGCTTCCGTTGAAGATATGATGGCTCAGTCCTTCTCCGAAGACGAGAGCAAGACCGTCAGCGACGTTATCAACGGCGCAGTTGCAAAGATCGGCGAAAAGATCACCATCCGCCGCTTCAATCGCGTTGAAGGCATCGTTGATACCTATGTCCACCTCGGCGGCAAAATCGGCGTACTTCTTCAGATCAGCAACAATGAGTTCCCCGCTGTTGCACACGATGTCGCAATGCAAATCGCGGCTGCAAAGCCCACCTGCCTCCGCAAGGAGGACTGCGACCAGGCCGAACTCGAGCATGAGCGCGAGATTCTCCGCGAACAGGCAAAGAACGATCCCAAGCCCAAGCCCGCTGCAATCATTGAAAAAATGGTTGAAGGCCGCATCGAGAAGTATTATAAGGAAGTCTGCCTGCTTGAGCAGCCCTTCGTTAAGAACCCCGATGAGAGCGTTTCTCAGATGATCAACGGCAGGTTCGAAGTCATCGGCTTCACCCGCTACGAAATGGGCGAAGGTCTCCAGAAGCGCACCGAAGACTTTGCGGCAGAAGTTATGGCTCAGACCAAAAAGGCATAAGTTTGCCTTAATATCCGCTGTTTATTCCCTAATTGAATAAGCTTTGCACTTAAACAGGCTCCCCGCAGCAAGCTGCGGGGAGCCTGCGGTTTTGTCCCGAAAACAGCATTTCAACCCCTGTTGCAGCGGCAAACCATGCCCTTGAATGAAGTTGAATTCCGAAATGAATTTAAAGCCGCATTTCAATTTATCTGCATTGAAAAAGTCGCCATAATCTGCTATAATACCGTAAGTAAAGTTTTATTTCTTTCTGATGCAAAAGGTGGGAATCAAACGATTACGGGAACTCGGTCATTTTCGCATGTGTATTGAAACATACTTTCGCAATTCACGAGGATTCCGCATGCTTTCCGTTTGCCGCAGCATCTGAATCGGATTCACAAATCATAAACAGCAATGATTTCATTGCCGCACATTTCGCCGTTTTCAACAAAGCCGTACTTTCTGTAAATCTCTCTTGCGCGCACATTTTCGGGTTCATATGAAAGCCAAACTTTATCCGCTTTTCCGAACGGATACGTGCGAATCAGCGCCATTGCTGCGTCCAATGTCTGCCTGCCGAAACCTTTGCCCTGATACTTTTTATCTATCATCAGCCTCCACAGACTGTAGTTTTTCTTTATCAATTCACTTTCTTTCTCGTTGCCGACGGTGCCTTTGCCGATCATGATAAAACCGACAAGCGTTTCATCATTATAAACTGCCAACGGCAGCGCATTGCCGCCCTCGTTTCTTGTTGCATAGGCTTCCGCCAGACTCTGTATGTTTTCTGCAACAAAATCCTTTTGTTCTTCAAAAGGTTCCAGTGTGCAAACTTTCCATATGTTTGCATTTGTAATTTCTTTAAAGTTAATCATAGTCAAATTTATCCGATTGCAACTCCTGTTTCAATTAAACTTTGTCAAAGGTCAAAACTGCATGGTTTCATCAAGCGTTTGAACCGAACAGCCCTTGCTTTCATAATAATTCAGCATTTCGGGCAGTTTCTTCTTATCGTAACTGTGATGCAGTCAGACAGCACGCACCGTTGTCCGCCGCCTCGTTCTCCACGGCGGTGCAATCTATGGAGTAAATACTCCCATCCGTGAAGTGAAGTTCCACGCAGGCGGTATCTATATTGAACGCACAGTTTACGAGCTTTTCCATGGGTATATCCTCCTGAATTTGATGTTATTCTATCCCGAAACTAAACTTCAATATCCTTGATAAAAACAAGAAATCCGAACCCATGACCGATTGGTCTAAGGTTCGGATTATCTTGCTTTGGTGGAGCATCCGCAACCAACTGCGAGTTAGACGAACACCCCACATCATCGTTTTCAAAGGCCTTTTCGATATCGTCCAGCGGGATATTCTCAATGCTGAGCGGACGGTTGCCCGCGTTCAGAATCATCGTGAAATATCCATCGTAGAGATAGATGGCATTGATGAAAATGTTGACCAATGCTCTGCGTTTGTACTCATTATCATTCGGCAGCATACGAAGGTAATCGAGAAAGGAAAGAATGACCGAATATTCCATGCCGCTCTGCTTTTTGATCTCGATGGCGAGCTGCTTTTCCAGTTCCTTTTTCTCTGCCTCTCGCTTGTGGATACGCTCGGTAATCATGTCGACCGACTGTCCTTTTTCCAGTGCAACCCATAGATTTTCAATGGCAGAGTCTGCTTCTTTCAAAGCTGCTTTCAGTTTCTTCACAGACAGCAGATCACCATCTTTTTTGCAAGCAGCATAAACCTGATCGGCAATGTACTTGACCTTTTCTTCGGTAAGCAACTCGGAGCAGGCCTGTACGACACGTTCTTCAATCAGAGCCTTTTGAATAACCTTCTTGTCGCAGACTTTTTTCTTTGCGCCGTTGCAGATGTAGTAGTGATATTTGTTGCCGTGTTTGCCGGTGCCGGTGTAACCTGTCATCATTTCTTTGCAGTGACCACAGAACAGTTTAGTGGTAAGGAGGTATTCCTGCTTACCTCTGGAACGGGCAGGAGCAGCTTTGTTTCGGTCGAGAATATTCTGCACCCGCTCAAACAATCCGTCATCGACAATTTGCGGCATGCCACCCGGCGTTTCCTCGCCTTTGTAGATATACATTCCGATGTAACGTCTGTTTCTCAATAGACGATGCAAGCTATTTTTGTTGAACTCACGCCCCAGAGAAGTTGTGATTTTACGGCTGTTCAGGTCGCGAATAATATCGGCAACTGTTTCACCGGAAGCATAGCGATGGAAGATTTCGCGGACGATCTTTGCCTCGTCCTCATCCACATAAAACCGACGCTCGGAATCCACCTTGTATCCCAGTCCGGGGTTGCTGCCGTTGGACAAACACTTCTGTGCATTGATCTGCATACCGCGATGGATTTTCTGAGAAAGCTCCACAGAATAATACTCCGCCATGCTCTCCAAAACACCTTCAACGAGAATACCAGAGGCATCGTCCGAGATATTTTCTTTTGCAGATAAAACGCGCACACCGTTCTTTTTCAGTTTTGCCTTGTTAATAGCGCTGTCATAGCGGTTACGAGCAAAGCGGTCGAGCTGATAAACAAGAACACCTTCAAAAGTATGGCGGTCGCTGTCGGCAATCATACGTTGAAATTCGGTACGATTGTCTGTTGTACCGCTCTGTGCGCGGTCTATGTATTCGCCAACGATAACATAGTTATTGGCAGCAGCATATTCGTTGCAGACCTTGAGCTGACCTTCAATGGATTGTTCGGTCTGGCTGTGACTTGAGAAACGCGCGTAGATTACAACATTCATCTATCCGCGACCCCCTTTCCGGTTTTTGCTTCGGGTATCAGCCATCGACTTTCCCCGTTACCATTTCAATCAGAGTGGCTTTCAATCTGTCGTGCATGGGCGATTCCGGATCAAAACACATCTCCACAAACTTTGCGAGTTCCGGGTTGTTTTCCACCGGAGGCTTTGCTTGATACAGCTTGCCTTGCGGCTCTTCGCAACGAGCGAAGATGTAGTCCATCGATACATCGAAATAGTCCGCATACTTTCGCAAAAGCTCTACAGTAGGAGTGGCTTGTCCATTCTCATAGCGGTTGATACTTGACTGTGTGGAGCCGATAATCTCTGCAAATTTCGCTTGGGAGATGCCGAGGCCTTCACGCAGAGTGCGCAGTCTGTTACCCAGTTGTTTCATTAAAAACAACCTCCTTTTTGGGTTGATAATAGTATAATCAAAATCCGGGATGTAGTCAACTCGGATTTTGAAACTTTTGTGTGAACATTGGCTATGCGACTATTGTATGAATTACTGCGGCTGCTGATCTTCTTGCTGAGACTTAAGGATTTCGGTTATGTCTATAATAGTTGCAGAACTTGGCTGAATTTCAAGATTTTTTGCAGCAGTGGCAAGAGGCTCTGCGTAAACGTCCACAGAGGAAAGCTGAAGCTTTCGCATTGTTTCGAGGTTATCAAGCTTCTGTCTTAACGCCTGTTGTTCTGCTAAATCAGCTTCCGCAGACAGCTTTCTCAGTTCAACTGCCTTCTTATCATTTTCGTACTTACGATTGATAAATCCTTTGATTACGCCAAGGAGAGAATTGAACTCATAATTTCCAACCTTACCGCCAAATATAGCCATGTAGCATATCGGCAGTAATAAGGGATTTTGTTGGAAGAAATCCGCTATCTGAAGAATTATATCGCCAGGAGAATGCAATGTAGTTTTAACATGAACATTTTCGGGGTGATCCTCAGACAAAAGCTTCGCTGCGCACAAAACAAAATTTGAAAGATCAAGGACATTGATTTCGTCTTTTGTCCGCACACGGAATGTGACCGTTAGCTTGTCCCTAAAGATGTATGTATCAAAACACCCGCTAAGAACAAGATCGGAATATTCATTCAAATCGCTCAAGCTGTGCCAGTTTCGTGCAATGGCGCTTTGAAGGTATGGACTAATAGTATCATCAACACCGAGAACTTTAATGACATTTATTTTTCTGCGCTTGATATACGGGCAATCGAATTTATCCACGTTGGGATTTGCCTTCGCAATTTGCTCATGCATTTCTTTTTCCAACTCTGGTGTAAATTCCGGAGAAAGATCCTCAAAGTATCCCCCAATATACGCGAACGCCACTCGATTGTTATCAACAATGACAGCAATGTCGCCATCCTTCAGTTCATAACAAAAGCGTATGCATTTATTGAGCGCAGTTCCCGGCTTGCTTTCTCCGTATATTTCTTTGATGGAAGCTTTCAGCGTGTTTTCTTGACTGCGAGTCAGCCTATCGCTGATCATAGATTTTGAGATTGAATTCCATCCTATGGCTATGTACTCTTTTCTCAGAAACTCATCAAAGAAAAAGCCGCGCTTAGCTCTAACCATCCAGAAATTCGTATCCTTGCTAATTCTCGGAATGCTAAGAAGCTGATCAAAAGAATCCAATATCTTCGCCCCCTTATGGCCTAAATCAAATAATCAAAATGGAAGATTGCAGTAATATGCATCTTTTATCTTTTGCAATTTCTCAGTGATCTCCACAGGACAATTAAACAGGAATTCCTGCAGCGATGGATAGAGCGAATACTCTCTCGGATTTCCATAGCTTGTCCAATCGCTTTCATATACGAGATTATTCTGCACGAAAAACTCCAAACAACTCCCGTAGCTTTTGGACAGCGAGGAATCGAGTGTGTTCTTATCTTCCCATTGCTTTATACTCTCAACCTGCATATCCGCCATCCATCGTGCTCCAAAACTTTGCATCCGTTCATCCACAATGTAAGCAATGAATAAACCCGTTATCTGGTCCAATGTATCGGCAATCCACAACGCGTTGAATGTATTAACAGCCAATTTTGTATGTCGGTCAACACAAGATTGTAGTTCTGGGAGTATTACTGCCGAATGTGTGGAATAATCTCGAAATGTCTCAAGACCAAACTCCAAGGTGTCATTCACAACGGCACCTCCGTCAAATGAGGATAGCAAATCAAAGGCATTATCCACATTCACATCATAGATCTCACTTTTGTGCAGCCAATCGCGAATGGTATCTTTGGAAACTTTGCGAACATTCATTTTGAGTATGTAATACAGAACGATTCGCTCGTCATCGGTAGTGATTTTGGACGTGGAAATAGCTGGCTTTGTTGCCAGTGTCGGCATTACGGGAGCTCTGGCACCGAGGAACATCGCATATCGCTCCTTGAGCTTCTGATTTTCGCGGGTAATGATCCCATGTTTTGCCGGTGGCGCAGACACGGACTCACTCACTGTATCATAGATATACGAAATATCACCATCAGAATCCAGACGTCGAAGTTTATATTCATTGTTCAGGAAACCAAACATATTATTGGAGTTGATCTCCGGTAGTGCAATAGGAATGACCGGTACATCATCGCAATACCACAGGACGCCGGCTTCATTAAGACAATAAGCACTTTGATAATAGTCCTGCGAAAGAATTGCTATATTGACCGCACTGTTTTTCAGAGCCGCCTTTACCTCACCTGATATTCTCTCGTTTATGTCATTGCCCGGTAAGGAGGAACAAAAGACCGCTTCCTTTAGGATTCCTGTTCCCACAAAGAAATCGACCAGCATATCAGCAATATCTTTGTCTGTTGATCGATGGCTTATGAAAATGATATTTTTCACCTTCATTTCTTGTTGTACTTGCGCCGCTTTTGGGGCTTCGTGCTCAGCGAGTTGCTCGCCGTATGTCCTTGCTGAATTGTTGAGCGTAACGATCCAGGGCATGTCATCTGCCCATTGAACATTGATGTAACCGCATTCTTTTAGTTCTCTTACAATGCCATCGAGCACACTTTTTTCCCGAATTGAACAGCCTTCGTAATGTGCATTTAATGCCTGAGTTGGGTTTTCTGCTTGTGCAAGCTCTAATAGTATTTTTTCTGAATTTGATGGTAGCTTTATGAACCTCATATTTTTTCTCCGTCATGGTATTGCGTTTAATTCCAAATAGTTTTGTCTGTAAAAAGCCATGTCTTTTACTTATGGTTGCTTTCAGAACTTGCTTCATTGTTTATCGCAGATTCAAGTGTCTTTCCAGATTCTAACTTCCAGACACGCATACCGTTTGAAATGTTCCCAGTAACAAATGATGCAGCCGTAGATGCACTTCTAAACATAATATCCTCAAGAACAACATAATCTT
>UMHJ01020314.1_pt1 | contig 13381 bp, 8 predicted proteins | sample 1965511 | NCBI WGS metagenome assembly UMHJ01 (sample SAMEA4836096, study PRJEB28245) | human gut metagenome | biome: gut microbiome; material: fecal sample | place: Denmark | collected 2008
CTACCTGCCCACCAGCAAGACCCCCATCCGCACTGGCAAAAAGGTGGCCGTTGTGGGCGGCGGCAACGTGGCCATGGATGCTGCCCGCAGCGCCCTGCGTCTGGGTGCCGAGACCGTGTACATCGTCTACCGCCGCGGCATGGCTGAGCTGCCCGCCCGTAAGGAAGAGGTGGAGCACGCCGAGGAAGAGGGCATCATCTTCAAGACCCTGTGCAACCCTGTGGAGATCCACGCCAACGACGAGGGCTTTGTCAAGTCCATCACCTGCATTGAGATGGAGCTGGGCGAGCCCGATGCTTCCGGCCGCCGCCGCCCCATTGAAAAGAAGGGCAGCGAGTTTGAGCTGGATGTGGATACCGTGATCATGAGCCTGGGCACCAGCCCCAACCCCCTGATCCGCTCCACCACCCCTGGTCTGGAGACCAACAAGCACGGCTGCATCGTCACCGAGGGCGACGAGGGCAAGACCAGCCGTGAGGGCGTGTACGCGGGCGGCGATGCCGTGACCGGTGCCGCCACCGTCATCAAGGCCATGGGTGCCGGTAAGGCAGCCGCGAAGGCCATGGACGAGTACATTCAGAATCAGTAAGTTTCCCCTATAGAAAAAAGCCGGTGCGCCAAGAAAGTGCACCGGCTTTTTCTCTTCATATCAGGCCGTTTTCTACACAATACCAATAGATGCCGTCTTCCTTCACATCGCGGCAATGGGCGGTGGCGGCGGCTTGCAGCCGGGCAGAGGCGTTGGCCATAGCGACACCGTTGCCGACGGCTCTGAACATTTCGATATCGTTGTTGCCGTCACCGAAGGCCATGCTGTCGGACTTGTCGATGCCGTAGAATTCCAGCATCTTTTCCACGGCGATGCCCTTGCCGCCGCTGGCCGGGATGATATCCACGGCGCGGTCCCACCATGCGGCGATCTTCGCGTTCTCCACATCCTTCAGGATGGCTGGGTACTCCGCTTCCCTGCCACTCATCAGCACCTGAAAGATCTCGCCCTGCGCCATAGCATCAAAATCGTCGGCGATCACCAGCTCGACCCCGCCGATGGCAAAATACTCCGCCAGATCAGGGTCGGAGCCGTTAGCGGCCAGCCGGTCCTTGGTGGCCAACGCCATGGGCCGCCCCAACGCTTCGGCGTTCCGGCGGAGCAGGGCAATGTCCGCTTTCGGGATGAGATTTTTGAAAACATCGCGCTCCGGCGTGAAGCAATAGGAGCCGTTGTAGGTCAGGAACGCATCGAAAGTGACCCCTTCGAACTTCGGCACTTCCATGGGAGCGCGGCCGGTGGCGATGCAGAGCTTGATGCCGTTCTGCCGCAGTTTTTGCAGCGCCTCCACCGTTCTGGGGCGGATGCCCTCCTTGAGCGGCACCAGTGTGCCGTCGATGTCAAAAAAGATGATCTTGGGCTTTGTCATAGCGTTCCTCCTGTATTTTTCTTATATCATAGCACACTTGCTGCCGTTTGCCAAATGTATCCCAGTTGTTGTGCAACCTGCTCAATTTTCCGAGGTGATTTTTGTCGGCTATTTCTGGCGCATTGTGATTGATTTTGACTGAAATCTTGCTATAATAAGGACAGGATGCTTCATAAAGCTTCAAGTTCAATCATAAAACACCAAAGGAGTGACCTTTTCCTCATGTTGGCAGAAGAACGCTTCGCCCTCATCCTTGACCTGCTGGCCCGCCAGCGCACTGCCACCGTGCAGGAGCTGTGCGAGGCGTTGAACGCAAGCGAATCCACCATCCGGCGCGACCTGAACGAGCTGGACAAGCAGGGCAAACTGAACAAGGTGCACGGCGGGGCCACCCTGCCGGACAGCCCCTTCCGCACCGACGAGCCCACCATGGCCGCCAAGGAAGAGCTGGCCGTCAGCCAGAAACAGAGCATCGCCCAGGCGGCGGCAGAACTGATCCTGCCGGAAGATTTCATCTATCTGGATGCAGGCTCCAGCACGCTGGCTCTGGCACGGGCGCTGAGCGGCCCGGCCCTGAACGCCAGCTATGTGACCAACGGCGTGGCCCACGCCCGCCTGCTGGCCCAGAAAGGCTGCCGGGTGTTCCTGCCCGGCGGGCTGCTGCGGCCCCAGACCGAGGCCATCATCGGGGCGGCTGCGCTGACTGCCATCCAGCAGTACAACTTCACCAAAGCCTTCATGGGAGCCAATGGCGTGGCGCTGGGTTCCGGCTTTACCACCCCAGACCCCGAGGAGGCAGCCGTCAAGGCTGCGGCTCTCCACCGGGCGCGGGAGGCGTGGTTCCTGGTGGACGACACCAAATTCGCGCAGGTCTACCCCGCCGTCATCTGTGATCTGCACAGCGGTGCCATCCTGACGAACCGGTGCCCCAACCCCAAATACCGGCAATACACTCTGATAAAGGAGACCGAGGTATGATCTACACTGTTACATTCAATCCTGCCATTGATTATGTCGTCCGTCTCGACAGGCCCCTTGAGGTGGGCGAGGTGAACCGCGCCGCCGGGGAGGACTGTGTGCTGGGCGGCAAGGGCATCAATGTTTCCGGCGTACTCCGGGAGCTGGGCTGTGAGAGCGTGGCTCTGGGCTTTGTGGCCGGTGAGACCGGTGCCTGGCTGGAGCGTGGTCTGGCCGCGCAGGGGCTCCGGACCGATTTCATCCATCTGGCCGAGGGCATGACCCGCATCAACGTCAAGATCAAGGCAGGCACTGAGACTGAGCTGAACGGCGCAGGCCCCAGCATCCCGGAAAGCGCCATGCAGCAGCTGGAAGCCCAGCTGGACACCCTGCAGCCTGACGACATCCTCGTTCTGGCAGGCAGCATCCCCAAGAGCCTTTCCCAGAGCACCTACGAGCGGCTGCTGGCAGGGCTGGAGGGCCACGGCGTGCGGGCCGTGGTGGATGCCACCCAGGATCTGCTGGTCAACGTCCTCCCCTATCACCCCTTCCTGATCAAGCCCAATGATCACGAGCTGGGCGAGATCGTGGGCCGGGAGCTGAAAACGGACGAAGAGATCACCGCCGCCGCCCGCACCCTGCAGGAAAAGGGTGCCCGGAACGTGCTGGTGAGCATGGCCGGGAACGGCGCCCTGCTGGTGGATGAGCACGGCGAGGTGCACCGCATCGGCTGCCCCAAGGGCAAGGTCGTGAACAGCGTAGGCGCAGGCGACAGCATGGTGGCCGGTTTTGTGGCAGGTTATCTGCAAAGCGGCAGCTATGAGCAGGCCCTCAGGCTGGGCACCGCCTGCGGCAGTGCCACCGCATTCAGCCTTGGGCTGGCAACGAAAGAAAAGATCGAAGAATTGTTTGGTCAAATTTAAGGCAGCTCACCCTCTCCGTCATCGCTAACGCGATGCCACCTCCCCCAAAGTGGGAGGTCTTGACAGTCATTGCTATGTTGATGGTTTTGCCAAGGGCTCTCCCTTCGGGAGAGCTGGACGCGAAGCGGCCTGAGAGGGTGAGGACGCTACGATAGAAAGGAGAACCCTTATGCGCATTACGGAATTATTCACCGCAAAGTCCATCGAGCTGGATTCCGCGGCCTCCAACCGGGACGAGATCCTCTCCCGGCTGGTAGAGCTGCAGGCCACCCACGGCAACATCACCGACACAGAAGCCTACAAGAAGGCACTCTACGCCCGGGAGGATGAGGCCTCCACCTACGTGGACAACGGCATCACCGTTCCCCACGCCAAGACGAATGTAGTCACCCGGCCCAGCCTGGCCGCCCTGCGTCTGAGCACCCCGGTGCAGTACAACGCCGAGGATGACGGCAAGACCGACCTGCTCTTTGCCATTGCGGCCCCCGAAAACGGCAGCCTGCATGTGGATATGCTGGCCCGCATGATGCAGATGCTGATGAACGAGGACTTTGTGGAAAAGCTGAAAGCCGCCAAGACCCCCGCCGAATTCCTTGCCCTCATCGACGCACAGGAGGAGGCCCAGTTCGGTGAGGAGAGCTTCACCCAGCAGGCCATCCCCCAGAGCGGCTACCGCATTCTGGCCGTGACCGCCTGCCCCAACGGCATTGCCCACACCTACATGGCCGCCGAGGCGCTGGCCAAGGCCGGTGACAAGCTGGACCTGCCCACAAAGGTGGAGACCAACGGCTCCGATGGTGCCAAGAACGTGCTGACCCGCGCCGAGATTGCAGCCTGTGACGGCATCATCGTGGCTGCAGACAAAAATGTGGAGACCGCCCGCTTTGACGGCAAGCCCGTGCTGTTTGCCCGGGTGGATGACGGCATCCACAAGCCCGAGGAGCTGCTGAAAAAGGTAGCCCACGGTGAAGTTTCTGTTTACCACGCCAAGGGCGGTGCCGCCGCTACCGAGGAGGAGACCTCCGGCGACAGCTTTGGCCGCAAGGTGTACAAGGACCTGATGAACGGCGTGTCTCACATGCTGCCCTTTGTGGTGGGCGGCGGCATTATGATCGCGCTGGCCTTCCTGCTGGACGACTACACCATCGACCCCTCCAACTTCGGCATGAACACCCCCATCGCCGCCTTCTTCAAGACGGTGGGCAGCGCCGCCTTTGGCTACATGCTTCCCATTCTGGCAGGCTTCATCGCCATGTCCATCGCCGACCGTCCCGGCCTGGCCGTGGGCTTTGCGGGCGGCGTGCTGGCCATGAACGGCACCAACTTTGCAGGCCTTGTCAATGGTGAGACCACCGGCATCTCCGGCGGCTTCCTGGCCGCTCTGCTGGCCGGTTTCGTGGCCGGTTATGTGGTCGAGTTCCTGAAGAAGATCACCGAAAAGCTCCCCGCCAGCCTGAACGGCATCCGCCCCATGCTGATCTACCCGCTGGGCGGCATCCTCATCATCGGTGCCGTGATGTGCGGCATCAACCCGGTCATGGGCATGATCAACACCGCCATGACCAACTGCCTCAACGCCATGGGCGGCACCTCCAAAGTCCTGCTGGGTGCCATCGTTGCCGGTATGATGAGCATTGATATGGGCGGCCCCTTCAACAAGGCAGCCTACGTCTTTGGCACTGCCGCACTGGCCTCCGGCAACTACGAGGTCATGGCTGCTGTCATGGTGGGCGGCATGGTTCCTCCCATCGCGATTGCCCTCTCCACCACCTTCTGCCCCAAGAAGTGGACCCCCGACGAGCGCCGCAACGGCATCGTGAACTACGTCATGGGCCTGTGCTTCGTCACCGAGGGTGCCATCCCCTACGCCGCCACCGACCCGCTGCGCGTCCTGCCCAGCTGTGTGGCCGGTGCCGCGCTGGCCGGTGCCCTCTCCATGACCTTCGGCTGCGCCCTGCGCGCTCCCCACGGCGGCATCTTCGTGTTCCCCGTGGTCGATCATGCCTTGCTCTACTGCGTGGCTCTGGCCGCTGGCAGCGTGGTGGGTGCCGCGATCCTGAGCCTGCTCAAGAAGAACCGCACCGACGCAGCCTGATCTGCCATTCTCCTTCTTCCTTTACCATATAAAAAGGGCCCGTCTGCTCGCACCAAAATGCGGCAGGCGGGCCCTTTCGTGCTTATCCCTTGATGATCCGGAGCAGGGTCTTGTCCAGCTGGATGGTGCGGTTCCAGGGGTTCAGGATGATGCCCTGGATCTCCGGCACCTGCAGTGCGGCATCCAACAGCTTTTCAAGCTCCACCAGAAAGGTGGACTGCACCGCTTCCGCGCCCTTCATCTCCTCTTCAAAACTGGTAAAGGCATACCACCAGCTGGCCCCATCGGCCGTGCGGAGGACCCGTAGCTGCATCTGCTCACCGGCCGGGTTCGGCTCCACCGCCACCACGACCTGTCCGTTTTCCCGCATCCGCCGCCGGATCACGGTCAGGGTATGCGCCAGCTGCTCCTGTGTAGGCTCCTGCTGTAACTGGCAGACCGCCTGTTCGATCTTCTCGTTGCCGTTCAGGCCCTCGTCCTTCTTCTGTGCCATAAGCTCTCCCATTCTTTTTGTTGTATTTTATGCTTGTATTATATCCGGACTTTACGAAAAATGGAAGCGCAGGCCAGAGATTCTTTCTTTTTTCGTCTGCTTTCGGGTGTTTTTTCAAAAATCAGTAGCCCCCGCCCCGAAAAAGTGTTACAATGTTTTCGTCTGGTATCATTTCAGAAACGACAGGACGCGCCGCTTTTCCGTGAGCCGTTTTGTCGGAATGGGAGAGATAATGTAATGAAACGAATCCTTCGTTCTGCCGTCAGTCTGCTGCTGTGCGCCGCTGTGGCGCTGGGCGGCACTGCCTGCGGCCGAAGCAAGCTGCCCACCACCATCACGATCTGGACCTACTACAACGGCGATCAGCTGGAATGCTTCAACCAGCTGGTGGAGCAGTTCAACTCCACCGTGGGCAAAGAGAAGAACATCCGGGTCGAAAGCTCCAGTCAGGGCAGCGTGAACGACCTGGAGACCAGCGTGCTGGCCGCCGCCGAGGGCAAGGTGGGTGCCGAGAAGCTGCCCAACATCGTCTCCTCCTACGCAGACACCGCCTTTACGCTGGATCAGATGGGCCTTGCCGTTGACCTGAGCCCCTACCTGACCGAAAAAGAGAAGTCCGCCTATATCGCCGGTTTTCTCGAAGAGGGTGACCTGATGAACAACGGGGAGCTCAAGGTCTTTCCCATAGCAAAATCCACTGAGCTGCTCTACCTGAACGTCACCGACTTTGCCCCCTTTGCCAAGGCCACGGGCGTGACCTATGCGGATCTTTCCACTGTGGAGGGGCTGAACGAGGCCGCACACAAATACTACGACTGGACCGATGCCCAGACGGCTGCGCCCAACGACGGCAAGGCCCTGTATGGCCGCGACGCGCTGACCAATTACCTGCTCTGCGGCGCACAGGAACTGGGTACGACCATCTTTGATGCCGAGAACGGCGTGATGACCCTGCACTTTGACAAGCCGACCCTCCGCAAGCTGTGGGATAACTACTATGTCCCCTACATCAAGGGCTGGTGCAGTGCCAGCGGCAAGTTCCGCAGCGACGATATCAAGATCGGCAGCCTGCTGGCCTATGTCGGTTCCTCCTCCAGCGCTTCCTTCTTCCCCACCCAGGTGCTGACCAGCGACACCGAGAGCCACGGCATCCAGATGGCCGCGCTGCCCTGCCCCAGCTTTGCAGGCTGTGAGCCGGTGGCCGTCCAGCAGGGGGCCGGCATGGTAGTCATCCCGGGCACCGAGGACGAGATCAGTGCCTGCGTTGCCTTCCTGAAATGGTTCACCCAGCCGGAAAACAACCTGCAGTTCTCGGTGCAGTCCGGCTATATGCCCGTGACCTATGCCGCCAACAGCATGTCCGCCCTTGAGAACAGCGGCCTGACGGTCTCCGAGAGTATCCACAAAGTGCTGAGCCTGTCCATTGATGCCATCGATCGCAGCAAGCTCTACACCACCCATGCCTTTCCGGATGCCCTGCGCGCCCGCAATACCCTGCAGTACGCGCTGGAGGACCTTGTCACTGCCGACCGTGCCACGGTGCTGGAGCGGCTGGCTGCCGGGCAGACCCCCGAGGAAGCCGAAGCCGAGTTCCTGACCGATGCCTATTTTGATGCCTGGTACGACCAGACTCTGGCCGCTCTCAGCGCCTTTGCGGGCTGAGATGCCCTTGGAACAACCACAAAAGGAGAGACTCTCAGATGCAGAACCGCAAGCCGCACAGCCAGAAGGCCCCTCAGACGGGCCATTCTATCTTCGGCACCATCCTTTTCTCCCTGCTGGCTGTGCTGGCGGTGGAGTTCCTGCTGCTGACCTTTGCCGTCCACGTCACCCGGCTTGGCCCCCAGCTGAACCAGAACGCCGAGGATATCCTTGCCATGCAGGTGGACAACCGCAGCCGGTATCTTCAGTCCATCTTCCACGATGCACAGGAGCTGACCAGCCTTTCCGATGCCATCAATGGCCTGACCCAGCAGCTTCTGGACGAGGGAGAGATCAGCCTGAGCACGCTGGACAGCAGCAGCGACGCGGCCTATCCCCTGCTGGAAGCCGCCGCGCCGGAGCTCATCAGCACCCTGCGCATCAAGTCGGTGACCGGCGTGTTCCTCATCCTGAACACCCATGATCTGGACAAGCGGAAGCAGGACAGCCTCATGCCCGCCATCTACCTGCGGGATCTTGACCCGGATGCCGCCCCCTCCCAGCGCAACGCCGACCTGACCTTTGTGCGGGCACCGGCCCAGCTGGTGCAGTCCCTCTCCATTGCCACGGACAACAGCTGGTCCCCCACCATCCGTTACCGGGCACTGGGAAACCGTGGCTTCCTTTATCCCCCTTTCCAGGCCGCCTATAAAGACGGAGCCAGCCTTGCCGCCTCCGATTATGGCCACTGGACCTCACAATCCTATCTGGTGCCCGGGGACACCCACGAGGCCATTGCCTACAGCCAGCCCCTGATCCTGCCGGACGGCACCGTTTACGGCGTGATCGGCGTGGAACTGCTGGCCGACTACCTGTGGGAGAACCTGCCCTGCTCTGAGCTGCAGAACAACGGCACCTATTTCCTTGCCGTGACCGATACGGAGGAGCTCTCTGCCTCTGAACTGCAGCTGCGTCCGGTACTCCGTTCCCACTGCGACGGGCAGCCGGGTTCTGCGGACGAAAGCCTTACGCTGCGCCTCCACAGTGCCCATACCCACCGCTACCTCTTCAGCAATGCCCTCTACATTGCTTCGGTCTCCCCCTTGAACCTCTACAGCCGGAACGCCCCTTTCTCGGGCAAGCACTGGCTTCTCGTGGGCTCCGTTCCCGCGGTGCAGCTCTTTGCTTTCGCCCAGCGGCTGCAGCAGCTGTTCTCCTTCATCATGCTGATCACGCTGGCCGTTGGTTTTGTTTGCAGCTGGCTGGTCAGCAGGCGGCTGGCCCGGCCCGTTGCCAAGCTCTCGGCCGAGGTAGCCGCTGCCGAAGCGGATTCCTCCGCCATCCCGCATCTGTCCGCCACCGGCATCCGGGAGCTGGATCAATTCTCCTCCGCCTTCACCCAGCTGAGCAAAGACGTGCTGGACTCCTCCACCCGCTTTTTGCGCATTATGAAATTGGCCAGCGCGGAGCTGGGCGGCTATGAGCTGCGCGATGACAGCGTTTATGTGACCGACAACTTCTTCTCCATGCTGGGCCTTGCACAGGAACAGCCTGATCCGCTCACGCCAAAGGCTTTCCGCGCCCTGATGGGCACACTGGAGCAGCGGTGGTTCTACCGCCTGTCCCCGGCCAACAACAAGGTCTTTGCCATCCCCCAGCCCGACGGCAGCACCCACTACATCACCCTGCGCATCACCCATATCCTGGGCGAAAGCGCCTCCGAGGTGGGTTTGGCTGAGGATATGACCACCACGGTGCTGGAGCAGCAGCGCATTGAGCACGAGCGCGATTACGACACCCTGACCGGCCTGTACCGCCGCCGTGCCTTTGACCGCGCCTGTGACGCGCTGTTCCAGCAGCCCGAAAAGCTGGGCTGTGCCGCCCTGCTGATGATGGATCTGGACAACCTCAAGCAGATCAACGATACCTACGGCCACGACTGGGGCGACCAGTACATCCGCCAGACCGGCCAGTGCTTTGCGGCCAATACGCCCGCCAACACCATCTGCTCCCGCCTTTCGGGCGATGAGTTCCTGATCTTCTTCTATGGCTACCAGGATCAGAAGCAGCTCCGCGCCCAGCTGGAGCTGCTGAGTGCCGCCCTGCAGCGCAGCGTGTCCATCCTGCCCAACGGCAAGCAGCTGCACATCAGCATCTCGGGCGGCATTGCCTGGTACCCCACGGACGGCCACGACCTGCTCACCCTGAAAAAATATGCCGACTTTGCCATGTATCAGGTCAAGCATTCCCACAAGGGCCGCATGTGTGATTTTGATATCGGCAGCTACCATCAGGAGGCATACGCCGCCCAGACCCAGCAGGACTTTGAGCGCCTGCTGCAGGAGGAGCTGGTGTCCTACCACTTCCAGCCCATCTACTCTGCCCGCAGCGGCCGGGTCGCAGCCTACGAGGCCCTCATGCGGGTCGATCTGCCCACCCTGCACTCCCCCGCTCAGGTCATGCAGCTGGCCCATGAGACAGGCCGCCTGTATGAGATCGAACGGATCACCGTGTTCCATTCCAGCGAGATCTTCCAGCGCATGCAGGCACAGGGCCTGCTCCAGAGCGATGCCCTGCTCTTCATCAACTCCATCGCCAATGTCAGCCTGACGGTTGAGGATGTGGAGGAATATGCTCAGCGCTACCCCGAGCTGCTCAAGCGGCTGGTGGTGGAGATCACCGAACAGGAAGATCTGGACCGCGCATGTCTGGAACGGAAGCGGAACGTTCCGGGCTTCTCCGGCTCCTTTGCGCTGGATGACTACGGCAGCGGCTACAGCAACGAATTGAACCTGCTGGAGCTCTCGCCCCGGTATATCAAGATCGACATTTCCATTGTGCGCGGGATCGATACCGACCGTGACAAGCAGCAGATTGTCTCCAACATTGTGGCTTACGCCCACGCCCGCAGTATGCAACTCATTGCCGAGGGCATTGAGACCGAGGCCCAGCTGCGCACCGTCATCGGTCTGGGCGTGGATCTGCTGCAGGGCTATTACCTCAGCCGCCCCGCCGCAGTGCCCGCCCCCATTGCACCGGCAGCCCAGGCGGTGATCGACCAGCTCGAACACCAGCGGTTCAATCCTCTCGGTTTATGATCTTTCCGGCTCCCCTGTGAGGGAGCCTTTTGTACCCCCATTCAGAGAAAGGAGACACGATGAACCACGAATCCAGTTCCGCTCTCCCCGCCGCCATCCGGGTGCGGGGCGCGCGGGTGCACAACCTGAAGAACATCGACGTAGACGTGCCGCTCCACAAGATCGTCGGCATTGCGGGCGTGTCCGGTTCCGGCAAGTCCTCACTGGCGCTGGGTGTCCTCTACGCCGAGGGCTCCCGCCGCTATCTGGAGGCCCTTTCCACCTACACCCGCCGCCGGATGACCCAGGCCGAAAAGGCGCAGGTGGACGAGATCCGCTATGTTCCCGCCGCACTGGCCCTCCACCAGCGGCCCGGCGTGCCCGGAATGCGCTCCACCTTTGGCACCATGACCGAGCTTTTGAACAGCCTGCGGCTGATGTTCTCCCGGCTCTCCCACTACCCCTGCCCCGCCTGCGGCTGCATGGTGCCGCCCAGCCTGAACATTGCGGCTGAGATCCCGCTCTACTGCCCCCGGTGCGGCGCGCAGGTGCCGGTGCTGGGCGCGGAGCAGTTCGCCTTTAACAGCACCGGGGCCTGCCCAGACTGCGAAGGCACCGGCATCGTGCGGGTGGTGGACGAATCCACTCTGGTGCCGGACGAGAGCCTTTCCATCAACGAGGGCGCGGTGCTGCCTTGGCAGACCCTGATGTGGTCGCTGATGAAGGAGATCGCCGAAAAGATGGGCGTGCGCACCAACGTTCCCTTCCGGGAGCTGACCCCGGAAGAGCGTGACATGGTGTTCCACGGCCCCGCCAAAAAAGTGCACCTGCTCTACCAGAACAGCAAGACCGGCGCGGCGGGCGAAATGGATTTCACCTACTTCAACGCCGTTTATACCGTGGAGAACGCCCTTGCCAAGGTGACGGATGAAAAGGGCATGAAGCGGGTGGAGCGGTTCCTGAAGCAGGGCCCCTGCCCTGCATGCGGCGGCTCCCGCCTGAACGCCGCGGCCCGGGCTCCCCGGCTGCGGGGCATCGGGCTGGCCGATGCCTGCCGCATGACGCTGGACACGCTGGTGCAGTGGGTGGAGGGGGTGCCCGCCTCCCTACCCGTGGAGATGCGCCCCATGGCTGAGAGCATCTGCGAGTCCTTTCAGGCCACCGCTGCCCGCCTGCTGGATCTGGGGCTGGGCTACCTCTCCCTTGACCGGGAGGCTGCCACCCTTTCCACAGGGGAGCGCCAGCGGGTGCAGCTGGCCCGCTCGGTGCGCAACCGCACCACCGGCGTGCTCTATGTGCTGGACGAGCCTTCCATCGGCCTGCACCCCTCCAACATCGAAGGCCTGCGGGGCGTGATGCACGATCTGATCGCGGACGGCAACTCCATCGTGCTGGTGGATCACGACACCGAGATCCTGCGGGATGCCGACTGGCTCATTGAGATGGGCCCCGGTGCCGGTGAAAACGGCGGCACCATCCTGACACAGGGCACTGTGGAGCAGGTGGCCCAAAGCCCGGCCTCCCGCATCGGGCCCTTCCTTGCCGACCTGCACACCCTCTCGGCCCGCACCCGCACCCCGGAGGCGGAGCTCTTTGCGCTGGGCACCATCACCCTGCGCACCCGGGCCATCCACACCGTCAAGCCGCTGGAAGTCCGGCTGCCCAAGGGGCGGCTCATTGCGGTGACCGGCGTGTCCGGTTCCGGCAAGACCACGCTGGTGCTGGAAAGCCTGATCCCCGCGCTGGAGGCCGCTGCCAAGGGCGAAGCTCTGCCCGCCCATGTGGAAAGCATCACTGCACCGGGCATTGCGCAGGTCAAGCTCATTGACGCAACACCCATCGGCATCAATGTGCGGTCCACGGTGGCCACCTATGCCAATGTCCACGATGAGCTGCGCAAGATCTACGCCCGCTCTCCCCTTGCCAGGGAGAAGGGCTACAAGGCGGGCGATTTTTCCTATAATACGGGCCGCCTGCGCTGCCCCGGCTGCGACGGTACCGGCACCATCAGCCTGGACATCCAGTTCCTGCCGGATGTGGAGATCACCTGCCCGGATTGCGGCGGCTCCCGCTACCAGAAGGATGCCGCCGCCCTCTACCGCACCCGGAAGGACGGCACCCAGGCCGAGAGCCTGCCCCGCCTGATGGAGATGAGCGTGGACGAAGCCCTTGCCGCCTGTGCCGACCTCAAGCTGGTGGCCAGCCGGCTGCAGACCCTTTCCAACCTGGGGCTGGGCTACCTGACTCTGGGCGAGGCCACCCCCAGCCTTTCGGGCGGGGAGGCCCAGCGGCTCAAGCTCGCCAGCGAGATGGGCAAAGGGCAGGCCGACACCGTGTTTGTATTCGACGAGCCCACCATCGGCCTGCACCCGCTGGACGTGCGCACCCTGCTGGGCGTATTCCAGCGCCTCATCGACAGCGGGGCCACTGTGGTGGTCATTGAGCACGATCTGGATGTGATCCGCAACGCCGACTATCTCGTGGACCTTGGCCCCGGCGGCGGCGAGAGCGGCGGACGCATCGTGGCCTGCGGCACACCGGAGCAGGTGGCCGCCGATCCCGCCAGCATCACCGGAAAATATCTGCACCTGTAACCAAAAGAGGGACCCCGCCCAACGGCGAGGTCCCTCTGACATTTTATGACAAATTTTAGGTATCCTGCAGCTCCCCACGGCTGGCGGCCTTGAGGTAGGCAAAGATGAAGCCGTCCAGATCACCATCCATCACGGCATCGACATTGCCGGTCTCGTAGTTGGTGCGGTGATCCTTGACCATGG
>UMHJ01000318.1_pt1 | contig 13304 bp, 13 predicted proteins | sample 1965511 | NCBI WGS metagenome assembly UMHJ01 (sample SAMEA4836096, study PRJEB28245) | human gut metagenome | biome: gut microbiome; material: fecal sample | place: Denmark | collected 2008
AATACGTGAATGGGTACAACGAGACAGTGCACTACTCATTACTTGCGGACCCATCGTTTCTACTCCGAGAAAGACAATCGGACGACACGAGATAGTCGTCCCTGCCCGCTTTTTCAAAGTAGTCGCTGTTCCGTATACCGGCACGCCCAGAGGAATCGCATTTATATTCGACAATGAAGCGGAACAACCGTCTCTAAAAGAGTTGGCAATCACCATCGACAGTGTGGAACGAGTGACCGGAATAGATTTTTTCCACAACTTACCCGACAGTATTGAACATAAAATAGAAAGCGACCTATCCCTTGAAATATGGAACTTAAACTAAACAAGCCAATACCCGAAGATACGATTTGCGCCATCTCTACCGCTCCCGGTATGGGAGGTATTGCCGTAATTCGCATAAGCGGAACAAACGCTATCATTATAACCGATCGTATATTTCACACCGCAAACAAGAAAAAACTATCCGAAGCAAAGCCCAATACAGCACACTACGGAACAATCGCCGATGAGAACGAAACTCCCATTGACGATGTAGTCGTTACGCTTTTCATCGCCCCCCATTCATTTACAGGAGAAGATACAGTCGAGATATCCTGCCACGGGTCGATTTACATTCAACAACAAATCATCAGCCTTCTATTGCGAGCAGGCTGCCGCCTGGCCCAACCGGGAGAATTTACCCGTAGGGCTTTTACCAATGGGAAACTTGACCTCTCACAAGCCGAAGCCGTGGCCGACCTTATCGCTTCCACCTCGGCGGCCTCGCATCGTTTAGCTATGCAACAAATGCGTGGAGGATTCAGCCGAGAACTTATCCAACTACGGGAAAAACTACTCACATTCGCCTCGCTCGTTGAACTCGAACTTGATTTCAGCGAAGAAGAAGTAGAATTTGCCGATCGGGAGAAACTAACCGACCTCGCCAGTGAAATAGAACGAGTCATTAAGCGCCTTTCCGATTCGTTCACACTCGGCAATGCCATCAAAAACGGTGTACCTACTGCCATTATAGGAGAAACCAACGCCGGGAAATCGACACTGCTCAACCGCCTTGTCAAAGAAGATAAAGCCATCGTCTCGGACATACACGGTACAACCCGCGATGTCATCGAAGATACCGTCGTATTACAAGGAATTACTTTCCGCTTTATCGACACTGCCGGTATACGGGAAACGCACGATGCCATCGAGAATATGGGGATCGAACGCACCTTCCAAAAACTAGATCAAGCCCACATCGTCATCTGGCTTATTGATGCCACTGGATCGACACAAGACATTGAAAAAATCGCTGGAAGAGTCCTCCCCCACTGCACAGATAAACGCCTCATCGTTGCCTTTAACAAAATAGATAAGATCGGATCCGCAACCCAACAACAGCTCACAGACCTATACAAACGCCTCACTCGTGAAAAGCCCAACACTTCGTTCATCTTTCTTTCAGCTTCACATGACCAAAATATCGACGTACTCGAAAAACAGCTTACAGATACCATACAGTCAACACAAACTGGCGAAAATGACATTATCGTCACCAACGCACGTCATTACGAAGCCCTGCTAAATGCCCACGACGCAATCCTACGTACCCTCAACGGTCTACAATCCGGCCTCTCCGGAGACTTCCTCGCCCAAGACATTAGAGAATGCATGCACTACCTCGGAGAAATCACCGGTCAAATCTCTACTGACGAAATACTTGGGACCATATTTTCCAAGTTTTGCATCGGCAAGTGACCTAAAGAAAAGAAAAGCATAAAAAGAGAAAATATAAATCCGTAAAGTGCAAAAAATCAATGATTTTATGAGAATTTGTATTTTCTCTTTTTCTCCATACTTTCTGCCTGTTTTCATATTTTTTTCGTAATTTTGTCCCCAGATTGTCCCCCGAAAGGGATGCAAGGGACAAAAATCTGTCCCCCGAAGACAATGAATCACATCTCTCATTAAAATAGGAACAGGCTATGACTAAGAAAACAACAATCCAGAAAGAACCTGTAAAATTACGGGAAAAGAAGTTGGCAAACGGTAACGTGAGCTTGTATCTCGACATCTACAGAAATGGGAAACGTCAGAAAGAGTATTTGAAACTTTATCTGATCGATGCCACTACTCCGTTGGAGCGTGAGCAGAACAGACAGACATTGGCAACCGCTCAGGCTATAAAATCCAAACGCCTCATTGAAATGCAGAACGGAGAGTATTCTTTCACTCGCCAATTCAAAGAAGATACTCCCTTTTTGGAATACTATCGGAAGATGGTTGAAGAAAGACACAAGAATCCAGAATCTGAGGGAAACTGGGGTAACTGGAGGAGCTGCTTGCGTTATCTCGAAATCTATTGTGATGAGAAAACCACATTCAAAGATATTACTCCGGAGTTTATAAACGGCTTCAAGGATTTTTTGAACAATGTGGAAAAAGACACTCACAAGCGTACCGGTCCACGTAGGGAAAGGGATGTGTTTCAAGGCTTGTCCCAAAACTCAAAAGTCTCTTATTTCAATAAGCTCCGCGCCTGTATCAACCAGGCTTACGATGAAAGAATCATACCTGTAAATCCTTTGCGTGGAATCGAGGGATTCAAAGCCGCAGAAGTAAAGCGTGACTATCTGACCTTGGAAGAGGTAAAACAGTTGGCTGCTACTCCTTGCCGCTATCCTATTCTAAAAAGAGCTTTCCTCTTTTCATGCCTGACCGGACTTCGTAAAAGCGATATTCAGAAACTCACATGGAGCGAGGTTCAAAAATTTGGAGATTACACGAGAATCGTCTTCAAACAAAAGAAGACTGGTGGACAAGAGTATCTTGACATTTCCTCACAGGCTGAAAAATACCTCGGTGAAAGAGGCAACCCGGAAGATCCCGTCTTTACAGGATTTACATACGGAGCTTGGACTTCATTGGAATTACAGCGTTGGAGTATGGCTGCCAATATCAATAAGAATCTGACCTTCCACTGCGGGAGACATACCTTCGCTGTGCTTATGCTTGACTTGGGAGCGGACATCTACACTGTATCAAAACTATTAGGGCATAAAGAACTGGCGACCACGCAAATTTATGCAAAGGTGCTTGACAAAAACAAGCAGAATGCCGTATCATTGATTCCGGACATTGATTAAATCTCGTGTTTATGACAAGGCAAGAAACCGTTATAAAGATAACGAAGATTACCCGAATCGTCGGTGAAATGAAAAGCCAATTGGATTTGGATGATGAAATCGAATTTGAAGCACTTGACTCTTCGTGGATGAATATCGGGAAATGGGCGAATGAGATCTATCAATATATGGAACAAGCCCCCTCTCCTCTTTTGGCAAACCTTATAACAAATAACGAATTTACCGTCCCGGTCGTAAACTATGTACAAAGTCACAGACAGGAAATTGATTCTGCATACGTCAAGGTTATTGACTGTTATGCGAACAATATGCAAGCGTTGCTGTCACTTTGTAAAAGGCAAGAAGAGGAGGTGAAAGGCGAATATAAAGATTTGATTGAGCCTTTAGCCAATGAACAGGTGGCTACATTATTACAAAGAGCCATACACACAGGTCTCTTGGATGAACACTATCAGCCGATGCCGCAAACGAAGCCGCTGCAACTGAAAGTGATAGCCTATGCTGTATCTACCATCTGCAAACTTCCCAGCACCTACATCCTTTTTGAAAAGCAATGGAAAAGGGAAAATGGAAAGCGATTCAGCACTTGGCGTGTTCCGAGACACAATACGGGACTTTACGAAACGACCAAAGCCCTCTACCAGGAAGTTGACTTTACTGAATTTGAGCCAACGCATCAGACAGAGACATTCTACACACCACAAAGTGAAGAAGATATAGCAGTGCTGTATCAAGATTTAGTGAAATACGGATACATCGCACCTGACACTGGCTTGAAAACATTTGTCGGAATTTTCAATAAAAAGACATTCAGCAAGCCGGTAGAATGGATTAAAACGCAACGGCAGTTGTCCTTTTTCGTATATCAGGCATTTTACAAATTCAACAAGAAGGATTTGTGGGTAAAAGGAGAATGTTGTTTCAGCATAAACGGACACACTCCGCACAAAGCTTGTTTTGTATCAGGTTACAGTTGGATTAAGCGAACCGGATGGTTGGATAGGTATGATGTTAAATTAAAGACTATCTGTGATAAGTTCAACCACATTGAAAATACGTTCAATGAAAAAACTTCTGATGAACGGCTCATTCATACGAGCAAAGTTGTATTTTACAGTCCGAATAGCGAAGATGAGATACATTTAATGTTCTCCGCCCTACTTGGCGGTGGATATATCTCCTCCGACACCACATTTGCCGCATTCAAAGGTATTTTCGATGAAACGGTATTTGAACATCCTATAGTATGGATGAAAACACAGACTTCACTTATGTACTTTGTACATTTGGCCTTTAAGCAACACAATCCCTATGATGTATGGGTAAAGTGCGTAAACTGCTTCCGCTTGCAAAATGATAAAGTGCCTAACAGAGAAAGTATGGATAGTAATTTTCGTTTTATAGTCAAAAAAGGATTGATGGACACATACGATATTCAACTAAAAACCATTGCAGATAACTATCTTAGCACTCAAAACAAAAACGCCATCAACGCAAAGGTGGCAAACAACAATACTTAAAATAATGTTTTATGTCAAAGAAATTATCTTTGCACCTCTCTCTTTTTGAAAAGAGCGATGCGAGGTTTCCAATGGACTCCTGCGCAGACCGGTAAAGAAGGGCTATTCCGGTTGGTTGAGCAAGCCCAAAAGTCTTACAAAGACGAAGTCACCACACGGCAAAAAAGTTACAGGCGATACGTGCTTGACTTTACCCATTCACATCGGTTTCACGATGCGATTGATGCCTGGAGCAAAAATGAACATCTAAAGAATTATCACACGGTAATAGAGCTTCTGAGAAAGCATGAAATTTTGATTCGCAAACATTTCGACCATGACCTATTGGACGAAAATGGGATCATAAAACTTCTGAACGAATTTTACGCCATTGACCTGTCGGAATCCACTACCGAGTCCGACAACAGCAGTCCGGGGAATCATATTCAGACCATTCAGAATACCAACATCAAACCTTTACTTGACAGATATACTCTGGACCTCATTGTGCAACTTGCCAATGAGGTCTGTTTGTTTAAGGAAGTTTTGGATGTAGACAATGTTGCCATTTGTTATGCAGCAGACAGATTGCAGACTGTGACTTCAAGAAACAACAGCAAATTGGTTTTATTGTTGGATAAACTGGCTTCACACGATGTGATAACCTATAACTGGCAATCGGTAATTGCCCAAAAACATCTTGTCATCAGTTCTTCAGGGAAGAAATTACTGACCCAACACGATATGTCATCAACCCTCAATCGGATAAAAGACACCACTCCCAACGCCATAGATAAGCAGTTTTTGGCAATCATAGACAAGTATATCACTCTAATCAAAAACAAAGAAGTATAACAAAGGAATAACAAATTGTTGAGAGTTGTATTGAGAATTGTGTTGATACTCAATAATCTCAACATAATCAAGCGAATATACTCATCTACCTTTGCCCTCCGTAATCGATTACTCACGGAGGGCATACCTCCCATTGTCAAATTTAACAGCATCAATCAATGAGACATCGAAGAACAACAAATGAAAATAAGATGCTCTCCAAAATGGAGAACATGATTTCGATGATGACAACGGAGAAACCTTTTGAACGGCTCCAATCGTTAGAACAAAAGATCAACGAAGTGGATAAAATCCAGACCATCGAGAATTACATTGCACAGCTGAAAGAGCGTATTTGGGCAGTCAAGGAAGTGCTGACTACCGCTGAAGCTTCTGCTTATCTCGGTTTGTCCGAGAGTTATATCTACAAACTCACTTCTCTCAAGCAAATACCACACTACAAGCCAAACGGCAAATTGGTGTATTTCAACAGAAAGGAACTTTGCAGATGGGCAATGAGAAATCAAGTACAAACAATAGGGCAACCTGCTGCTATAACAAAAGAAGAATTATGAATAGAAAAGAAATAGACTTACTACTCTCCCGTATCGAAGGATTGAAATCATTCCTCGAAAACAACTCCTTGGAAAATTTTCAGCAGGAAATTCTGAATGTTGAAAATTACCTGAAACGATTCGGTTCTTTGGCCGAACTGCTATCCCATCTTGAAAATGTAGAAAAGATAGCTTATGCCGCAAAAGAGTTTCTCAATATAGACGAGGTAGCCGCCTATCTACAAGTGTCCAAAGGCTATGTCTATAAGTTAACCATGCAGAAAGAACTTACCGTGTATAAGCCGAATGGGAAAAACATATTCATTCTTAGGGATGACCTGAACCGATGGATAAAGCGCAACCCCTGTTTCTCCAATGCAGAAATAGAAAGGCAAGCCAATGTCATCGCTTACACATTGGGACAAAAAAGTAAGAACAAACCAACAAAAGGAGGGGAAAAATAATGCAACCTGATATGATACAACCCAACAATTATCGGATAGACGAAGCCAAATATAAGTCTTTATTGAAATATATACGGCTGAGTGTTACCGAAAAATATGAGTTTCCACAGGAAATCGTACAAATAGACGGCGTTACCATTGCTACAATTGGGAATTTCAGTGCTTCCACCGGCAAACCCAAAAGCAAAAAGACATTCAATGTCAGTGCCATTGTCGCATCTGCCCTTTCCGGAAAGGAAGTCCTAAAATATAAGGCAGAACTGCCGTCTTGCAAGAATCGAATTCTATACATCGACACAGAACAAAGCAAGTGCCATTGCCACAAAGTGCTTCATCGAATCCTCAAACTGGCAGGATTGCCTACTGACCAGGAAAATGACAACATCCAATTCTTGGTTCTGCGTGAATACACTCCTGACCAAAGGAGAGATATTATACGATGGGCACTCCACGAAGAGCAAAACATCGGGCTCGTAATCATTGACGGCATCCGTGATTTAATCCATGACATAAATAGTCCCAGTGAATCTCTTGACATAATCAATGAACTGATGAGATGGTCAAGCTATTACGAGCTACATATCCACACCGTCTTACATTTAAACAAAGGCGATGACAATACCAGAGGTCATATAGGAACAGAACTGAACAATAAGGCTGAAACTATCCTGCAAATATCAAAAAACAATGAAAATGGAAAAATCAGCGAAGTAAGAGCCATGCACATAAGGGACAGGGAATTTACACCTTTCGCATTTGAAATCGGAGAAGACTCTCTCCCTCACTTGGTAAAAGAACATCAATTCAAAAAGAACAAAATGGACAGACTGGCTTCTTATATAGATATGACCGAGCAGCAACACCGAACCGCCTTGGAAGTAGCCTTTGAAGAATGCGCGGAATATGGCTACCAATCTTTGCTTGACGCTCTTAAAAAGGGATATGAGAGCATTGGGTATTCAAGAGGAAGAAACACATTGGTAAACTTGTGTAAGTTCCTGTTGGAAAATCATGCCATTACAAAAAACGGTCGTACCTACTCCTATAATAGTTCATTCCATCTCTAAGCAGTATGGTTTAGTTTGTGGGTATATATAAGTAAACCATACTAAAATGAATATAAAAGAAGCGAAACAGATACGGCTCGTGGAATATCTGCGGATAATAGGACATTCTCCGGTCAATACGCGTGGCTGCCAGTATTGGTACCTCTCCCCATTGCGAGAGGAACGTACCCCCTCGTTCAAGGTCAACGATAATTTGAACGAATGGTACGACTTTGGTCTCTCTGCCGGAGGTGACATCATAGAACTGGGGAAACACCTTTATCGGACTGGCAATGTAAGTGTGGTATTGCTCCGCATCAGCGAGAATGCCATTGGCGTACCTTTTCAACAGTTACAAAGCCGGAGTGTCCGTCCCGGTCCTATCGAGGAAGAAATGGAAAACGTGGAAGTAAGAGAACTGAGCCACCATGCCTTGTTGTCTTACCTCCGTTCCAGGTATATCAGTGAGAATATCGGCAGGCTTTATTGCAAGGAAATTCATTATGAGCTACGCAAAAGACACTATTTCGCCATAGCCTTTGAAAACAAGACCGGCGGTTACGAGGTGCGTAATCCTTATTATAAAGGATGTATAAAGGTGAAAGACATATCCGTCATCAGGTATAACAAGGATATAATCCAAAACCATGTCTGCGTGTTCGAGGGCTTTATGGACTTCTTGTCTTACCAAGAACTTCATAGAAAAGGAGACTATCATGTCTGCATCGACAGACCTACCGATTTTCTTGTGATGAACTCAGTCAGTAATCTGAAAAAGTGTCTTGTGGAACTGGTACGGTACACCGTCATCCATTGCTATCTGGATAATGACCTTGCCGGGCGAAAAACAGTCGAAACCATTGCCGGACTTTGCGGCAACCGGGTAACTGACCATTCGGAATGTTATTATAACTACAAAGACCTCAATGACTATCTGAGAGGCAAAAGGCGTTAGTCTTTGTCTTCCCTTTGATAAGAATATAGTATCCATGAAAGGCTCTCCGCACAGGAGGGATTTTCGTGGATATGTGTGTAAGTAAACCTGGTTATGGATTTTTCCTACTATCTATTTGGCTATAATCTCCCAATAGCCGGTCTTAGTAGAACCTACCCTCTTAATAACATTCAATTCCTGAAGCTGCTTCATTGTTTGGGCGACCCACCTTCTTGAATAACCTGTCAGATTAGCAAGGTCTGTCATGGTTACTTTGGGATTGATTTGTATTTGTTCCAAAATTTGTAGTGCAGTTTCTGGTGCAGTTTGTAGTGCAGTTTGTAGTGCAGTTTTGAGTGCACCTCGCCTTGATGCCTTCACGGAAGCATCTTTGTTGGCTATGTCGGCTATTATATTGCCGGCTGCTTCATGGCAAGGAATCGTGATGCGGAAGAATGTGCGGTCTTCATCCGTGACAACAGTTGCACGAGGAGAACCGTTATTCTCCAATACATTTTGTATGGTCGGAATACCTGTAGAACGCCCTTCGGTCATATCCAGTTCTTTAAGATATTCTCCCAAGCGACGGTTGCGATAACGTTTTGAAACAAGAATCTCACAACGGGAAATGTCAGCGGCAGATATACTTCGATCCGGACCACCCACATTTTGAATGGTAATACTATCCGGCTCTACTGTTATTACGACAGGTTCCCATTCCCGATAGTCACGATGATAAAGCGAGTTCGTGACACTTTCTTCCAATGCCTGATAAGGATAAGTATAGAATTTCCTGCTGCGATAGTCATTCTCCGGTTTGATGATACTCTGCATCACGAGCATACGCTTCAAGTATTCCAAGGTGCGGTCTATAATCTGCGGAACAGAACCTGTGATGACTGCTCCTTCGTAAAGGTTACTCGGATTATTCAGCCTTCCTTCAGGGAAATAGACAATCTCCACCTGTGTCCGCTTGAAAAATTTGCTTGGATTCTCACAGAACATCATGGCTGCCACGTTTCTCAGCATACGGTTTTCCTTCGGGCCGACAAACAAGTCCATCTGCTCCAGAATCTCTTGCAGTGGTCTGACGTTAATCTCGCTTGCCAGTTTGCTTCCGACTTTCACCAGGTATTCACGCAAAAGCAACGCGGATATGTCTTCCAAACGAATGTCAGGGTTGCCCCTTTCATCAAATGGCACACGACTGGCAAGTTCGCGAAGTTCATCCAACACCTCACCTTTGGCGATAATGCTGCTTGTTCCACTGCGGATATAGAAGTATTCCTTGGAACCGTTCTTTGCCGTTACATTCTCCGGAACAGAATACGGACGGTTAATCCCGGCAGGGCACCATATTACGAGTACAGTCTTACCGTCCACTTCCTCCGTGCTTGTCCGAGGCATATAGTACGGGGCTATCTTGTTATTATAGCCGACCATATCCTGAAGGATGTCATCAATCTCTTCAATGGGTATTCCTTCAACAGGCCGAATGGCAACTCCGGTTTTGTCGTCAGTGTCAACGCCCACCACGATATAGCCGCCACCTAAATCGTCAAAATCATTTGCGAAAGCGCATACGCTGTGGTATATGCTCACCGGATTCCAACCTTTCTTAAATTCAATCCGATTGGACTCTATCCTCTGTTTGTTCAGCAGGTCGTCTATGTTGATAGCAAGTGCCATAATTATTTATCCGCTTAATGGTAATTGTCCTCTGTTCGTCTTTCAAAATATATATGGCAGTTTTGCGTTTTGTCTTTTATTACCACAAACACCTTGAAAATCTGTTGCAAAGTTAATGATTTTGCACGAGTTGAGCAAAGAAACGGGTGATTGGTTTAATAGTCATTGATGAATAAGAGACTTTCATCCTATCTTCTTATGGAAATCAAAAAAGACATAAAGCCAAGCAAAGCGGTCATCTTTCATCCTCGTCTTAATCCGGCTCGTATTTCGGTTCAAAATTGCGCTTAAAGTATGATAATTGAGTATGATTTTAGATTTTCTCGGAATAATGTTTAATATTCAGCTGCTTTTCACAAGGATATTTCGTAGTATGAAATTATTGTATTTCCTTTGCGTTCATATTTTAATCATATTCTAAAATCAGACTATAAGACATGAAAGCATATTTCATCTTCGCCATTGCGCTGACCGTGGCATACATCATCTACTACGCTGTGATGATAGCAAGAGACCTTTATGGTAAAAACGGAGAAAAGATAAAATCCGGAGAAGAAGAATTTGACGTGAGCGATTTTGACGAGGAAGAAAGCGTCAGCGTGGTGGAGAACGACAAGGGATTCAATATCGGTGACAACGAGTATGAGACCCACTACATCGATGAGACACAGAATGTGTCGGAGGAAACAAATCCCACAGACGAAAAGCCGAAACAGGATGTCATCGATGCTCTGAACAACAAGGTCAAGGCTAACATGGAAGAGACACAGGTCACCTTCTCCAATCCCTATAACTCTGCGGAGCTGTACAAGCTGATGATTCAAAACGGCATTGGAGAATTGCATCCGGACGGAGGTGTAACCACCAAGAACGTAATTGATGAACTATGACCCGACACAATGGCAAAAGAATACTAAGCGCACTATGTACGTTGCTCCCTTGTTCCGTATTCGCTAAAAGCGGCGGCGTGAACTACTCGTGGGGAGCGGACGCGCTGGCTTCCATGCACGACTATGTGGTGACGATGATGCTCTATGTCCAGTACATCATTTATGCGGTTGCAGGAGGTTTTGCGGTCATAGCCGCATTCCAGATATACATCAAGATGAACACGGGCGAGGACGGAATCACCAAGCATATACTCACGCTGGTCGGAGCCTGCCTTTTCATCATCGGTGCGACAATAGTCTTTCCGGCATTTTTCGGCTATCGAATTTAGAAAATCACGAGTGTAAAACAATCAATAAAGTTCAATTAAAACAAGACAAGCATGTTTGAAAAAGTAAAACGATTCGCAAAGAAGATCGCGACTTCAAAGAAAACGCAGATGACCTGCCTGTTGATGGTGTGCGGAGTGACCGCTTTGATGGCACAGACTACCGCAGGAGACTACTCGGCCGGAACAGCGGCTCTGACCCAAGTGAGCGAGGAAATCGCCAAGTATGTTCCTATCGTGGTGAAACTCTGTTACGCCATTGCCGGAGTGGTAGCCGTAGTGGGTGCGATCTCGGTATACATCGCGATGAACAACGAGGAACAGGATGTCAAGAAGAAGATCATGATGGTGGTCGGAGCCTGTATCTTCCTTATCGCGGCAGCCCAGGCACTTCCTCTATTTTTCGGACTCTCCTAAACCGCAGGTATCATGAACGGGAAAGAGGAACACTATCCGGATTATCCATTGTTAAAGGGGCTGCAACGTCCCCTTGAATTTATGGGTATTCAGGGTCGCTACATCTATTGGGCGGCAGCCACGATAGGCATCGCCATTGTCGGCTTCATCATAGCCTACTGTGTGGCAGGATTCGTCCTTGCCCTGATTATCCTGTCCGTCACCGTGACAAGCGGTGTGGGACTGATTCTGTTCAAGCAGCGCAAGGGACTGCACAGCAAACGGCAGGAACGTGGGGTGTTCATCTATGCCTACTCAAAGAAAATGTAACAGAAAACCATTTGACCATGAATGGATATATTGAATGTTGAACGTGGGTGGGCTTGGCCTTTCAATAGGTCAGCCTGCCCTTAATTGTAAACAGCCGAATGATTATATATGTTTTCATAGTCTTCATTGCCCTTTGCGTGGGCATGGCCGTGTCGGTCTATGCCTTTGGAACTGGCGGCAAGCGGAAACGCATCTTTCAGGACATCTATTTCTCCGTGGAAGAAGCGGACGGGATTGGTGTGATATATACCAAGACCGGAGAATATTCCGCCGTACTGAAACTGGAGAACCCGGTACAGAAGTATTGCGCCAATATCGACTCTTACTATGAGTTCACGCAACTTTTCACCGCCATTGCCCAGACTTTGGGAGAAGGCTATGCCATACACAAGCAGGATATTTTTATCCGGAAAAAGTTCACGGAAGAGAGTGACGAGAACCGTGAATTTCTCTCCACTTCTTATTTCCGTTACTTCAACGGAAGACCTTATACTGACAGCGAATGTTACCTGACTATCACTCAGGAGGTCAAGAAAAGCCGTCTGTTTTCTTTTGACGGCAAGAAGTGGCGAGACTTCCTTGTAAAGATACGCAAGGTTCACGACCAGCTGCGTGATGCCGGCGTACAGGTGAGATTTCTGAACAGGCAGGAAGTCAATGAATATGTTGACCGTTATTTCGCCATGAACTTCCGTGACAAGGTAGTCTCGATGACTAACTTCAAGGTGGATGACGAATGTATCTCCATGGGAGACAAACGGTGCAAGGTGTATAGCCTTGTGGATGTGGATAACGTGAGTCTGCCGTCTGTCATCCGTCCCTACACCAACGTGGAAGTCAACAACAGCAGTATGCCGATGGATCTGGTGTCTGTTGTGTCCGGCATTCCCAATACCGAAGCGGTGGTGTATAACCAGATGATATTCATTCCCAACCAAAAGAGAGAACTGGCCTTGCTTGACAAAAAGAAGAACCGCCATGCGAGTATGCCCAATCCCGGTAATCAGATGGCGGTAGAGGACATCAAGCGTGTGCAGGAGGTGGTGGCAAGGGAAAGCAAGCAACTGGTCTATACGCACTACAATCTTGTAGTAGCCATGTCCGCGGACACCGACATCCACAAATGCACCAACCATCTGGAAAACCAGTTTTCAAGGATGGGCATCCATATTTCCAAAAGAGCCTACAACCAGTTGGAGCTGTTCGTCAACTCC
>UMHJ01019167.1_pt1 | contig 13256 bp, 10 predicted proteins | sample 1965511 | NCBI WGS metagenome assembly UMHJ01 (sample SAMEA4836096, study PRJEB28245) | human gut metagenome | biome: gut microbiome; material: fecal sample | place: Denmark | collected 2008
CTGCACCGGTTCGGGATGCATTCTCATATCGCTTCTTGTAACGAGAGAGGACTGCACGGGAATCGGCGCGGATCTCTCCGAGAAAGCCTTACAGGTTGCGGAAAAGAACGGCGCACAGGTGGGCGGACGGGCATCGTTCGTAAAGAGCAACTTATTTGAAAACATCGAGGGAACCTTCGATGTGATCGCAAGCAATCCGCCGTATATCCGCACGGATGTGATTGAAACGCTGATGCCGGAGGTGCGCGACCATGAGCCGCGGATGGCACTCGACGGCAGTGCGGACGGTCTTGTCTTTTACCGGAAGATTACAGAGCAGGCAGGAAGCTATTTAAAAGAGGGCGGAAAGCTCTGTTTTGAAATTGGATATGATCAGGGAGATGAAGTGCGGGAGCTGATGGAAACCCACGGCTTTGCCGATGTACAGGTTCTGAAAGATCTGGCAGGCCTGGACCGCGTGGTGACCGGTATCTGGCACAAAAAACCCTGACAGAAATGAATTTTAATTTTGACACCATAATGACATCATAAACAGACGAAAACAGCAAAAAGGAGCAGTCATTTTATGTTTGATAAACTTGATGATATCCTCATGCGTCTCGAGGAGGTACTGAATCAGTTAAGCGAGCCGGACGTCGCTGCCGATGCGGCGAAGTTCCAGAAGCTGATGAAGGAGCAGGCAGAACTCCAGCCGATCGCAGACGCATATAAGGACTATAAAACACAGAAACAGACCATCGAAGAGAGCCTGATGCTTCTCGAGGAGGAATCCGACGAAGAGATGCGCGAAATGCTGAAAGAAGAGCTCTCCGATGCGAAAAAACGCGTAGAGGAGCTGGAGCAGGAACTCAAAGTCCTGCTTCTGCCGAAAGACCCGAACGATGACAAGAACGTTATCGTAGAGTTCCGCGCAGGTGCCGGCGGAGACGAGGCGGCACTCTTTACCGCAGAAATCTGCCGTATGTACATCAAATACGCAGAGAGCCGCGGCTGGAAAACAGAGCTGACCAGCGCCGATGAAAACGGAATCGGCGGCTTTAAAGACGCAACACTTCTGATCAACGGAGCAGGCGCGTACTCCCGGATGAAGTACGAGAGCGGCACACACCGCGTACAGCGTGTGCCGGAAACCGAGTCCGGCGGAAGAATCCATACCTCAACCATGACCGTAGCGATCATGCCGGAGGTGGACGACGTTGAAGTACAGATCGATCCGAAGGATTACAAATTCGATGTATTCCGTGCTTCCGGAAACGGCGGCCAGTGTGTCAATACGACCGACTCAGCAGTCCGTCTGACCCACTTCCCGAGCGGCATTGTCATTTCCTGCCAGGATGAGAAATCACAGTTAAAGAATAAGGACAAGGCACTGAAGATTCTGCGTGCCCGTCTGTACGACTTAGAGCAGCAGAAACAGCACGATGAGATGGCCGAGCTTCGAAAGAGCCAGGTCGGAACGGGAGACCGCTCTGAGAAGATCCGTACGTACAACTTCCCGCAGGGACGTGTGACGGATCACAGAATCAAACTGACCTTATACAAACTGGACGCCATCATGAACGGCGATCTGGATGAAATCATCGACAGTCTGATTGCAGCCGATCAGGCCGCAAAGCTGAGCAGCATGCAGGAAGAAGCATAATAATAAACGCTGCGAATCACGATTGGTCTACAGGATCGATTGTTGATAGAATAAACAAGAGAAAAAAGGGGAAAAGAGAAAGGGAAAACGCTATGAAGAAAACAGCACTTGTGATCATGGCAGCCGGAATCGGCAGCAGATTTGGAAAGGGAATCAAACAGCTTGAGCCAGTAGGACCAAACGGGGAGATCATCATGGATTATTCCATCCACGATGCACTGGAAGCCGGCTTCAACAAAGTAGTCTTCATCATCCGCAAGGATCTGGAGAAAGATTTCAAGGAAGTCATCGGCAACCGCATCAGCAAAATCACAGAGGTGGAATATGCATTCCAGGAGCTCGATGATCTGCCGGCAGGCTTTGCAAAACCGGAAGGCCGTACCAAACCGTGGGGAACCGGCCAGGCCGTTCTTGCCTGCAAAGGTCTTGTAAAAGAGCCGTTTGCTGTTATCAATGCTGATGACTATTACGGAAAAGATCCGTTCGTAAAACTGCACGACTACCTCGTACAGGAGCATGATGTGGATGAAGTTATGCCGATCTCCATGGCAGGATTCGTGCTTGGAAACACCTTAAGTGACAACGGCGGTGTTACAAGAGGTGTCTGCGTCGTTGATGAAAACGGAAACCTGACCGGTGTCAACGAGACGAAAAACATCGTAAAGACCGCAGAGGGCGCAGGCGTTGAAAAAGAAGACGGAACGGTTGATCCGATCGACAAAAACTCCCTTGTTTCCATGAACATGTGGGGACTGCAGCCGGAGTTCATTGATCTTCTGGAGAAAGGCTTTGTTGAATTCCTTTCTGCACAGAAAGAGGGAGATGTAAAAGGCGAGTACCTCCTTCCGATCTACATCGACGAGCTGCTGCACGCAGGAAAAGCAGAAGTAAAAGTTCTTCCGACCGACGCAGAGTGGTTCGGCGTAACGTATCAGGAAGACAAAGCTTCCGTAACAGAAGCATTCCGCAAACTGATTGCGGACGGCGTATACAGCGAGAAGCTGTACGACTAATTACGATATTTTGTTATTTGAGTGAATAACCAGAAAAAGCGTGTTTGAATGATTGCAAAAAATTTCAGACACGCTTTCTGCCCGAAAGGGGAAAGGAGCATACCATGGGTAAATATTTTGGAACAGATGGATTTCGCGGAGAAGCAAACATTGATCTGACGGTTGAGCATGCATATAAAGTGGGAAGATTCCTCGGATGGTATTTCGGAAAAGACCACAAAGCACAGATCGTCATTGGAAAAGACACCAGACGCTCCAGCTACATGTTCGAATATTCGCTGGTAGCAGGACTGACCGCATCGGGAGCAGACGCTTATCTGCTGCACGTAACGACCACACCGAGCGTTTCCTATGTTGTCCGTACCGAAAACTTTGACTGCGGAATTATGATCTCCGCCAGTCACAACCCGTTCTATGACAACGGAATCAAAGTCATCAACGGCCTGGGACAGAAACTGGAAGCCGACATCGAAGCGCAGATCGAAGCCTACATCGACGACGGAACACCGAAGATCCCGTTCGCAACGAGAGAAGACATCGGACGCACCGTGGATTTTGCAGCCGGAAGAAACCGCTACATCGGACACCTGATCTCGATTCCGACAAAATCCTTTAAAAACATGAGAGTCGGACTCGACTGCTCCAACGGAAGTGCCTCTTCCGTAGCCAAGAGCGTGTTTGATGCCATCGGCGCCAAGACATATGTGATCCACAACGAGCCGGACGGAACAAACATCAACTGCGGCTGTGGTTCCACCCACATCGAAGAGCTTCAGAAATATGTAAGAGAGAAACACCTCGATGTCGGATTTGCCTACGACGGAGACGCAGACCGCTGCATCGCTGTCGATGAGCTGGGAAATGTGGTAGACGGAGACCTGATCATGTATGTCTGCGGTAAATACTTAAAAGAAAAAGGCCAGTTAAACGGAGATACGATTGTGACCACGATCATGTCAAACCTCGGTCTTTACAAAGCGTGTGACCGCGCCGGTATCCGGTATGAGAAGACGGCAGTCGGCGACAAATACGTGTGCGAGAACATGATGGCAAACGGCTATTCTCTCGGCGGAGAGCAGTCCGGCCACATCATTTTCAGCAAGCACGCGACGACCGGTGACGGAATCCTGACCTCCCTGATGGTGATGGAAGTGCTGATAGATAAGAAACTCCCGCTCAGCACCCTGACAGCCGAGGTAGTGATTTACCCGCAGCTCTTAAAGAATGTCCGCGTGGCAAACAAAGCAGCTGCAAAGGCCAACCCGGCAGTACAGAAAGCAGTAGAAGACGTAGCAGAGGCCCTGGGCGATGACGGACGCATCCTCGTAAGAGAGAGCGGCACCGAGCCGGTGATCCGTGTCATGGTGGAAGCACCGGACGACGCAACGTGTGCAAAATACGTAGACCAGGTTGTTTCTGTGATGCATAAAGAAGGACTTGTGACAGAATGAAAAAAAGACTGGTAATCTTTTTTCTGGCGGCGGCAATGGTGCTTGGCGGCTGTGAAAATAAAAATTCAAAGCTTTATAAAAAGGGCATCGAGGCGCTCGAACAGAAGGACTACGTAACGTCGATTGCGATGCTGGAGGGAGCCGTAAAGGCAGGCGACCGACTGGCGGAGAGCTACCGGTCGCTCGGCATCGCTTATCTGAAAAGCCAGGAGTATGACAAGGCAAAAGAGGCTTTCAAGAGCAGTCTTTCGAGCATGAAGCACAAAGACGCGGAGTTTTCGCGCGATGTCATGTATTACGAGGCGGAAACCTGCGTACAGGCCGGAGATCTGGATGGAGCCATTGAGATCTGCACCAATATTCAGGAAGAAAAGGCCGATGCCGATGCGCTGTTCCTTAGGGGACGCGCGTACTTCCTGCAGAAGAATTACGAGCAGGCGAAGGTGGATTTTGATGCGGCAGTGGAGACGAAGGAGAGCTATCAGCTCTGCCTTGACATTTACGAGCTGTATCAGGAGAGCAGCATGAAGGCGGACGGAGACCGTTACCTCGAAGCGGCAGTGAAGATTGAGCCGAAAACGACCGAGGATTATTATAACATCGGCTGCGCATACTACTATCTGGAGGAGCAGGACGAGGCGGTCAAAGCGTTCTCGAAGGCAATGAAGGACGGCAGCAGCGCGGCGATGGAAATGCTCGGCGAGGTTTACCTTTCCAATGGTCAGAACGACGAGGCGAAAGCACTGTTTTCTTCGTATCTTTCGACAGATGGCTTTGCGGCGGCAGCAAACAACGGGCTGGCGCTCTGCGCACTTGCGGAAAACGACACGGACAGTGCACTCTCGTATATCGAGGAAGGACTCAAAACGGCAGAGGATTCCGACCGGGAAAATCTGCTGTTCAACCAGATTGTATCCTATGAAAAACGGGCGGATTTTGATACCGCGAAGTCGCTGATGGCGGATTTTCTGGCAGCATACCCGGAAAACACCGCGGCGCAGCGGGAAAATACGTTTCTCCAGAACCGATAACAGACGGAGGAAGTTGGATTGTTTGATTTAAGAGAAGAACAGGAGCGCGTGATTCTGGTCGGCGTACAGGAAAACGGCGGCGCAAAAGCAGAAGAATCGCTCGACGAGCTGGCGGAACTGGCCAGCACCGCCGGTGCGAAGGTGGAGGGCCGCCTGGTGCAGGTGCGAGAGGCCATTCATCCGGGAACGTACATCGGAAAAGGAAAATTAGAGGAATTGAAAATTCTGGTGCGCGCCTGCGATGCGACGGGCATCATCTGCGACGATGAGCTCTCCTCGATCCAGTTAAAAGGGCTGGAGGAAGCACTGGAATGCAAGATCATGGACCGTACACTTTTGATCCTGGATATCTTTGCGGCGCGCGCCGTGAGCAGCGAGGGTAAAATCCAGGTTGAGCTGGCCCAGTTAAAGTACCGTGCGTCCCGACTTTCCGGCCTTGGCACATCGCTTTCCCGTCTCGGCGGCGGAATCGGTACGAGAGGACCGGGAGAGAAAAAGCTGGAAACCGACCGGCGCCTGATCCGCACGCGTATTACGCAGTTAAAACGTGAGCTTGAGGAAGTACGCCAGCACAGAGAGCTCCTTCGTGAAGGCAGAAAACGTTCCAAAATCCCGGTAGCGGCGCTCGTAGGCTATACGTCAGCGGGAAAGAGCAGTCTTTTAAATGCACTGACAGGATCGGAAATTCTGGCAGATGCAATGCTGTTTTCCACGCTGGATACGACGACGCGGTCACTGACCCTTCCGGATGGACAGGAAATCCTGCTGACCGATACGGTTGGATTTATCAATAAGCTGCCACATCATCTGATCGATGCATTCCGCAGTACGCTGGAGGAAGCACGGTATGCCGACTATATTCTCCACGTTGTGGATACGTCAAATCCGCAGATGGAGCTGCAGATGCAGGTCGTGTACGATACGCTGCGGGAACTGAAAGTTGAGGACAAAAAGATCGTCACCCTGCTGAACAAGCAGGATAAGCTTCTCGCCCCGATGGTTGTAAAAGATTTCCGGGCAGACGCGAGCCTTGCGGTCTCTGCCAAAACAGGACAGGGACTCGAAGACCTCAAAAATTTACTCTCCTCGTGGATGATGGAGGGAAAAATCTATATCGAGCGCCTCTATCCGTACGATAAGGCGAGAACGATTTCACTGATCCGCGGATACGGAATTCTGCTCGAAGAAGAATATCTGCCGGAAGGCATCCGCGTAAAAGCCTATGTACCGAAGGATATCTATCCGAGGGTATAGAGGTATGGCAAGCGGGCTTAAAAACGGCAGTACATCCCTTTAAGCGCCGTACAGCGCCGAAAAATGGAAGGGACAGAATACAAGTAAAAGTACCATATCTAGTGATGTTAGAAAATTTCACACTAGATATGGTACTTTTTACTATTGACGGGAGAAACATGCTCTGCTATCATATGGTTCAGACACTGCAAAGAGTGGAACCTTAAAAAGGCCTTGCAGAAACGGTTGAATTAACAGGAGGGATTCCATGTTTCAGGTAGAAAAGAGAGACGGAACGATTGCAGAGTTCCAGATGAAAAAGATTACCGATGCGATTGGAAAAGCATTCGGCGCAAAAGATATGCAGTTCAGCGATGACATGCTTCAGATGCTGGCACTGCGCGTAACAGCGGACTTTCAGTCCAAGATCAAAGACGGAAAAATTTCAGTGGAGGCAATTCAGGACAGCGTGGAGAACGTGCTGATCCAGTGCGGCTACGCAGAAGTGGCAAAAGCTTACATTCTGTACCGCAAGCAGAGGGAAAAAATCCGCAACATGAAATCGACGATCGTAGACTACAAAGAGATCGTGGACAGCTACGTAAAAGTAGAGGACTGGCGTGTCAAAGAGAATTCGACCGTAACGTATTCTGTCGGCGGTCTGATCTTAAGCAATTCCGGCGCGATCACAGCCAACTACTGGTTATCAGAGATTTATGATGACGAGATCGCCGAGGCACACCGCAACGCGGATATTCACATCCACGACCTGTCGATGCTGACCGGCTACTGTGCAGGATGGTCGTTAAAACAGCTCATCAAAGAAGGACTTGGCGGCATCAACGGAAAGATTACTTCTTCTCCGGCAAGACATCTTTCGGTTCTGTGCAACCAGATGGTCAACTTCCTCGGCATTATGCAGAACGAGTGGGCAGGTGCGCAGGCATTTTCTTCATTTGATACGTATCTGGCGCCGTTCGTCAAAGTGGACAACTTAAGCTACGGCGAAGTGAAGAAGTGCATCGAGGCGTTTATCTACGGCGTCAACACACCGAGCCGCTGGGGAAGCCAGGCACCGTTCTCCAACATCACACTCGACTGGACCGTACCGGATGACCTCGCGGAGCTTCCGGCGATCGTCGGCGGCAAGGAGATGGACTTCAAGTACAAAGACTGTAAAAAAGAGATGGATATGGTCAACAAAGCGTTCATCGAGACGATGATCGAGGGAGATGCCAACGGAAGAGGCTTCCAGTACCCGATCCCGACCTACTCCATCACATCCGATTTTGACTGGTCCGATACGGAGAATAACCGTCTGCTGTTCGAAATGACTGCAAAATACGGTACCCCGTACTTCTCCAACTACATCAACAGCGATATGAAACCAAGCGACGTGCGCTCCATGTGCTGCCGTCTCCGCCTGGATCTGCGTGAGCTTCGAAAGAAAACCGGCGGATTCTTCGGTTCCGGCGAGAGCACCGGATCGGTCGGCGTTGTCACTATCAATATGCCGCGTATCGCATATCAGTCCAAAGATGAGAAAGAGTTCTACCGCCGTCTCGATCATATGATGGATATTGCCGCACGTTCGTTAAAGACGAAACGTGAGGTCATTACCCGCCTCCTGGACGAGGGACTGTATCCATATACGAAACGGTACCTTGGAACGTTTGAGAACCACTTCTCAACCATCGGTCTGATCGGTATGAACGAGGCCGGCTTAAATGCCGCATGGCTCGGAAAGGGTCTGGAGGATCCGAAGACACAGCAGTTTACGAAAGAAGTTCTGAACCATATGAGAGAGCGTCTTTCTGATTACCAGGAGGAGTACGGCGATCTGTACAACCTTGAGGCAACTCCGGCGGAGTCGACCGCATACCGTCTGGCAAAACACGACCGTGCAAAATGGCCGGATATCAAGACCGCAGGCCATGAGGGAGATACCCCGTACTACACCAACAGCTCCCATCTGCCGGTGGACTATACCGAGGATATTTTCTCTGCGCTTGATATTCAGGATGATCTGCAGACGCTGTACACCTCGGGAACTGTATTCCATGCGTTCCTTGGCGAAAAACTGCCGGACTGGAAAGCAGCAGCTTCCCTTGTGCGGAAGATTGCAGAGAACTACAAACTGCCGTACTACACGCTGTCCCCGACGTATTCTGTTTGTGCGAACGACGGCTATCTCGCCGGCGAGCACTTTACATGTCCGATCTGCGGAAAAGAGGCAGAGGTTTACAGCCGTATCACGGGATATTACCGTCCGGTCAAGAACTGGAACGACGGAAAACGCCAGGAGTACAAGAACAGAACTGTATATGATATCATCCACTCCAAATCGCCGGAGCAGAAAATGAAATCGTACGGTGCAGCAGAGAAACTGGCAGAGCAGGCCGCTGGAAAAGAAGAGCCGAAAGCCGCTGCAGCAGCAGATAAAATCGAGGAAGACGGCATGTACCTGTTCACGACAAGCACCTGCCCGAACTGCAAAATGGCAAAAGAAATGCTCGCCGAGGAGCAGTATGAGGTGATCGACGCAGAGCGTCACCCGGATCTTGCCGCACAGTACGGCATCATGCAGGCACCGACTCTTCTCGTTGTGGAGGACGGCCAGGCGCAGAAGATTGTGAATGCTTCCAATATCCAGAAATATGTGGATGAATATCTCTCCTAAATCTGTGCGCATATAGTTGCAGGAAAGAACAAACAGAGTTATAATAGGAAAAAGCGATACCCTCGCCCGGGCATCCCGGGTGGGGGTATTATTATGGCGCTGAGCACAGCAGAAATCGGCCCGGTGGACCGGTTTCACTTACAGAAGGGAGAAAAATTATGGGATACAGCCAGGACACAATCTGTGTACAGGGAGGATGGCAGCCGAAAAACGGTGAGCCGCGTGTACTTCCGATTTACCAGAGCACAACATTCAAATATGCAACCAGCGAGGAAATGGGAAAACTGTTCGATCTGGAGGAGGAGGGATATTTCTATTCCCGTCTGCAGAACCCGACGAACGACGTCGTAGCACAGAAAATCTGCGATCTGGAGGGCGGCGTGGCAGCCATGCTCACATCTTCCGGCCAGGCGGCAACGATGCTTGCTGTTACCAACATCTGTGAGGCAGGCGACCACGTTGTCTGCGCGGCAAAGGTTTATGGAGGAACCTCCAACCTGCTCGCCGTTACCTTAAAACGATTCGGCATCGAGACTACCCTCGTGGACCAGGATGCGCCGGCAGAGGAGCTGGAAAAAGCATTCCAGCCGAACACCAAAGCTGTCTTTGCCGAGACGATTTCCAACCCGGCAGGTGTTGTACTTGACATTGACAAGTTTGTTAAACTTGCACATGAGCACGGCGTTCCGATGATCTGCGACAACACCTTTGCAACCCCGATCAACTGCCGTCCGTTCGAGTTCGGTGTAGATATTGTCACCCATTCCACCACAAAATACATGGACGGCCATGCAATGGCGCTCGGCGGAGCGATTGTCGATTCCGGAAACTTCGACTGGGATGCGCATGCAGACAAATTCCCGGGCCTTACCACACCGGACGAATCGTACCACGGCGTGATTTATACGCAGAAATTCGGTAAAAAAGCGTATATCACAAAAGCAACCGCGCAGCTGATGCGTGATATGGGAGCGTGCCAGTCCCCGCAGAATGCATTCCTGACGAATGTCGGTCTGGAGACCCTGCACCTGCGCGTGGAGCGTCACTGCAGAAATGCCGAGAAAGTGGCAGAGTTCCTGAAAAACCACCCGAAGGTAGCATGGGTTGAGTACGCAGGCCTTGCAGACAGCAAATACCATGCGCTGGCAGAAAAATACATGCCGAACGGAACCTGCGGCGTTCTCTGCTTCGGACCAAAGGGCGGAAGAGACGGCGCGATGCGCTTCACGAACGGCCTGAAAATGGTAGCAATTGTAACACACGTTGCCGATGCAAGAAGCTGCGTTCTGCACCCGGCAAGCCATACCCATCGCCAGCTGAACGATCAGCAGCTCATCGAAGCCGGTGTTCTGCCGGATCTGATCCGTCTGTCAGTCGGCATCGAGGATGTGAACGATATCATTGCAGACCTTGATCAGGCGCTTGCGAACGTATAAAGATACAAAAAACAGGATGTGAAAAGGAGCGTATTGGTAAAATGGAAGAAATGGCAAAGAAACGCGTAAAAGATTCTGAGACAGAGCAGTCGTATCTTCTGATGCACCGCCATATCAACGGCTATGGCCGTCTGTTCGGCGGCCAGCTGGTCGCGTGGATCGATGAGCTTGCCGGTCTGGTGGGACGCCGCCACTGCGGCCACGAAATCACCACCGCGTGCATCGACAATCTGAACTTCAAGCATCCTGCTTTTCTGAACGACACCGTCGTACTGGTCGGAAGAGTGACGTATGTCGGACGCACCTCAATGGAGGTGCGCGTCGACACGTACGTGGAAGAGCTTGCGACCGGCATTCGGAAAATGATCAACCGTGCCTACGTGGTGATGGTGGCCATCGACGAGAACGGCCGCGCACTTCCCGTCCCGGGCCTGATTCTGGAATCCCCGGAGCAGGAGGCCGAGTGGGAGGGCGGAAAACGCCGCTATGAACTGCGAAAAGAGCGTCACAGAGAGGGGTTCTAAGTTGACGTTCACCCGCACATTTGCAGAATCCACCGGAGCTGTCTTCGTGCATTCTGAAAATTTTATTTTAAGAAAATCCCGCCGTGTCCCTTGACAGGCGGGATTTTCCATGTTAAGGTAAAGGCAGTTATACGACTGACGGAAGTGGAAATGACCACAGGGAGTATAGCGTGAGAAGAGGCCGACCGTCTGGGCAGAAGAATGCTTGGGGGAGTGGGTCTGTTTTTTTATCCAAAAACAGAAAATCCCATTCCAGCCACCTTGAAAAGGAGATCAGAAGATGAAAAAAGTATCACTGGAACAGGAATTAAAAGGAAATGCATATCCAGGAAGAGGAATTGTGATCGGCAGATCCAAAGACGGCACAAAAGCCGTTGCCGGATACTTTATTATGGGCAGAAGCCAGAACAGCCGCAACCGTGTCTTTGTTGAGGAGGGTGAGGGAATCCGCACACAGGCGTTTGATCCGTCGAAGCTGGAAGATCCGAGCCTGATCATCTACGCACCGGTACGCGTTCTGGGAAATGATACGATCGTAACAAACGGAGACCAGACCGATACCGTATACGAAGGACTGGAGCAGGGAAAAACGTTTGAGGTATCCCTTCGAAGCAGAGAGTTTGAGCCGGATGCACCGAACTACACTCCTCGTATTTCCGGTGTGATGCACGTAGAGAACGGAACGTACGGCTACCAGATGTCGATCTTAAAGAGCAACAACGGCGATCCGTCCCAGTGCAACCGCTACACCTTCTCCTATGATAACTGTGTAGCAGGGGAAGGCCATTTCATCCACACCTACATGCACGACGGCAATCCGCTGCCAAGCTTTGAGGGTGAGCCAAAACTGGTCGAGATTCCGGATGACATCGATGCCTTCACCGAACTGCTCTGGAGCAGCTTAAACGAGGACAACAAGGTGTCCCTCTTCACACGCTATATCGACATTGCAATCGGCAAGTATGAGACAAGAATCGTGAATAAAAATAAATAAGAAATCGAGTGTTTTGCGAAAGGAGAAAATCATGAAAGAATTAGCGTTAAAATACGGATGCAACCCGAACCAGAAACCTTCCAGAATTTACATGGATGATGACAGAGATCTTCCGATCGAAGTATTAAGCGGCCGTCCGGGCTATATCAATTTTCTGGATGCCTTCAATGGCTGGCAGCTGGTACGTGAGCTGAAAGCAGCCACCGGTCTTCCGGCAGCAACTTCCTTCAAGCACGTTTCCCCGGCAGGTGCAGCCGTAGGTCTTCCGCTGGACGAGACCCTGCGTAAAATTTACTGGGTAGACGATATGGGAGAGCTTTCTCCGTTAGCATGCGCTTATGCAAGAGCCAGAGGCGCAGACCGTATGTCTTCTTTCGGCGACTTTATCGCACTTTCTGATGTCTGCGACAAAGACACCGCATCTCTGATCAAACGTGAGGTTTCTGACGGTGTCATCGCTCCGGGATTTACCGATGAAGCACTGGAAATCTTGAAAGCAAAGAAAAAAGGTAACTACTGCGTCATCAAAATCGACGAGAATTACCGTCCGGCTCCGCTCGAGCACAAACAGGTCTTCGGCATTACCTTTGAGCAGGGCCGCCAGGATCTGCCGATCGACGATGAGCTGCTCTCCAACGTGGTAACCGAGAACAAAGAGATTCCGGAAGCAGCAAAACGCGATCTGAAGATTGCACTGATTACCTTAAAATATACCCAGTCCAACTCCGTATGCTTCGTCAAAGACGGTCAGGCCATCGGTGTCGGCGCAGGCCAGCAGTCCCGTGTGCACTGCACCCGTCTTGCCGGACAGAAAGCCGACAACTGGTTCCTGCGTCAGTGCCCGAAGGTGCTGGATCTGCAGTTCGTAGACGGCATCCGCCGCGCAGACCGTGACAATGCGATCGACGTTTACATCGGCGAGGAGTACATGGATGTTCTCGCAGACGGCGCATGGGAGAAGATCTTCAAAGTAAAACCGGAAGTCTTCACAAGAGAAGAGAAACGTGCATGGCTCGACCAGATGAAGGGCGTAACCTTAGGTTCCGATGCCTTCTTCCCGTTCAGCGACAACATCGAGCGCGCACACAAGAGCGGCGTCCAGTACATCGCAGAGCCGGGCGGATCGGTTCGTGATGACGCTGTCATCGAGTGCTGCAACAAGTACAACATGGCGATGGCATTTACAGGAATCCGTCTGTTCCATCACTAAAAAGAAATGCGTTTTATATTTATATAAGAAGAAAGAATCCGG
>UMHJ01024666.1_pt1 | contig 13250 bp, 2 predicted proteins | sample 1965511 | NCBI WGS metagenome assembly UMHJ01 (sample SAMEA4836096, study PRJEB28245) | human gut metagenome | biome: gut microbiome; material: fecal sample | place: Denmark | collected 2008
CCCTCTTTCCTTACTCACACCCCCACCCCGTCGGGGTGTTGGATAAACTCGAATAACCACCGGAACATTGTATATCCTGTTAATGCAGGGACGCTTAATGCTACACGTCAGCATATTAGTACATATATCTCAGGTTAGTGGCGTTTTTTTGAAAGGTAAATGTCAGTGCAGTTGCACAGATACACTCACGAAATTATTAACGCCTTGTCAGTACGCAAAGTGTTTTCGGCGGTGTTGGTGCGAAGAATCCTCAATAGTTGGCTGAGCGAAGCTCAGCAACAGAAGCTCACCTTTGACAAGGGAGGCAAGGATATGGTGCGGAGCAAGGGATAGTGCGGGATTGGGAGGGTTGGGGTGGGGCGAGGGGTGTGGCAATCCCTCAGTCTTGCGACAGATAAGGTTGAGAGGATATTAAATATACTTGAATCGCTGAGCAAGGCAATTTATGATAAGAAGTAGCCTTGTCGCAATCCAGCTCCCTTTACTCAAGGGAGCCAAGAATGTGGTGCAGGGCGAAGGGATAGTGCTTGGCGATATATTTCACTTGACCGGTGGCTGTAGGGCGCCGGTTTTTTGTATTATGTGCCGCATTTATGACCGTTCGTGCCGTTATAACAACCGTTCGTGCCAAAAAGTTGAAAATTAAAAGCGAATGAGTTATGATATAATTATAAAATTATAAGGGGGAGAAGTATGCTCATCTGCGTTTACGATACAGCAAACGAGGCGGAGATACTGAAAGCAAAAATAACACAAATCGCAACGGCGGCATATCGAAGAATTTCCTACAGGGTATGTCAGAGGTATGAGAGTTTTGCGAAGGAGTGTAAGACGGCTGACCTTATAATCGTGCTTGCCGACGGAGCGGACGGTATGGATGGCGTTATTGCGGCAAAGAATGCCGACAGGGATACGCCTGTAATATGGCTGTCGGACGATGAGGGATTCGGGGCGCAGTCATACAGGCTTGGCTGTACCTATTTCTACAAGAAGCCGATACCGCTTGAAAAGCTGAAGGAGGCACTGCATAAGTGCAGATGTATGGCATAAGCACGGGTAAATCTACAGGAGGAAAAACATGAAGAAAAAATTTGTACGGCTCATAAGTGCGGTGCTGTCTGCGGCAATGACGTTGACGGCTGTACCGTTATCGGCATTTGCCGAGGGCGAGGCACATACGCATGACGGCGAGAGCAATGTCATCACGACACCGCTTGATTTCAGAGAAAAGACGGCGGACGAAAACGGTGTCGGCTGGAGCTGGGATTATGACACAAAGACGCTGACGCTTGACGGAGTGAACATTCAGGCGACAACAGAAGAGAATATGATGAGCGTCGTAACAGTCCCTGACGGTACGAAAATAGTGCTGAATGGTGAAAACACTATCGTACAGACCGATACCCTCGAAAGCGATACATACGTTCTCAGTGCCGTAAATAATAAAGAGGTCAATTGTGACGGCACAATGACGATCAGCGGCGACGGTGTGCTGAATGCAGAGAACCGCTCTACAGACAGTATGGCACGCTCTCTCGGCGGATCAATAATCCTGAACGGCGGTACAGTAAACGCAACAGGTACTGTAAAGACAAATTCGCTTGAAATACATAATGACGGTGTGCTGAACGCAAATGCGACAACTGCATCTTTTGAGGGTGTGGCTGTCAATGTCAGCGGCGGCATTACTGTTGACGGCAACGGCAGTCTTACTGCAGTAGGTTGTGCTAATGAATCTACGTTAAACAGTGCAATATTGCTTACCAGTAATTTCGGTGACAAAATTTCCGTCAGCGAAAACGGCAGTATTACTGTGCCTGAAGGCAATGCAGCAAGAGTCGGAATATACTACAGCGGAAACAACGGCGACGGAATGGATGCCGAAATAAGCGGCGGTAAGGTCACTGCTTATGGTGCTAAGTATGGCATTTACAAAGTAAACCTTATAATGAGCGGTACAGGCTCGGTATATACTACGGGCGGTTCATACGCTATCGGTCTAACTGTACCGACAATAGACGAGAACAGATTTACGGTGAAGGGCTCGACCGAGTTCAAGGCTTCGGAAAGTGCTGTGACAGGCGAGGTCGAGCTCCCCGACGGCTATTATTATATTGACGGAGCAGACGCTAAGACGGTAGTTATAAAGCCTGATACTTCTCCCCGTATAATACTCGGAAAGCAGACAGGAATATTCAAGACGGAAGAGTATGAAATAATTGAAGGCATGACTGATACCAAGCTCAAGGGTACGGTTTACTTTGATATTACTCTGAAGAATATGAGCGATGAAGAGTTTGCAGACGCAAGAGGCTATTTCGGCGGCGATGAACCCGATTTATCAGCAAGCATAATCAAGACCGATTACGGCTGGGTGTGCATGGTCTGCGATACCGAGTTTTCGGTTACATACGACACTGATAATACTCTTACAATAAAGTGCGGAGATATTGTATCCAATACCGTTCAGGTAAAGTCGAATGCAAACCGTTTCAACAAGGTTACACAGGGTGACAACACAAACAGAACGGTTTTCTATACAAACACTTCGCAGGAAGAGAAGGACAATTACAAGCTTGTAAGCACCTATACGGTTGACAGTGAAAGCATAAGCTATAACTGGTACAGTACGAACAGTGCATACAGTGCAGATGAGCTCGGTGCGGCAGTATCCGGAAGCAACGGCGAATTCAAGCTTGCGGATAATATTCCTGCCGGAAATTATGTTCTGTATTGTGATATAACCTATTCAGACGGTGACAGCACAGAAACTGTTACAGAAAAATTTACATTTACATATAAAGAATGTGCACATGAAAACGGTTATTCCGACGGTAAATGCACAAACTGCGGAGCGTTATGTGATCACAGCAATATTGACATTAACACGGGTAAGTGTAACGAGTGTGAGCATCAGTTTGTTGCTACAATCAGCACAGACGGCAATGCGCCGACAGGCTATGACACGCTCGCAGACTGCCTTAACAGCATTACTGCCGATACCGGAAACTATGTTAAGATCTATCAGGATATCGGCGATGCATCGGCAACTGCAACTTTAGATACTATAGATGTAAAACACAATGTTATGATCGACCTTAACGGTCACAAGCTGAACAATATCAAGCTTGAGGTCAACAAAGACGTCACGCTTACATTAACCGGCACAGAGGGCAGTTATGTTGACCAGGTGTATGTTTGCAAAGGCGGATCATTCATAATTGACAGCGAAGCAAATGTAGAATTTGATACAATTTTTGCTGAGGCAGGTACAAGGTTCACTGTAAGTGACGGTGCAAATGTAACTGTGAGATATCTGGCTGTAAAGGAATCTTTAAGCAATGAAGGAAATGCAACATCTGTAAAGCTTGCTACGGGAATGAAGATTACTGAGATGTTGGCGTATGATCTGGACAACAGCAGCCCGTTATCAGAAAACATAATGCTTAAAAATCTGCTTTCGGATAATCAGATGCTGAAATACGAGAGCAGTAGCAAGATTATTAATCTTTATTACGGAGCAACCCGTATAATTATAAACAGCAAAACATACGGCTACGGCACAATTACTGTTGTAGAGCATACTGACGCTGACCACAAATACAGCACTGGAACAGGCAAGTGCGAGGAGTGCGGAAAGCCCTGCGAGCATGGCGGTGATATAAACACGGACACCGGCATCTGCTCAATCTGCGGTGCGGTTGTGTCTGTCGCAATCTATACAGATGCAAACGGAATCTCAAAGTATGTAGATACCGATGAGCTTCACTCTTTACTGAATGAATACAACGGAAGCGGTACGATAAAGCTGTTTAAGGATTATGATAATTCAAAAGCTCAGTATGACTTATACGGAGAACTTACAATTGACTTAAACGGACGCAGATTAAATATCCGGAGTATTACTCCTTGCAAAAACGGAAAGCTTACAATCAAAAACAGCGGCAATCCGGTTATGCTCGGTTGTAATGTATATCCGACAAACGACGCTTCATACGCCGGCGGTACGCTTATAATAGACGGCGATGTAGTTTTAGACACTTCGATCTATGTATATGATTCGAGTACGGTTATACTGAAAGACGGTACATATCCTGCCGGACTTTATGCAAGGGACAGCAAGACATTATATGATATGCTCGGAGAGGGTAAGGCTTTCTTCAAGACTGACGGAACTCTTTTCAACGCAAGCGTTAAGGAAATATCAAGCAGTGTAACGCTGATAGTCAAAGACCACAGCCATACCTATGTTGACGGCAAGTGCGGCTGTGGATATGTATGCACTCACAGCGATGTTGACAGCGAAACGGGCAAGTGTACAGAGTGTGAATATCAGTATGCGGCTGTTATCGTAAAGGACGGGGCTGCAGCTTCTGTTTATAAGGAAACTGAGATGGAAGCGGCTTTTGAAACGGCTGACAGTGAAGCAAACACCGGCTGTACATTAAGAGTATACAAGAATTATACAGGCAGCTATACAACACTCAGCGGTAAGTTCACGCTGTGGATCGCTGAGAAAGCCAATGTAGGTACGTTAACTGTTTCGGGAGATATAACCGTTACGGGATCGGGAAAAAATAATCGTATTTATGGCGATTTCAATGTAGCGGCCGGCGGTAAGCTGACATTTGACGAAAAATGCGGCGCTATGGGAACTGTGTCGGTAGGTGCAGGTACATTTGACTGCTATAGTACATTTTCTATAACACTCAATATAAACGATGCAAGCAGTGACGTAATTCTTCACGGCGGAGCTTTCAAAACAATATGCTATAACGGCGGCGGGGACAGAGCAAACGCAGAAATACTGACTTTGTTGGCTGAGAACCGTATGTTTATGAAGTCTCCCAATCCTGAGCCGATAGACGGCTCAAAAACACTGTTGAAAGACGGTTTTGCAACACCTGTTATTGTAATACCACATGAAGGTCACAGTTACGACAGCACAACGGGCAAGTGTACGATTTGCGGTAAGCGGTGCGGTCATACGGATGTTGACAGCAAAACAGGTGTATGCTCTGTCTGCGAGTATCAGCTTACTGCGGGCATTTCGGGCGTGGGAACAGCGAAGTATTTTGATAATATAGACGACGCTTTTACTGCGGCATTATCGGCGGAAAACAACGGTTGTACGCTGACATTGTATAAGAACTGTGAGATTACACAGAACGTAGAAATCGGCAATACAAAGGTTACTGTCGATGTGAACGGATATTTACTCGGCGAAGATAAATATATCGTTGTAAACAGCGGTGGTATTCTGTGCCTTAAGGACAGCAGGAAAAGCACCAACAGCGGATGCGTAAACGCACCTTTATTTGTAAAAGGCGGTACGTTTATAAACGGCACGGCGGACGGCAGCAGTTCAGCCGCAGATGTACAAGCTATAACCATTATCAGTGCTAAGCGTGTCGAAATATACGGCGGCGTATTTGGAAATGTTTACATTTCAAACGCAAGCGGCGTAGCTATATACGGCGGAAGGTACAGCACCATCGGCAGCGGGAAAAGCAACAGCACACCCGTAAACACTCTGCTTGCAAAGGGCTATGCATTTGCGACCTTAAACAGTGTCACACATCTCCCCGAAAGTATAGTTGACGGCAGTGCGGTGACACTCAGCAAAGGAATTAGAAATGTCACAGTTGTAGCGCATACTCATACATACGACGAAACAAATACCAAGTGTGACTGCGGTGCTGTGCTTTATGCAAAGGTGACATCAGCCGACGGTACTACTAACGAATATTTTGACAGCATTGAAGAAGGCTTATTATATGCCGATAAGGCTGAAAACAAGGGCTGTGTTTTCACTCTTGTAACAAGCGGTAAGATCAATAGTGGGGTTACGCTGTCAAACGGTCAGTTTACGATTGCCACTGCCACAACGAATAATAATTATGTCCTCGGTCCTTACGCAGGGAAAATAACTATTGACGGTGCAGATGTTATTGCTGAAGGTTATATGTTCATCAGATGCAAGGTTAATGTGAAGAGCGGATCTCTTACATTACCTGAGGGCTCAAGCACCGGATTTGATAGTATTGCTATATCAGGCGGTACCGTAACTGTCAGCGAAGGCGTCAATGTTGACAATTATGCGGGTGCTGATAATTTATTTGTAAGCGAAGACGCAACTGACGCAAAGCTTACTATAGGCGGAGGTACTTACAGCAATATCAATCTCGGACAGTTTAAATTAAAGGACGTAATCGCAAGCGGTGTGCGTGTGATAAGCTACGACAATCCGACAGATCCGACTGCTGAGAAAACAGCAAAGGCTTTATTATACAGCGATATAGCCGAAAAAAATAATTTTGACTCCGAAAACAATACTGTAAGCTATTATCTGTTTACCAAGTGCGAGCATAAGAATGAGGACGGCAGTTATGCCTTTAATGAGGGCGGTATATGCAAATACTGTAACTCTGAGTTTGCCGCAAGCGTAAGCTATACAGCTGACGGCGGCGAAAAGACAGAACTGTTCAGCGATATATGCGACGCTTTTGACAAGGCTAATGAGATAGGTACGGCTACAGTAACGCTGTATAAGGATATTACAGACAGCGAACGTACACAGGAGATTACCGTTATGGGCAATGTAACGCTTGAACTGAACGGTAAAACACTGGGTGGTCGTTATGGCATAGCGCGTATATCGGTATCTGACGGTGGCACGCTTACTGTAAACGGCGATGGCGATATGGATACACCTATTTACGTTAATGAAAACTCAAAATTAGTCATTAACGGCGGTGGATACTTCAATTCTGTGTCAGTTAAAAAAGGAGGCAACGCAGAAATAGGCGGCGGCACTATACGAGGTCTGTCCGTTCGCGGTAACGTAAAACTCAGCGGCGGTAAATTCAACGACATCGAGATATTTAACGGCAATCTTGAATCTGTTCTGGCTGACGGTTACGCTTATAAAGTTGAAGGCGGTGAATGGCTTTCAATTGCAGAACGTGCAGAGAGCGTTTATAGCAGTTTGAATAACAACGATAAACCGTTGAGTGTAGAAGAAGCGCCGATAAAGAGCGCAAGTATTGCGTGGGTAGGCGAAGAAGCGCCTGTTATATACCGTAACGGAGAGAAATATTTATACGTCGATATTACATACGAATTGGCGGTCGGTTCAAGGGGTGCAACCTATTCGGATTTTGTAAACGGCAATAATCGCATTAAAGATTATAATTTGTACAATAAATATATGGTACACTGTTATGAAATCGGTAAGCTTGCGGCTAAAGACGGCGAGGTTGAATATTACATTGTACTTAAGTGCAACGGATACGAATATAAGTCGAATGTGCTTAAGCTTACACTTGCGACCTGCTCACACCCGAAGGATAGCTTTTCATACGAAAACGACGGTTTTGTAATCTGCGGTATATGTGATGCATTGATAGAAGCCGAGGTAGTAGATGCTGACGGCAAGTCGTTAGGCTATGCGGATATAGAGAGTGCCATAAAGCTGGCACAGGAGAACGAGGGCAGCACTGTAAAGCTGATGTCGGAAGGAGTATCTGAGTCCGTTACCGTGACAGGCGGCAGGTTTACTGTTGACTTTAACGGTAAGAAGGTATTTTATCAGTTCACTGTCAACGGCGGTGACGTGACTTTCACTTCTTCGGTAAAACAAGCCGATGTAGAAACTCTGATAAGCGGAATCACAGTTAACGGAACTGACGCTGAGGTTACAATTGACGGTAAAATCAAGCTGGGAAGTGTAACATTAACAAGCGGTGCGCTTGCAGTAAACAGTGCCGAGAGTTTTATTAAAGAACTGTCAATAAATGGCGGAAAGGCTGTTGTAAACGGTGCAAATATTGATGCACTGAAAGCTAACGGCGGAGACACGGTCATCAATTATGTTACAGCCGATTCTTTAAGCGTGAATATCAACGGGTCCGGTAGCATCTCTATCGTAACCGGCGAGTTCGGCAGCACCACTTGCAAAACAGACAGCGGTTATACTTTAGGTATGGCAATTGCGAGAGGAAGCGTAGTTTTCGGCAATAATATAAATGGCTTTACTATTTACACATACGAAGCTATTCAGACCATGACCAGTACCTATAGAATTTTTGTTGATAAGTGCAACCATAAGGACAAAAACGGCAGTTATGTGCTTGACGGAAATCCCTGTCCTTACTGCAATGAGGAAATTGTTGCAACTGTAAGCTATACGGCTGACGGCGGCGAAATGACAGATCTGTTCAGCGATATTTATGACGCTTTTGCCAAGGCTAATGAGGCAGAAAAGGCTACTGTAACGCTGCAGAAGAACATCACGGACGATATTACAGATACGATAGCTGTTACAGGCAATGTTACGCTTGAACTTAACGGTAAAAGGCTCTCACAACCCGGTACTGATGTATGGTATTCCATAGAAGTAACGAGCGGTAAGCTGACCGTTAACGGCAGTGGCTTAATAAAACGTGTTGCCGTTTGCAACGGCAGCAATGCGGAAATCAACGGTGGTACTTTCTCTGACTTCATAATTAAAGACGGCGGTAACGCTGTAATTAAAGGCGGTCAATTCTACAGCTTACAGGTTTCAGGCGAAGGCAGAAACGTAGGACAGCTTCTTGCGGACGGCTATGCCTATAGGAGTATTATCGATTCCGGCATCTGGTCTACTATTGCAGAGCGTGAAAAGCAGGATATAACTAATGTAGAAGTAAAGGAAGCGCCGATAAAGAGTGCAACAATTTCCGCTGAGAACGAGTCACCGATAATATACCGTAACGGTAAAAAGGCTGTAACTTTCGCGGCCGATGTGACATATTCGGGAGATAAAACACTCTATATTACCGGATGCTTAATTGACGGAACGGTAATAAGCGAAAAAACAGAATTATTAAACGGTTACTGTTATTTACTTGGCGATCAAGTTGATAAAGTGGTGGCAGAAGACGGAGAAATCCAATATTACTGCATATTTACCTATGACGGATATGATTATAAGTCGAATGTGGTAACGCTTACAGTAGCTACCTGTCAGCACCCCGTCGAAAGCGTAAAATGTGACGATGACGGTTGTGTGTGCGGTATATGCAACAGAGCACTACCGGCTTCGGTAGAGCTGTCTGACGGCACGTTATCGTATTACGAAAACTGGAATGACGCTATCGGCGCTGCCGAGGAAAGCGAAGGCTGTACATTAAAGCTGTTAAACTACAGTTTGGTTAACAATAATGAAACGTTTGACATAAGCAAGGGTAGATTTACCGTTGATTTAAATAAAAATGACGGCACCACAACATTTGCATTTGATGTCAAGGGCGGAGATATAACGTTTACGGCACCGCAAAAAGCCTCAAGTTCACTTACCGGTGTAACGGTATCGGGTGAGAATGCCAATGTTTTAATTGACAGTAAAGCCACATTGAATTATTTAGTTGTAAATTCCGGAAAGGTTAGTGCCGATGGTGCTAATATCGGCGCAATAACGATAAACGGCGGAGACACGGTCATCAATGATGTTAATGCCGATTATTTAAGCATGAAAGCAGACACGACCGGTGGAAGCGGATATAATGTCTCTATAGTAAGCGGTACGTTCAACATCTTCACTTGCGAAAATGAAAGCAATTATACTTTAGGCAGGGCAATTGCGAGCGGAAGCAGAGTTATAGGCTTAAATGCGATTGTCGGTTCAGGTTTCAAATATGCTGAAATTCAGAGCATGACCACAGCCAATTATCTTAATGTTATAAAGTGCGACCATAAAGACGAAAACGACAGTTATGCGCTTGACGGAAACCTTTGTCCTTACTGCAATGAGGAAATCGCCGCAACTGTAAGCTATACGGCTGACGGCGGCGAAATGACAGATCTGTTCAGCGATATTTATGACGCTTTTGACAAGGCTAACGAGGCAGGTACGGCTACTGTAACGCTGTATAAGGATATTACAAACAGCGAACTTACACAGGGCGTTACCATTACCGGCAATGTAACGCTTGCACTGAACGGTAAAAAACTGGGTGGCACTTTTGCTTTCAATGCACCTGTAGAAGTATCCGACGGCGGTATGTTTACCGTAGGCGGCGATGGCAAAATGCGGATGCCTATTAAAGCTTACGCAAACTCAAAGTTAATCATCAACGGCGGTGAATTCACATCGGTGATGGTTTACATAGACGGCGACGCAGAAATAGGCGGCGGCGTTATAGACGCTCTGACCATTATAGGTAACGCTAAAGCAAAAATCAGCGGCGGTAAATTCTACAACATCGAGATAGCAAACGGCAGTCTTGAATCTGTTCTGGCTGACGGTTATGCATATAAAAAGGACGGCGGTGCATGGCTTTCAATTGCAGAACGTGCAGAGAGCGTTTATAGCAGTGTGAATAACGACAATAAACCGGTGAATGTAGAAGAAGCGCCGATAAAGAGCGCAACGCTTAGCACAGAAATAAACAAGCTGTATCGCAACAGCAACGCAAATCCCACGCTGAAGTTCAACCTGTCTCTTGCTAACGGCTCGAACCTGAACGACTCGTATGTAAGTAAGAGATACGGTATAAACTCCTATGTAAGCGGAGATATAATTTATAGCAGCTTAAGCGCACTTGTAAAGGACGCTAAATTGTCGGCAGACGAAATAATTGATAAGGCGGGCAACAGCGTTGCTGCCAAGATATACTTCGTAGTTATTACCGATGACGGCTATGAAATAAAGTCGAACACTGTAAGCATAGACCTTGTTGACTGTGATCATTCTCAGGTGGTCGATCCTACAGCGGACAAGGAAACCGCAGGTAATATTACCGAGCCGACATATTGCGAGATATGCGAGAGCAAGTTCAATGCAAAGATAACAAAGGGCGACGATGTCAGGTATTATAACGATCTTGACGAGGCTGCGAAAGACGCTCAGAAGAGCGAAAACGAGGGCTGTACCTTATATCCGCTTTATAACAAGAACGGATACGGCGGTCAGTTAGTCATAACCGAAGGTAACTTCACGCTCAAGTACGCAGTTCGTACAGCGTTCTCACGTCCGATCATCATAAACGGCAAGGCAAAGCTGACGGTTACGGGACGTTGTGCGGTGACAGCGTTTGAGAATCAAGACGCATTCATAGTGAGGGGCGGTGATGTCACATTTGACGGGCTTGCAACAGGCAGCAATGTGACCATAAACGGCGGTAATGTTACAATGGCCTCCAACAATATAAATTGCCTTACTATAAACGGCGGTAATGTATCCATTTCGTCAGGTGGGTTTGCCGAAATCATAACTAATGCCCCGAATAAGGTGATAGCCGATTATATCGATCCCGGCTTCTGGGCACAGGACAGAGGAACAAAAGAGTGGATAGATATATACAGTCTTAATAAGGCAACGGCATCATCGACAATCGGACTTACGGTACGGTTGTGTCCGATGCAGATAATCAAGCCGATTGATACTGTATATTACACCAACGGTTATTATCCCGACGGTATACCGTCACTTCAAATAAGTGCAGTGCCGTGGTATTCAGGCGAGGTCGACGCAAAAGTTGCTTATCAGTGGATTGCCATTGATGAAAACGGCTACGAAACAGAGATAGAGGGCGCTACAGACAGAAAGCTGTCGCTCGAAAATCTCACAACGGGCAGGTACTACTGCCGTCTTACCTACAGCAATGCTGCAACGGCGGGAGTTTCGATGAAGTCGGACGTTGTAACGGCTACGATAACCGAATGTGAGCATTCCGGAGGAGAGGCTACCTGCACCAAAAAGGCAAAGTGTGAAATATGCGGAGCGGAGTATGGCGAACCTCTCGGTCACGACTATGTTGTAATCAAAGTAGTTGAGCCTGACTATCGCAACGAAGGCTACAGCGTATTTGAATGCACAAGATGTAAGGATTCATATATCGGAAACCGTGTTCCCGTAAAGCCTATTCCCGACGTGGAAGAAATAGCGGTTGAAAAGACAACATACAATGAAGTCGATATAAGCTGGAAGAATATAAGCGGTGTTGACGGATATTATGTCGAATGCTATGTCGGCAATCAGTGGAAGCAGATCGGCTTCAGCACGGACGGCGACAGAGTAGCGGCAAAGCTGAGCGGTCTTTCTGCAGGCCTTAAATATAAGGTAAGGATAGCGGCTTATGCAGGAAGATTCACCGGCAAGTTCAGATGTTTCTATGTTGATACTGTTCCTTCTCCCGTATGGAATATAAATACGGTGAAGGCTACCGATGAAACGGTAAGAATAAGCTGGAGCAGAAACGCCAGAGCGGACGGCTACAAGGTAGAGTGGTACATTGATAATCAGTGGGCCGTAAAGACTGTTACCGGCAACAATAATATATCGGCGGTTATAGACGGACTTTGTGCAGGAACACGATATAAAGTAAGGGTAAGCGCATATAAGGGCGACCTTTACAGTCCGTATACATATGGCTATATCGATACGCTCCCGTCAAAAGTTACTGGTATTATGCAGACAGTCACATCTTCTTCGTTTACGCTTAAATGGGATAAGAACGAAAGTGCGGACGGTTATACCGTTCAGTACTATGCAGACGGTAAGTGGAATGAAAAGACGCTGACCGGTAATAAAAAAACTACCGTTACAATAGGCTCGCTTAAGGGCTACAAAACCTACAAGGTCAGAATAAAGGCTTATAAGGGTGAGCTTGAGAGTACATTCGACGATATTTATATCACTACCGCTCCGACAAAGGTCAGCGGTCTTAAGGTAAAGAGCGCAGTTGACTCAAAGGCAGTAGTTATATGGAATGCGGATGCAACCGCTGACGGATATAACGTAGGATATTATATCGGCGGTAAGTGGGTCGAAAAGACCATAACCGATAATAAGACAGCAATGGCTGTGCTTGGCGGACTTACACCTTACATCACATATAAAGTAAGGGTAAGAGCGTATAAGGACAATCTGTACGGCGATTACAGCTATACTACGGTTACTGCAGTGCTTTCACCGGTAACCAATATCAAGGTTGTATCGGCAAAAAGAAACTCGATAACCGTTAAGTGGGGTAAAAACGCCAGTGCAGACGGATATAAGGTTGAAATTTACAAAGGCGGCAAGTGGGTCAAAAAGACGTTAAAGGGCAGTACGAATGCTACTGTCACTATTGGCGGACTCAGGGCCGGAAGCGTGTATAAGGTAAGGATTGCGTCTTATAAGGGTGCAAATACAAGCACTTATACTTATGCAAATGTGAAGACAGCCAAATAAGCTGACAGTAAAAAAAGAGAACACCGGGCGACCG
>UMHJ01063831.1_pt1 | contig 12966 bp, 8 predicted proteins | sample 1965511 | NCBI WGS metagenome assembly UMHJ01 (sample SAMEA4836096, study PRJEB28245) | human gut metagenome | biome: gut microbiome; material: fecal sample | place: Denmark | collected 2008
GCCACGACGACGCGTGCCGCATCGGCTTGAACGGCAGCCGGCGAATCCGCCCGATCACGCCGAGCAGCAGCCATCCGCCGAGCAGCCCGCACACCACCACCATCGTCATGATGGTGCGCGTGTCATGCAGGTCGGACGGGTCCGGCGCCGGCATCGGGATCGGCTCGCGATGCCCGGATATCAGTAGGCGCTGCGTGTTGACGCCGTACGGCGTGCACGTCATCAGCGTCACTCGGTCCTCGCCGGGCACGATCTTGAGTTGCGACGTGTCGTCCGGGTTGATGACGGTGATGCGGTCGACCTCGTAGCCGAGCGTCTCCCCCATCACTTCGATGTAGAAGAAGTCGCCGGTTTTCATCTCGTCGAGCCGCGTGAACATCATCGCGTTGACGAGACCGCGGTGCCCGGTGATGACGGAGTGCGTGCCGTCCCCGCCGACCGGCAGCGAGGAGCCGTACAGGTGACCGGCACCGGAGGCCAGCGCGGTCTGTGACGTGCCGTGGTAGATCGGCAGGTTGACGGAAATTTTCGGGATCTTGATGGTTCCCATCACTTCGTCGCCCGAGTCGAGCAGGGACTGGTATTCCTTGTCTTTGGAGGCGGCGGAGTCCTCGCCTTTGGCTCTCGACCCGCCTTGTGCGGCGCTGAACGGGTCGATGGCCTCGCCCAGCACGGGTTGACCGGATCTGGCGAGTTTTGCGTTGTATGCGCGGGCGGCGGCGAGGGCGTCTTCGGCTTGCGGGTATGGCCAGCCGGCGACCTGCTGTGCGCTGTTGCGTGAGGTTTGGGCGAGCTTGAGCGAGCTCTGGTATTGGAGCGCTAGGGGATATCCGGCGATGGCGACAGCGGCTATGACCAGTATCAGCGTGACGATGCGCATGATGATGAGCTGTATGCGCAGTCGTTTGCGTTGCGCGACAAGGTCGAAGATGTCGGTCGCCTGATTGAAGCTCAGCATCGAGTACGGGAGCTGCGGCTGCACGGCGGGTTTGTGACGGCTGTTTCGGTAGGATTTGCGGGAATTATTCGAGGATCGCTCGTCATTGTCCGGCAGGCTGCGGGTCATCGTTGACCGTGCGGGCGCATGGGAGGATTTGGCGGCTGGGTCGTTGCCGGATGAGGTGGCCGGCCGTTTCGATCCGTGTCTCCTCGATGCCATGCGCATCCTCCTGTTGTTGTGCCGGCCGTCACTGCAATCGCCGTGAAACGAATTCGTGTATGTACTGTGTTGCCCCCGGCAGGGGTGCTGCCGGGGGCGAATGGTTACAGCAAGCCGAAGCCGCCACCATGCTCGTGCGGGATGCACGTCATGCGGCGGCTTGGCCTGTTATCGTGTCAGTCAGCGCAGCGCACGGCTGGTGCGGCGAGACTTGGCGTACACGGTGGCGGCAGCGCCGCCGAGCAGCGCGGCGATCACCACGAACAGCGCGATGCCCGCAGCACCGGTCTTCGGCAGTTCGAAGACGGACTTGACGTTGGTCACCTTGTAGTCGGCGGCGCTGTCCTTGGGCGCGAGACCCCAGGAGTCGGTGCCGGCGAAGGTGACGTTGCCGTTTTCCTCGATGGCCACGGTGAACGAGGCCTTGAAGTCCTGGTATCCGTCGGCGACCGCGGTCTCGGTCACGGTGTAGCTGCCGGCCTTCAGTCCGTCGAACTTGACGACGCCGTTGGCACCGGACGCGACTTCGAGCGGGTACTTATCGCTGTTCGGCAGCACGCCGTTCTGGTCTTTTGCGACGCTCAGTGTGAACTTCGCGCCCTTGACGGCCTCACCCTGGGCGTTGACCTTCGTGAACTTGAAGCCGAAGATCTTGGTGAGGGTTTCAGTGCCGGGGATGGGGGTGCCATCATTGTCGACGAGCTTGTTGGTCACCGCGTGGTAATCCTGGCCCTCGACTGTCTCGGCCTCGTCATTGACGGTGGCGTTGTAGGTGATGGTGATCTGCTTGCCGGCGTACTTGGCCGGGTCGGTGATCTTCACCACGAAAGTATTGGTGCCGTTGCCCTTGTTGGCAGTCAGGTTGTTTTCCACCGTGTAATCGGTGCCGGTCAGCACCTTATCGCCGGCCTTAACGGTCAGTCCGGCAAAGTCGACGGTCAGGCCCTTGCTTGGCACATCTCTGAACTGCAGGGTGAAGCCGGTCGGGACCGGATTCGGAATCGTGTAGCCCAGTTCAAACGGCACGGTTTCGCCCACGGACGCGCTCTTGCTGGTGGTGGACTTCGTCTGGGTGCCGCTCACCGTGCTCTTCATGTCCACTTCTGCGGTGCTATCCCCAAGCGACAGAACGCCAGCATTAACGGAGCCGGTGCTCACGATCATCGGGACGGCCTGAGTCAGGGTATCGGTCGATGCGTTGCCGTCCAGGAACAGATACACGCCAGCAGTCAGCGCGGTCTTGTTCGTGGCGGTCCAACCATCCGTGTCGCTGCCAGTCGCCGTGTTCAGCGCGAACGGATCCGCGGTGGCGGTGAACGGGTTGTTGGCCTGCAGCGCATCCGCGAACTTGCGCGTCACGGACGGATCATTCCACGGACGGGTCTCGGACTGATCGAACTGAACCTGCGTGACGTTACCATCCGTACCCGTGGTCGCTTTTTGATTCATAGCCCAAGCCATCAAATCAGTGGTGCCATCGGTCGGCACGTTCTGGAAGCCGGCGGTGGTCAGAGCCGCAGCCAGCTTCGTGCGATTGGCGCCCGCAGCGGTCTTCACACCATACACCGGGTTTTCGGCAGTGCCATAGTTCACGTAGTCCGCGATCTTGTATGCGCGCAGCCGGGCGCTGGTCAGCTGCTTCTCTTTGGACGCTTTGAACGTGACTGTTGCAGCAGTGTCCACTGTCGTCTCGGCCGCGTTGGCGGCACCGGTGCCGAACGCCATGCCGGCGAGAAGGGTGGCCGCAGCTGCGACACCCGCGAAAAGCTTCTTGAACTTCATGAAAAACTCCTCTTCCTTTCGTTGCTTTGTTTATTGCAACTGCGGAAGCGGCAGTCGTTGAGGCTTCCGCAGTCCGCAAATCTTGAGTTGTCGGGGGCGACTGGTCGCCGCCCCCGTGTGCCCTCCCCGACGAGGGAGGAGGGCGGAGCATCCGCCGCAGGTCAGACGAGCCGACGCTTGCGCCAGATGAAGTATCCGATTCTGACCAGTGCCGCGAGCAGGCCGAAGCCGCCCCCATACACAAGCCAGTCACGAGTCGTGGCGCCGCCGGTCATCGGCAGAGCGGACACGGCAACGAAGGTGTTGGTGATCGTGACCGGGTACGTCTTGACGTTGTCGAAGGTCGTCATGTTGTTGTTATCCGGAGCCGCCCACAGGTCGTCGGCAGTGACGGTTACCAACTGGTTCTCGGGGTTGTAGGACGCCGTGTAGCCGTCCACTCTGGACTCCTCCACGCGGTAGGTGCCAGGGGCGAGGTTCTCGAACGCGCCAGCCCACTGACCTTGGTTGTTGAGGGTCACGGTCCGGTTGACGTCCTTGCAATCCTCACCTTGCGCATTGCACTGCTTCAACGTGACGGTCACCGAGCCATTCCCATGCTTCTCCGCTCCATCGGACCAGTCCTTGGTCACCTGGATCTTGCCGGTCTTTACCTGCAGGACGGGGTGGGGGTACTCCACGGAACCCGGGGTCTCGGTGGTCTGGTCGCCGACCGTGTTGACGACGGTGTACCCCAGCTTCGCGCCGTGATCCGCATTCGAATGGAAGCCGGGCAAATTGGACGAAGTATGGTGACCATCCGCATCAGTGTTGTCGGCACCAAGAACATCCTTATATCCGGTCTTGTCGTCATTCTGTTTGTTGGCGGCGTACTCGTTGTAGGCCTTCTGCGTCGGCTTGACCTTGAACGTGACCGTATACGTCACGCCATCCTGAAGCTCATAGCCGTCCGCGAACGTGACCTTCACCGTCTTGCCCGAAACGGTAACCGTGTAATCGCTCTCGTTGAGATCGACACTATTACCGTCTTTAGATGCCGTCACCGTCACATCATTCGAGCCGAAGTCAGCATTAACGAACTCCGCGTAGTCCGACAGCGTATCGGTGATGGACACGTTCTTGTACGAAGACTTCCTGTTGATCTGACCGATGATATCGGCAAATGCCTTGTTCAGCTCATCCGTGCTGGTGGCGCTGTAATACGAGCCCTTCGTCTGATCGGCGAAGCCACGCATCTTGGTCGGATCGGAGGACACGCCAACCGAGAACAACGTCGCATCGCCACGCCTGTTAGCCTCGGCAACAGCGGAGCTGAGATTCGCCCCATATTGATCACTGCTGCCAGAACCATGAACCCCGGCAGGAAGACCCCTGCGATCATCGTCATCATAGGTCGGACGGCCCCACCAATCAGTGCCGGTCCGCACGGAACTCGTGCGGTACGTCGGGTCGCCGTCTGACATGAACACGATGTACTTCTTCACGCCCTTACGACCGGAAGTCAGCTTGGCATTGGCGGCTTTAAGCGCGGCCTCCCAATTCGTGCCACCATCGGCGCGCAGACCATTAACGGCACTGACTATGTCCATTGCGTTGTCGGTGAAGTTCGACACATTGCCCGCCGTCGTCGAGAAGGGGACCAGCGCCATCCGGATGTTGCTATCCTTGCCTTGGTTCTCAGACGTCAGCAGATGCTGCGCCATGCTGTTGACGGCAGTCTTCGCAACCTCAAGACGAGAGTTGTCTCCCATCGGGTTACTCATGGAACCGGAGGTGTCGAACACCACGACGATGTCGGCCGGGGACACGGTCGTCTGCGACGAGCCGGACTGCGTGCCGGTCACGTTCAGGGACAGGTCATAGGTGCCATCATTGTTCGCCTTGATGTACTTGCGGTACCGGGGCGCCGTGACGACCGTGTTCGTCACCGTGGTACGTGGCACCTCACCGACCGACACCGGCTCCGTGGTCGCAGAATCCTTCTCCTGCGTCACCTTGACCTGACCGCCATTGGCGCTCACCGCATACGTGTCCTGGTCAACGTTGATTTCCGTCACCTTGTACTTCGAGGACTCGGTGATCCTCTTGGCGTCGCTGCCCAAAAGCACGGCATACTGGCCCGCCTTGAGCGTGATCACGCCATTGGAATCCGTGGTCCGGGTTTCACCGTCCTTGGTGCCGGTGGCGGTGTTGTACACGTCGTATTTACCCGTGTACAACGTGTAATCCTTGTCACTGTCGGTTCCCTCATAGTTGACATAAGCGTTGAACGTATAGTTCTTGTCCTTGTCAGCTTCAGGAACGTTCTCCGTCTCCTTGCCGATTTGAATATGGCTGGAGTCAAGAGTCACCAAATTGAAGTCAAGCTTGCAGTTGGAACCACTATGGCCACGCTCGAAGTAGTACATGTTCATCTCGTGACTGGTGTAGTTCTTGAACGTGGTGTAGGAGCCATTGGAGGCTTTGACCATATTGGATTCCATCCAAGCGGTGATCTCGGCATCCGACTTGCCTTGGTCCTTGAGCGCCTGAGTAAACAATGCCTGCAACGTGGTCGTAGTGGTTTTATTGCTGACAAGCGTCACCACACCGGTCGCGAAATCAATGGAGCCGCTGGCGGCATCATGGATGCCACCGATATCCAACACAAGCATGCCGTCGACGAACAGCCACAGATCATCGTCACCCGTGAAGTTGAACGTCATCGGGGAACCATCAACGAGTTTGCCTTCTTTCGGTTGCATGAACTTCGCGTATGCGGTCATACCGAAGGCGTACCGGGCGCCGCGCACTGAATGAAAGCCGATCCGCAGCTGACTTTTATCCGCATTGAACGGCAGGAATTTCGGAATCCACGCGTCAGTTCTCTCGGTCCATGTTGCTGACCGGTCAAATCCGGTACCGGCACTGTTCAGCGCGGCGTACGTCGTATTGGAGTCGTACACATAGTGGCCCTTGGCCTCTTCCGTCGGATCGAACAGCCCCGTCAGCCCATTGCCGCCATTGGTATATGCCTTGGCCCACTCGCTTTCTGTGAACAAATACGTCATGTCGGTCTGTGCATTATTTTTATTGGTCACCATCGTAGAGAACTGCGGAACTGCATCAGCGCCGGTCTTGGTGAGGTTCGTCTTGACGATGCCCGGAGAGGTTTCTGCACTGCCAGTCCAGCCGTTCCAATCCTTACCTTTTCCGTTGAAGTAGTTGAAGTAGAATGCTGCAGCCGCCTCATTTCTGCTGGTACCGCCCGTGGCATAGTTCACGTTCTCTTTGCCAGCGGCCTTTGCCGGGCCCTTCGGATCACTGCTGTCCCAATAATCGAATAGGTTAATCTTCACTTTGCCGTCGTTCGCCGTGGCGCGAGGCGCAGCCGACGCTTTGACCGTGGCGGTCTGCCCCGAAGCACCAGTCCCGGCGCGATCGGTCAGGGCAGATGACGCCCCCTGCTGAGCGCTGTCGCCCTGTGCGACGCCGCTGATCGGGCCGGTGCCGGCCTGTGATGCCTGCGTCGTGGCCGACTGCGCGGCTTCGGGTGCGACTGTCCCCACATTGGCCGCAATCGCAGTGCCGGTGACGGCAAGTCCAAGAACGGTCGCGACGGATACGGCGGCCGCGATCAGGCGAGAGCGCATCGCCCTCGTATGCGATGGTTTCCGATCCTGCTTAGTCACGATAAGCATCCCTTCCATCATTTCCAAAACTCTTCATCCGGCGTTCAGCAGTTCGACAAAGACTCACGATTGCGACTCTCACCGTCGCAGCACGCGCAAATCATCGACTTCCATCGGCCTGTTAACTCCTGACCGTATCCGCACCCAAAAATCGACGCAATCCCCCGAAACATTGAAATAACGCCGAATACATGCCCCCCCCCCGCAGAAAAACCGCTTTCACAGCCCTTGCGGCATAAGGTCCTCGGGAATCAGGCCATACCCCCTTCCCTACGGGGAAAATTCTTGGGAAATATACCGAAATACGGCTTAAATCAGGGCCTGAGGCCTCTTACATAAGAGGTATACCGCTGTATCAGCGAAGTGTCTGCTCCCGCCAAAGCACAACAAGACTGAGGGAGGCTCTCGTCGTGAGATTACGCGGACTCTTTTGCGTTCCTAAGTGCGCGCCGTATCGACGAGTACGCGAACATAAGAACGCAAAACGTGCGATTTGCGTTCTTATGTTCGCAGGCTGAACGTTTCAGCGCGCACTTAGGAACGCAAACCGCTCCTGCCCGCTTCGCAAGAGCCAGCCAGCGGGGGCAGAGTTATATATTGCTTCTGACAGTGGGCTGAACCATCGGCTAACGTCATTTACCATCATCTGCCGATGGAACAGTTCCGTCTCAATAGACCCGAAACTATCGCTCGTAGAACACGCCGAACGAGGGGAACCCATGACGGGCCGGCTTCAGCTCCTGCAGCGGGATCTCGGTGACGTCCACTCGTTCGACATCGGCATAGCGCGGCCCCTGCTTCAGTGCCGAAATCAGACGGGCGACCTTGCCGCGTTCCCCCTGCGCCTCGACCTCCACCGAGCCGTCGTAGCAGTTGCGCACCCAACCGCCCAGGCCGAGCTTGCCGGCGGTCATCACCGTGAAATACCGGAATCCGACGCCCTGCACCAGACCCGCCACCACGGCATGGACACGGATATCATCACTCGATGACACCGGCACGGCACCCTCTTCACTCTCGTCAGTCCGCGCGCCGCGGCTCGCCCGCATATCATCACGTTTCATGACCGCACTCACCTCACGTTGCCGTCAGCCGACACCAATACCCCCATCGTATGCCCACCATCAAACGGCAGTCGAGAAGCCGGCAGCGCAGCGCGGGCGCTACAGCCCGGCCCCTTTCCGCCGAGGCCTGCCGCAATCCGTCAGATGAACGCGCGTTCGCCGAAAATCGCCGTTCCGACGCGCACAATCGTCGCACCCTCCGCGATGGCGAGCGCCATGTCGTGCGTCATGCCCATCGACAGTTCCGTGCAGTGCTCGGTGCCGGGCGCGCGAGAGGCGAGAATCGTGTCGCGCGTGCCGCGCAGATGCGCAAAGCAGGCGCGAATCGTGGCCTCGTCATCGACGTGCGCGCCGATGGTCATCAGGCCTTCGAGCCGGATGCCGTCCAGCTGTGCGATCTGTGCGGCGATGTCGACGGCAGCCTGCGGGTCGCAACCCGATTTCGATGCCTCCCCGGACTCGTTGACTTCCAGAAGCACGCCGACCGTGATTCCACGGGCGACGGCACGGCGGGCGATGCGCTGCGCCAGTTCAACGCCGTCCACCGATTCGATGGTGTTGACGTCGGGGAGGATTTTACCGATCTTGTTGGCCTGCAGCTGGCCGATGAGATGGAACGGGATGTGTTCGGCGTCAGACGGTCGAGTGGTGTCGCCGTCGCCTGTGCCGAGCGCAAATCCCCGGTCCGCGCACAGGCGACGCAGTCCCTCGGCCTTGGCCATGACCTCCTGCGGGCGGTTCTCGCCAATCATGCGGATGCCCGCATCGATCGCCGCCATGATCTCGCCGACGTCACGGGTCTTCGTCGCCGCCAGCAGCTTCACCGAACCGGGAGCGCAACCGGCCGCCGACTCGGCTTCGGCGATGGCGTCAAGCACGCGATGCACGCCATCGCGAATCTGCGTCGCCCGCGTCTCGTCGATGCTTTCACTGGTCAGATCCTTGTGATCCATGTAAGCGGTCATCATATGCTCCCTATCCGTCTTGCTGCACCATATATTAGTATGCCCACGGATGAGGGCGAATCGGCTAGAGAAACCGGGAACTTCGGGTGTGGCCCCCGCTGGCGGGGTGTCGAGCGATGCGAGACTGGGGGGGGGCGAAGCGCGAAACGGCTCCGCATGCAGCATATAGAGGAGGAATCTCACAATCCGATGCTGAACGGGTCGTCGGGGATGGAACGATCCTGCGAATCCGCGGCGAGCGCATCCCACGAAAATCCATGCAACAGGTCGGCAGCAGCGCACGGCTCGGGCTCTTGCTGCAATCCGAGCAGCCACGCGCAATAGCCGATCACCCGATGCGCCGTGACGCCATGTTTGCGTAACGTTCCCATATCCAGCGACCGTTCACGCTTGGCGAGCCGCCGCCCGGCCGCATTGTCGATCAGCGGAAGATGTGCGAAACGGATATCGCGATGAGCCGCGGCAACGCCGCCATCCGAGCTATCCCCGAAGCCGGCGTCGAGCAGACGCTCACGGATGTACAGCTGCAGCGCGGCGGATCGCAACAGGTCACGCCCGCGAACGATGTCATCCACACCCATCAGCAAGTCGTCAACCGTGACAACCAGCTGATAGGCGAACAGACCATCCGCCCGTCGCACCACCGTATCGCCCAAATCGCGCGGCAAATCGAATCGGCAGTTCCCGAACACGCGATCATGCACGGTGACCGCGGCACGCGCGTCGCCGGCGACAGGCATGGCGATGCGCAGCGAATGCCGATCACCATTCGCCAAGCGTTGCTCGACCTGTCGCGGATGCTCGGCGAGCGCGCGCCGGCATGTGCCGGGATACATGACGAAACGGTCGCCCTCCTGCGGCGCCGAGGCCGCACGGATGTCGGCGCGCGAACAGAAACACGGGTATATCAGCGCAGTGGTCTCGGTGCCGTCAACGCCATCACGGCCACCGAACGCGGCAGCGTCTCGCAAGTCAATGCCCTGAAGCGCGCGCAACGCCTGCTCGTAGATGTCGAGCCGCCGCGACTGGTATACCGGCTCTCCATCCCAGTCCAGTCCCAACCATGCCAGATCGTCCATGATCCAGCGGTCCGCGTCCGGCAGCACGCGTGGGGTGTCGATGTCCTCGATGCGCAGCAGCATGCGCCCTCGCCCGCCGTCCGCATCGCCTGGATCGGCTGCGCCACTCATGCCATCCACGCGATTCACGTTATTCAGGCAATCCGCATCGCCCGCTCCACCGCCCGTCCGGCTTGTACGCTCTGGACCACCCGCACGAGCCGACAGCCACGCGCCCAGCATCGCATACACGTTACCGATATGCATTCGTCCGGACGGCGTCGGCGCGAATCGTCCGATCACCACCGCGCCCAGAGCTCCGAGTCGAGCGGCCATTCGTTGATCGTGCAGCCGCGCAATGATATCGATTGCTGCTGCATCAGCGGCGCCGGCTTGCCTGCCTGCTGGCATACGGTCTCATTGTCGCGATGGTCGAGCCGGTGACCGGTCTCATGGTTGATGACCATCGTGCGATAATTCGCCAGATTGCCGCCGCCCTTCAGCCAGCTGTCGGTCGGCTCGCGCCAACGGTCATAATTGATGATCACCTGATTGCCGACGCGGCAGCTGTACTGCGACGAGCAAAGCGACGAAAACGATTTCATATACTCCGCCGCGGCCAGAATATACGTCATGTCGCACTTGCTGGAACCGCTCTCCACGAACGTGAGACCGGCACGGGGCCACCCACGCGAATCATTCAGCGTCGCGTACACCGTGCGCCCGAACTCGCCGGTATCGCCGACGCTCCCCTTGGTGGACACGCAGTAATGGTATTCGTGGCGGGGTTTGCCGCTGGCCGCCGCGGTCTGCTGCGCCTTCTCGAGAATCTCGCGCCGCTGCGCCTGCGAGAACGGCTTCGAGGGGTCATGCCCGTTTGACTGTGCCTCGGAATTAGTGGATTTCGCGGTGGCCGACGATTTCGCGGAATCGCCGCCCTTCTGCTCCCCCGCAGACTGCGGCTGCGCTGTCACACTTGGCTGCGCGATGGACGACCGCTCACCGCCCATGCCCGGCACGCGAAGTACGCTCGCCCGCACCGCAAGAACAAACAACACGAGCGCCAAAATCAACCCCGCACATACGGCAATGCGCCGGGTGCGGAACACCCGACGCATATCGTCACCACGCAACCGCTGCAACTTCAATCACTCCCAGCAACGTCATAGGTCAAGCCGCGCCGCCCCGCGAAAGCGCGAGCACAAGGGCACACTTTTCGCAGGCGTCTCTCCCAGCATTGTATCCCGTCAGCCGTGGGGCCGCGCAACACGCGTGGCGTCACGCGAGCCCGCCGCGGCTCACGCGGTTCGCGCAAAAATCACGCGAAGAAGAACACGTACAGCCACGCGCCGACGATGGCGCCCACAATCGGAGCGACGACCGGAATCCACGCCTCTCCCCAACGCGAGGTGCCCTTGTTCGGAATCGGCAGAATCGCGTGCAGCAGACGCGGCATCAGGTCGCGGGCCGGATTCAGGCCGGGGCCAGTCGGACCACCCATCGAGGTCACCAAGCCCCATACGATGAAGCCAACCACGATCGACGCGGCCGCCAAATCCTTCGAACCCCACGGCAGCATCAGGCAGCACAGCGCACCGAACACCAGCACCAGCGTGCCAAACATCTCGTTGAGGAAGTAGTTGATCTTGTCGTTGTCGGCGTCGGTCGTGCAGAACGTGCCGAGGATCGCTTCCGCGTCCTCGGTCTCCTTGTAGTGCGGGTAATACGTCAGGTACACGATGAACTGTCCCAGCAGTGCGCCGAGCAGCTGCGCCACGATGTACGGCAGCACGTCGCTCCACGGGAACAGCCCGTTGATCGCCTGGGCGAGGGTCATGGCCGGGTTGATGTGGGCGCCGGACACGCCGCCGAACATGAGCACCGGGAACATGACGCCGAAACCGTAGCCCATGGCGATGTTCAGCCATCCGGCGTGGTGGCCCTTCGTGTTCTTGAGTTCGACGTTGGCGACCGAGCCATTGCCGAAGATCATCAGGATGGCGGTGCCGAAGAACTCGGCAGCCAGCTTGGTAAAGAGGGAATATTCCACGGCTTCTTCTTTTCTCTCCACCGCATCGCAGACATGGCTGACTGCTCACGGTCTCTGGATGATTGGATTTCTTTCGTACTCCCGGCGACTCAATTTCGCTGGGTGCGAAAGCAAACGACGTGATTGTACACTTTACCCCTTGACGAACGGCGATACGGGCGGATTGGACGGCAGAATCCCCGGTGATTCACACCCTGCCCTGCCATGCACACTTGGGTGCAGTCATGTGGAACCCATTGGAATTACTCGCGACACGCCGTACGCGACATGACGATTTGCATCGCAGCGAGTTCCGAGTATAGTTGTCACTCGGCTCAAGAAATGACCAACGCCCCTGTAGCTCAGTTGGTTAGAGCAGCTGACTCTTAATCAGCGTGTCCAGGGTTCGAATCCCTGCGGGGGCACAAGCAAGGTCGGAATCGAAAGATTCTGGCCTTTTTTGTTTTCGTCGAGGGGGTGCGCCCGAGTCAAATCACCCCTAATTCGCCACTGGAAGCATGCCCCCGCCCGGGTGATCCTCGCAATCCGCCCCTATCTGCGTTTCAAGGGGTTGATTCAGGCCGCGACGAACATCTATCTGCGTTTCAGGGGGTTGGTAGCAAAGTATAAACATCACGCAAACCGCATGATTTCAATGAGCAAATGCCCTATATATTCCGTGCATAGTGTTTTGGCCACCCCCTGAAACGCAGATAGATGTTCCCAGGCAGTGGAATCAACCCCTCGAAACGAAGATAGCAGCACATACATCGTGGAATCACGCCGGGCAAGGCCAAAATAGACGAAGATGCCGGTCGAATGGGACAGCCATTCGACCGGCATCAATGCCATGCGTTGGCCCTGAGCCGATCAGGGCCAACGCGACTCAGGAAATCCGCGCCTTAGATGTCGCGACGGCGGCGAACCGCCACAGACACGGCGCCCGTCGCAAGCAGGCCGATTGCGGCGATGGCAACGACGGGCACCGAGGCGCCAGTCGCGGACAGGCCCGGCTTCTTGTTGCCTTGGTCATTCTTATCACCGTCCTTGTCGGTATCCTTGCCCGGCTCCTTGTCGGGCTCCTTGTCGCCAGGCTCGATGGGCGTCTCGCCGGACTTCTCCTTGACGGTGGCCACACGGGTCACGGACGCCTCGTTACCGGCCGCATCGCTCACCGTGTACACCAACGTGTACGCGTGTGTTTTGTCAAGTTGTTATAGGCCAGTGTGGCGTGAGTT
>UMHJ01021249.1_pt1 | contig 12923 bp, 6 predicted proteins | sample 1965511 | NCBI WGS metagenome assembly UMHJ01 (sample SAMEA4836096, study PRJEB28245) | human gut metagenome | biome: gut microbiome; material: fecal sample | place: Denmark | collected 2008
ACGACTCCGAATGGCAATGGGTCTGCCATACAGAGGAGCAGCAGAACCAGCACCGGTATCTGATGGAATTATGGAGGCAGATAAGCCAGAAGGCTACTATACTCCACCACTTATTAACGTAATTAAGTTCGCATGTAATGCATGTGAGGAAAAGAAAGTACATGTAACAGATGGATGTCAGGGATGTCTGGCACATCCTTGTATGGAAGTATGTCCAAAGAAGGCAATCTCTCTTGATCGCGTAACCGGTAAGTCCATCATCGATCAGGATGCCTGTATCAAATGTGGACGTTGTGCTACTGTATGTTCCTATAATGCGATTATTGTTCAGGAACGCCCATGTGCAAAAGCATGTGGTATGAATGCTATCACATCTGATGAGAACGGAAAAGCAACGATTGATTATGATAAATGTGTATCCTGCGGAATGTGCCTTGTAAACTGTCCATTTGGTGCAATTTCTGATAAGTCCCAGATTTATCAGGTAATCAAGGCAATCCAGTCCGGTGAAAAGGTATATGCTGCAGTAGCACCTGCATTCGTAGGACAGTTTGGACCAAAGGTAACACCGGAAAAGCTTCGTGCAGCCATGAAAGAACTCGGATTTGCCGATGTACTTGAGGTAGCGATCGGAGCGGACTTATGTGCGAAACAGGAAGCAGAAGACTTCTTAAAAGAAGTACCGGAAGAACTTCCATTTATGGCAACATCCTGTTGTCCGGCATGGTCCGTAATGGCTAAGAAGCTCTTCCCAGAGTATGCAAACTGCGTATCCATGGCATTAACACCAATGACATTAACCGCAAGATTAATTAAGAATCACACACCAGATGCCAAAGTTGTATTTATTGGACCTTGTGCAGCGAAGAAGCTTGAAGCGATGAGAAGAACCGTTCGAAGTGAAGTAGACTTCGTACTTACCTTCGAGGAAATGAGTGGAATTTTCGCAGCAAAAGACTTAGATCTTGAAGCAATGCATGAAGACGTAGACGGTGTCAACGATGTATCCGCAGACGGAAGAAACTTTGCCGTATCTGGTGGAGTAGCACAGGCTGTAGTTGATGTAATCAAGAAAGAATATCCAGATAAAGAAATCAAGGTAGCTAACGCAGAAGGTTTAGAGGAATGTCGTAAGCTTATGATGATGGCATCCAAAGGCAAATATAATGGCTATCTGTTAGAAGGTATGGCATGTCCAGGTGGTTGTGTAGCCGGAGCTGGAACAATGCAGCCAATTAAGAAGTCTCAGGGAGCTGTAAAGATTTATGCTACAAAAGCAAATCATAAAGTAGCTACTGAAACAGAATATGTAAAAGAATTAGATAAATTAGTAGATTAAACCTGATTAGTAGATTTCGTGTAGACGAAAAAAGAAAAATACCATATCCCATCTGCTCTGTAGTCGCTGTGTTTAAGATGCTCATCCGCATCTTAAACATGCTCCGAAGCCGCATCTGGGATATGGTATTTTTTCTTTTTTCTGACTATTCTAAATCCACAGTTGGCAAAAATGGAAATTCTACAGGATTTTATCTGAATGAAAATCGTAGACTTTTGGATAATTTTCTCTTTCCCTTAGAATAAAATCCTGATTTTGGCTCAAGCCTAAAAAAGAAGTTATTTTATGGAATATTGTTGCACAATATGTAAATGTCTGGTATTCTATAACTAGCATATTTTGCAGATGGAAGGAGAAAAAAATTATGGAAAGAATCAGACAGATGACAGACACACGAAGATGTGCTCTCCTGTGGGCGGCGACGATATTGCTGACGGCAGCATTGTTGTTTTTGTGTGGGGGAAAAGTACATGCGTGGGAAGGGGATGATGATTGGATGCGTGATACATTCAGTCGTTATACAATGGCGGCGATGCTTAGCGGTCAGGAAGAGAACTATTTTAACGATTCCGAGAAACCAGATGCGCTGACAGTGCTTAATTATACTGCATATAAGATGTATCAGGCTGGCGATACAGGTACAATCTCATTTGATACGTTCTATGAGGACTATGTTTGTGCGAACTTTTCAGCAGTTGTAAACAAAGAGGATTTAAAAAATGCGGCTGAGGCGGCTGAGTTAGATAATAGAAAATCCAAATTTTTTGATTATGATAAGGGCACAGGTAAGATAAGAATACTTGATGTGTTAGCAGGTGGCGATTCTAAACAATGTGTGTATATAGGATGGCAGGATAAGGATAATAATAATGATCAAACAGTTCTTTATGGTATGTGGAAAGACCCGGCTCCAGCAGGGGAATGGAAAGATTATTATGTGATATTAACAATTGATGGATATGGAGACGATGCTAAGATTGTTAGTTATCAAAAAATAGAATCTAATGATGTAAAGTTTTCCAGCGAATTTTTCATTAATAATTATGATGACAACGGTGAGTGGGTTGATGAAACAAACTGTACGAGAGAGCTTAATGGAGAAACAAGGGTTATATTGCCATATAATGAAGATGTCCATTCTCGTGCGACTATGACTTATAAAGGTGAAGAAGTAGAGACTACCGGCCTTGCGGGAGTTAAGGTGACAAGTTCAGATAAGGATATTGTTTCTGTATATGATAATAATGAAAACTATGAGGAAATATCTTCTGTTTCGGGGGATAAAGTAGGAACGGTTAAGCTTACGTGTGAATTCCAGTCTAGGACAGGGGAGATTGTTTACACAGAAATTTTGCCATGTGATGTAGCTAAGTTTGAAGCAGGCAGAGACAATGCCAGATATGATAGCTATGGTATGTGTGTTCTTCATAATACAGATGTAGAGATTTTTGCAAAAACAGAAGGATTAGATGAATATAAGAAACAAAACAAATTTTCTTATGTATGGAAATCTGCTGAAATCCCTGAGATAGATGGAGAAACAACAGAATCTGTTACGTATACAGCTCCAAATGATGAGAAAGAAGCAGAAATTTCTGTTGATATTTATATTGCTGGCAAGAAGATTACAACACAATCTGTTTACTTAAAGGTGAAGAATGGTGTTTTAGATTACAAGGTTTATGAAATGCCGGGTACAGCAATGAAAGAGCAGGATACAACTGCCCCATTACTTCTTAATAAACGCTATTTCATTGATTTAACAGGAGGAGACTTTGGCTGGGATTATGGTAATGATGCAGATCAGTGTTTCTCTTCATGGGAATTTACTATGGATGGTAAGACATTTACTATAACAGATAAAGAAGCCGAAGATTATAATACACCAATTCAACAGCCAGATTTTATGACTTATTACAAAGGTTTCGCTGGTGGGGCAACACCGAATTGTTTGTTTACTGTGAAGAAAGCAGGACAGCTTACTGTAACAGGTACTATCTATCAGAATAATAAAGTATTCAGAACAATATCAAAGACTTTTACTGTAAAAAGTGAGAATACGAATGGAACAACACCAAAACCACAACCACAGCAGCCAGCACAGCCTGCTTCCTTACAGAAAGGAACTAAAGTAACAGATAAGAAATCCAAAGCAGTATATAAAGTAAATGGTAATAAGACAGTTGAATATAATAAAGAGGATAAAAAAGCGAAGAAAGCAACAGTTCCATCAACGATTACTGTAAATGGAGTGAAGTATCAGGTAACATCCATTGCAGCTAAAGCATTTGCCAACAACAAAAAGTTAACAAAGGTTGTCATCCCGGCAAGTGTGAGAAGCATTGGAAAACAGGCATTTAGCGGATGTAAGAATCTTAAGAGTATTACGATTAAGACGACGTATCTTACAAAGAAATCCGTAGGTGCGAAAGCATTTAAAGGAATTCATGCAAAAGCAACGATTAAAGTACCAAAGAAACAGAAGAAAGCATATCAGAAGTTCTTAAAGACAAAAGGAATTGGAAAAGGTGTGAAAATTAAATAAATGATGCAGATTAGTGGAAAGTGTAAGAATGCCCCGGCATTCCTGCTGATCTGCAGGATTTAGAGTACAAAGGAAAACGATATATCCAGGATGCTCCTTCAAAGAGTGTTAAAAATGCAGGTGAGTATTTTTAACACAGAAAGGAAAGAGCAGATGGGATATAGCGTTTTCCTTTTTTCGTTTATACTAATTTTTGTTTATGCTAAAGGGTTATAGCTTAAAATTCATTCTTAATAATTATTAAGTAGCCAGAGAATGTTTTTGTTATGTATAATGAAAATGTGAACATTCTTTTAATTTATGATAATGTTTGATGATTTTTCAAAGTAATTGTGATATCATATAAAAAGTTTCAAGTGACTATCTTAAAGCTTTGCCAGGCTTTTTATAAAGGATGTGTTCTCAGAGTTCTTAGTACATTTGCTTTTATGGATGATTTTTTACTAACGTATGTATTGCGTATACCTCAAAATTTGAGGCAGGTCTGATAAGAATCTTCCCTCAGATCAAGTACAAAAGATTCCGAGAGTATGTAAGAGTATTTAGGAGGTAAGTATGTTTCGGAAGAAGAATGGGCAGGAGTTCATGGATGAGCGGAACGTGGATTCATCTGTGAATGATAAAGAAGAGAAAAAGGGATTTTTTCACAGGAGGAAGAAGAAAGAGATTAATCTATATGAAGATGATATGGGCTATATCGAGGAGGACGGTGATTTTTCAGAAGAAGAATATGATAAAGAATTAGATGAGTTACAGGAAGATGAGAAACCGGAAAAGAGAAAGAGAAGATTTTGGCATCGGAAGAAAGAAGATACATCGGAAGAAGCTCAGACAGAAGATTTAGCAGAGGAACATCATGATGAAGATGGTTTTCTCAGTGATGAGGATGCGATTATTCTGCAGGAGCCGGAAAAGAAGAAGTTTTCTAAGAAGAAGCTGGCACTCATCTGTGGTACGGCAGCAGTCATAGTGATAGCTGTTGTTTTTTTTGTTATTCGGAATATGGGTGGTACAAGCGAAGGAAAGGCGTATGTAGAATCTGTTCGTGAGATTACAGGACTTGGAACGGCTGCCGGGGCGAATAACCGTTATACAGGAACGGTTGATGCGGAAAGTTCATGGAAGATTAATTTACAGTCGGATATGTCTGTAGAGAAGCGTTATGTGAATGTTGGCGATCAGGTGAAAAAGGGAGATAAGCTGTTTAAATATAATACACAGGAGCTGAAGCTTTCAAAAGAAAAGAAAGAGCTGGAACAGGAGACTTTACAGAATGAGATTAATCAGTTGACAAAAGACATCAGTTCCTATCAGTCTGATTTGAAGTCTGCAAGTGCTACGGAGAAGATTCAGCTTCAGACGCAGATTTTAACAGCACAGACTACGATTAAGAAAGATCAGTATACGATTAAGACAAATAAAGAGACGATCAAGACATTAGAGAAGAATATTAAAGATGCTACAGTAAAGAGTAAGATGAATGGTCTTGTAAAGAAGATAAACAGTTCTCTGGAAAGCAGTTCTTCCTCAGGTGATGACAGTTCAGATGATGGTTCAGATTCCGGAGATGGAAGTTCAGATGATTCTACATATATGACAATTCTTGCAGTAGGTAACTACCGTATTAAAGGAAAGGTCAGTGAAACGAATGTTAACAGCCTAAATGAAGGGGATCCGGTTATTGTACGTTCAAGAGTAGATGATTCCCAGACCTGGAAAGGAACGATCAGCAGTATCAAGACAGATGCTACTGCAGATGATTCTACCGAGAGCAGCGATGAGATGGCTTACGATGATTCTTCGGATGGTAGTACAGGAGAGACTGCATCAAAATATAATTTCTATGTGAAGCTCGATGATGATAATGGCTTAATGATGGGACAGCATGTTCTTGTTGAACCGGATAACGGCCAGGATGAGAAGAAGGATGGTATGTGGCTGCCGGCTGCCTATATTAAGAAGAGTAACGGTAAGTATTATGTATGGCTGGATTCTCATAATAAGCTGAAGCTTCAGGAGATTAAAGTTGGTGAGTATGATGAGAATCTTGATGAGTACGAAGTGAAGAGTGGACTCAAGACAACAGATTACATTGCCTGTGATGACAGTACATTAAAAGAAGGTATGCGGGTTACAAGAGTTGCTCCGGAAGATAGTACTTCTGACTATGGAGAAGAACAGACAAGCGATGATGCCGAAACATTTGGAGCGGATGATTATGATTCCTATGAAGAAGATACTTCTGATTATGGAGAAGATACGTATGACAGTGGTTATGATGAAAGTATAGATGACGGCATAGATGCAGGGGATGATAGTTTCGATACAGAAAGTGACAGTTCAGATGCTGTTGATGATGGAACAAGTGACAGTGATATAGCAGACTTTGGAGAATAGAGATTCTCGATCAGAAAGGACATACAGCATATGCTTTTGGAACTAAAACATATTTATAAAAATTATTTGCAGGATAAGATTGTCATACCAGTTCTTAAAGATGTGAATATCTCTATTGATGAGGGAGAATATGTGGCAATCATGGGACCTTCTGGCTCAGGAAAGACAACGTTGATGAATATTATAGGGTGTCTGGATCGTCCGACGAAGGGAGAATTTCTTTTAGAAGGGGAGTCTATTGTAGATTATAATGAAAATCGCCTCTCGGATCTTCGATTAAATACTTTGGGATTTGTATTCCAGAGTTTTAATCTTCTGCCGAAGCAGACCGCTCTTGATAACGTAGCACTTCCTTTAAGTTATGCAGGCATACCGGTGAAGAAAAGAAAAGAGATTGCTTTTCAGGCATTGAAAAGAGTTGGGCTGGCGGATAGAGTACATTTCCGTCCAAGTCAGCTTTCCGGTGGACAGCAGCAGCGTGTGGCGATAGCCAGAGCACTTGTGAATAATCCTAAGATTATTCTTGCCGATGAACCTACCGGAGCTTTAGACAGCCGTTCCGGTATTCAGGTAATGAATCTGTTTCAGCAGTTAAATGAAGAAGGTGTTACGATTATTATGATTACGCATGATGCGAATATTGCCAATCATGCGAAAAAAGTACTTCATATTTTTGATGGAGAGATTGTAGAAGATAAAGCAAGAAAAGAGAAAGAAAAACAACAGTCCGAAGTGCAGAGTGAGGCAGCAGAAAGTGTTTCATCAGAATTAGAAAAAGATTTCGGAGTGAATGCATGGGAAGGAGAGATCTGATTTGAAGGGAAAGAAGAAGATACTGCTTGCTGTAGTTTTAGTTCTCGTTATGGCAGTGGGAATCACTTCCATTGTTGTTATAAGAAAGAGAAATAAAATTGTAGTAAAAGTATTCCCGGTAAGTAGTCTGAACAGTTCTGACTGGTTTGATACAGATACTTCTCTTACGGGAACGCTTACTTCAGATTTTATACAGGAAGTTCATGTTTCCGGTGGACAAAAAGTAAAGAAGATTTATGTCAAAAAAGGTGATAAAGTTAAAAAAGGCGATGTTCTTTTGAAATATAATGTTGCGGAAAAAGAACTGGATTTAAAACTTCAAAAGCTTCAGATTCAATCGTCCAAGTTGGAAATTGCTGAGATGGAGAAGGAATTAAAGAAGCTTAAAAACACAAAGACAGTTGGTTCGATCAATACAGGAAACAGCAGTGTGATGGATGCATCTGTTAATCTTTCCGATATAAAGGGAACAAGTCTTCGCTACCTTATGGCAGAGGCGGAAAGTGATGGAACTACCGCAGTGAGCAATTCGAAAGCTGCGAATGAGGCAGATGGAAACAGTGGTTCCGAAAGTGGTTCAGGAAGTGGAAGCAGCCCCGGCTCCGAGAGTGGTTCCGGAAGTGGAGGCAGCTCCGGCTCCGAGAGTGGTTCTGGAAGTGGAGGCAGCTCCGGCTCCGAGAGTGGTTCCGGAAGTGGAAGCGGCTCCGGCTCCGAAAGTGGTTCAGGAAGCGGAAGCGGCTCCGGCTCCGAAGGCGGTTCTGGAAGTGGAAGCGGCTCCGGCTCCGAAAGCGGTTCTGGAAGTGGAGGCAGCTCCGGCTCCGAAGGTGGTTCTGGAGAGGAATCAGGAAAGGATGATGCGAAACTTTCCTTAAAATCCAGTGTGAATGATATTTCAGATAAAGCATCTGGTAGTGGCACAGAAAAAGATCCGTATATATTTAATTTAACAATGGATGGTAAAGTAAAAGGTTCTTTTATTAAGAAGCTGATTACTGATGGAAGTTATGCGGAATTTCGTGCTTATAAATCAGAGGAAGCAAAAAAAACATCGGCTACTTTTGAACTTGATCCAAGTACGAAAGTGAATGTTTATGCAGAAGATGGCTATACGGTCAATCAGTTAAATGAAGGTGGAGATACAAAAACTCTTCATAATTCTATTGATCTGGTCAGTGAAAAAGATGCATCTAGTGGAAATGGAAGTTCCGCCGGAAATGCCTATATTTATTATTTAAATGTAAATGGATTGGTAAAAGGATCTGTAATTTCTAGTCTTCATAAAGAGAATAAATATGCTACATTTATCGAATTTGATGAGAACGGAAAAGAAAAAGATCGATATGAATATAATCCTTCTAAAGCTTTTAAAGATCTCGATGAAGATGCATATTATACTGTTTCCAAAGGAAAAGAAAAAAGTCTTCATGATCTGAATGAACGGGCGACATACAAAGATTTAAAGGCAGAAAGTCTGGAAGATGGACAGCAGGGTGCAGATGGAAAGTATACATTCTATTTGCCTAAAGATGGGAAAATTAGCGGCGCACTGATTAATGATTTGATCAAGAAGGGGTTAACAGCGGAATTTATAGAATATGCTTCCGAGACAGATTATGATAATGAGAATACAGCAAATGCAAATAAATTAGAGATTACACCTGACAGTAAGTTTACAGTAGAACTTGCAGATGGAACAGGGTATACGATTTCTTATTTAAAGAGTAAAGTAAAGAAAGATGATCCACCGGCTACAACAACCGAGAATAAAGGAAATACTGTTCCAACAACAAATAAGACACCAACGCCGGCGGCAGATAAGGAGATCAAGTTTAAACAGAATCGAAAGAAAGTAAAAGCGGGTAATGGCTATCTCTTTTCTGTAGTGTCTAAAGATGGAAGCTGGGGAAATGGAGAGGATGACCAGAGTAAGGTTACATGGACTTTATCAAATAATATTTCAAAGTATACAAGTATTGAGAAGACGAAGTCTGGTGTCTGGTTATATGTAGATGAAGGAGAACCGTCTTCTTCTATTACACTTACTGCGCAGGTTAAGAATGTAAAAGGTATTTCTAAAACTAAGATATCAAGAACGTTGGTTGTGAAAGAAGCGGACACCAGCGGTGGAGATAATACTGGCGGAGACGGCGGTGATGATGGAGATGGCGGTTCTGGCATTGACGATGGCAGTGGAGATAATGGCGGTGATGATGGCAATAATTATACTGCAGCAGAGTTAAGGGAAGCAATTGCCGAAAAAGAAGATGAAATTTCTGAAGCCAAACAAGATCTTCATGAAGCGCAGATTAACTACAATGAAGCAAAAGCAGAAGTAGATAAAGCGACAGTTAAGGCAAAGATTGCTGGTACGGTTACTACTTCATGCGATAAAGGAACGGTTCCTACAGATGGTTCGGCGGCTATCGTAGTTAAGGCAGCAGATGGAATGTATGTTAAGACTTCGATTAGCGAGATGGAACTTAGCAATATAAAGGTTGGTGGAACGATCAAATGTGTATCTAGTGATACAGGAGATGAGTATACCGCAGAAGTAAAGGAAATTTCGGATTTCCCTACCGGAGACAGTAGTAATGATGGAGGAAGTTCCAATCCAAATAGTTCTTATTATCCGGTCATTGGCTTTATTAAAGATGCAGATGGTTTGAGTCCGGGTGGTTCTGTCGAAGTTTCTTATAGTTCAAAGTCTATGGGAACAGCGAATGATAATGCAATCTACATTCAGAAAGCATATATCCGCACAGAAGACAAAAAGAATTATGTTTATATTCGTGATAAAAAGACAAAGCGTCTGAAGAAGCAGTATGTCAAAGTTGGAAAGACTATGAATGGCCAGTATATGGAAATTATATCTGGACTGACAGATGAAGATAACATTGCCTTCCCTTATGGAAAGAACTTAAGAGAAGGAGTTAAAACGAAGATTTCCGAAGATGACAGCGAAATGATTTATTAAGGAGGAGAACGATGCTTGAAAATATAAGATTATCTTTTCAGGGTGTATGGAGTCATAGACTGCGTTCTTTCCTGACGATGCTGGGCATCATTATCGGTATTGCGGCAATTATTGCCATTGTATCAACAATTAAGGGAACGAATGAACAGATTAAAAAGAATCTGATCGGTTCTGGTACCAATACAACAACAGTACAGTTAACAGAAAGTGGAAACTATCCAGCAGAAATGGAATATGGAATTCCGAAGGGAATTCCTGTTCTTGATGATGCCATGCGTGAACAGTTAGTTGAGCTTTCCCATGTAAAAGATGCTTCCCTTTATATGTCACGTACACAGGTAGATTACATTTACTATAATTCAACAGTGCTTTCCGGTGGGCAGTTGATCGGGGCAGATTCTCATTATCTTGGAACCTGTGGTTATGTAATGAAAAGAGGAAGAGGCTTTACGGAGAGTGATTATGAGAAGTATCGTAAAGTAGCAGTAGTAGACAGTGTAGCAGCCGACTCTCTTTTTGGAAACGAGAATCCGGTAGGAAAGACCATTGATATAAAAGGAGAGCCATTTATTGTTGTTGGTGTCATTGAAGAGTCTACCGCCTTCAGCCCGGTAATTAATTCTGTAGAGGATTATTATACTTATGTATATAACGACGGAAGTGCGAGTGGTATTGTTGTAATTCCTGATGTGGACTGGAATATTGTTCAGCAGTATGATGAGCCACAGAATGCAAAGCTGCTGGCAGATTCTACAGATAATATGACATCTGTTGGAAAAGCCGCACAAACATTATTAAACGAAACGGTAACGAATAAAGATATCAAATATCGTGCGGCAAATATGAATGAGACCGCAGAAGAAAGTCAGCAGGTAAGCGCAACGACAAATAAACAGTTAATATGGATCGCAAGTATTTCATTATTAGTTGGTGGTATCGGTGTTATGAATATCATGCTTGTATCTGTAACAGAGCGTACAAGAGAAATCGGTTTGAAAAAGGCGATCGGTGCGAGAAAAAATCGAATACTGGCACAGTTCTTAACAGAAGCAGCAGTACTGACCAGTCTTGGCGGTATCATTGGTACGATTACCGGTATTGCATTAGCAGAAGTTATCGGAAAGATATCAAATGTTCCAATTGCAATCAGTATACCGGCAGTTATTCTGGCAATTGCATTTTCTACAATAATCGGAGTAGTATTTGGATTGCTTCCGGCAGTAAAAGCAGCTAATTTAGATCCAATCGTTGCATTACGTCATGAATAGTGTTATCATACATAAGTTAAAATATGCAAATGAAACTATGAAAATATGTAGAACGCGCATATCTCAGCAAGAATGCTGGGGCATTCTTGAATCTTGGATATATTAAAAAAATACAGGAATAAGATGTAAAAAGAACAATAAGTAATAGCTGATAGGAGAAGAGAATGGGTAAGTATTTTGGAACAGATGGTTTCCGCGGAGAAGCAAATGTAAATTTAACAGTAGAGCACGCATATCAGGTAGGTCGTTTTCTTGGCTGGTATTATGGTAAAGATAAAGAAGAGAAATGCAAAGTTGTAATTGGTAAAGATACACGTCGTTCAAGCTATATGTTTGAATATTCTTTAGTAGCAGGACTTACAGCTTCAGGGGCAGATGTATATTTACTGCACGTAACAACAACACCTAGCGTTTCTTATGTAGTAAGAACAGAAGATTTTGACTGTGGTATCATGATTTCTGCAAGCCATAATCCATACTATGATAATGGAATTAAACTCATTAATTCTAAAGGCGAGAAGATGGATGAGGAAACGATTCTTAAAGTGGAAGATTATATTGATGGTAAGTTAGAAATTCCGATGGCAGTACGTGATCAGATTGGATGTACAGTTGATTATTCTGCAGGAAGAAATCGTTACATCGGTTATTTGATCTCTCTTGCAACACGTTCCTATAAGAATATGAAGGTAGGATTGGACTGTGCTAATGGAAGTTCCTGGATGATCGCAAGGAGTGTTTTTGACGCATTAGGAGCAAAGACCTATGTAATTAATGCACAGCCAGACGGACTGAATATTAATATGAATGCCGGTTCTACACATATCGAAGTGCTTCAGAAGTTTGTAAAAGAGAATCAGCTTGATGTGGGATTCGCCTTCGATGGGGATGCAGACCGTTGTATCGCTGTTGATGAGAATGGAAGCGTTGTAGATGGAGACCTCATTCTGTATGTTTACGGCAGATATCTTAAAGAAAAAGGTGAACTTCGTAATAATACAGTCGTAACAACAATTATGTCAAACTTTGGATTGTATAAAGCATTTGACGAACTTGGTGTTGATTATGAAAAGACACAGGTTGGAGATAAATATGTTTACGAAAATATGGTACAGAATGGACATCGTATTGGCGGTGAACAGTCAGGACATATTATTTTCAGTAAATATGCAACAACCGGAGACGGAATCCTTACGGCCATTAAGATGATGGAAGTAATGTTAGAGAAGAAGCAGTCTTTAGCAACGTTGACATCACCGGTTCGTATTTATCCGCAGGTACTTAAGAATGTACGTGTAAAGAGTAAACCGGAAGCACAGAATGATGCTGACGTACAGGCAGCAGTAAAGCAGGTTGCAGAAACACTCGGAGCAACAGGAAGAATCCTTGTTCGTGAAAGTGGTACAGAGCCAGTGATACGAGTTATGGTAGAAGCGGAAACAAAGGAAGAATGTGAGAAGTATGTTGATTCGGTAATCGAAGTTATCGAGAAAAAAGGTCATTGTGCATAAAGTTTTTACTTAAATAGCTATTTTGCCAAAAACTAAATTCAAGTCGAGCAGCCGCGAGACTTGGCGCGTGATTCTG
>UMHJ01000634.1_pt1 | contig 12770 bp, 9 predicted proteins | sample 1965511 | NCBI WGS metagenome assembly UMHJ01 (sample SAMEA4836096, study PRJEB28245) | human gut metagenome | biome: gut microbiome; material: fecal sample | place: Denmark | collected 2008
AATCATCAACATGAAGAAGTATTTGCTTTTATTCTCCATAGCGGTATTTTTATTCTCTTGTAACAAGGACGAAGAAATATCGCAAGACGTGACCGTTCCCCCTGTTATCGAGTTGGACAGCGAGGACGGTATTTACGTGGTAAAGATAGGAAAAGAGGTCGTTATCGAGCCGACCTATCAAAATGTCGATTACGCCGTTTATTCATGGAAATGCAACGGCCGCATTATTTCCGATGAGCCGCAACTGATATACACTTTCGACGAATGCGGATCGTATTACGTTACCCTGCGGGTGGACACGAGAGATGCCAGCGCGGAAGAGGAGATCCGTGTGAAAGTCAATGAACTGGCGCCTCCTGTCATTTCATTGGTAACTCCCTCGACGGGGCTCAAAGTTGTTGCGGGACGTGAATACATCCTTACCCCTGACATTCAAAATGCTGAAGGAGCTACATACTTGTGGACTCTTGACGGGAAAGAGGTCGGCACGGAAAATACCTATACGTTCAAGCAGGATAAACTGGGGACTTATGAACTGACTCTGACCGTCACGAATGAGGACGGCAAAACGGAAAAGACAATCACAATCGAGGTGGTCGATAAACTTCCGATCGGAATAGAGATTCCGTCATCTTTGTACTTTGCCGAAGATAACACGAAATATATAGAATTGGGTCGTACCCTGTTTATTCGTCCCTACGTGTCGGTAAATGCCGAACCTTCTTACCAGTGGAGTTTGGACGGACAGGAAATCGACGGAGCCAATGCGTTGATATACGGATTCAAACCTACCCAAACCGGAGAATACACACTTACTTTTACGGTGAAATACAATAATCAAGATACGAAGGCAGCCGTTCTTACCCGGAATATTTCGGCCTCCGGCGTAGATGAAGTCAGTGTCGATATTCCGGTGAAATGTTGCGAAGCAACCGAGAAAAGAGCGTTTGCTGCCGGAAATTCCATTTACAGTAATAAGGTATACGAATTTGTTCCTGCTCCCGGACAATTCGTAAACGAAACGAATACGGCAGGATTCAACGGAGAACGTACACATGAATCCGCTTGTGCTTATGCCCAAAAACGCCTCGATAATGAGAAATACGTTTCTCTCGGCGGTTGGGGCGGATATATCGTAGTAGGATTCGACCACAGCATTGAAAATAAAGGCGGTTATGATTTCTCGATCAAGGGGAATGCTTTCGATTCATCGAATGAACCGGGTATCGTTTGGGTTATGCAAGATGTCAATGGGGACGGATTGCCCAACGATGAATGGTATGAATTGAAAGGCTCGGAATATGGAAAACCCGAAACCATTCAGGATTATGCCGTGACTTATTTCCGACCCGGTCTCAATATGGATACACCATGGCAGGACAACAAGGGGAATACGGGTGCGATTGACCGTCTTGGTAACTATCATCCACAAGAGTTTTATTACCCCTTGTGGATTGAAGCGGATTCTTATACGCTATACGGCACATGCCTGAAAGCGCGCACGGAACAAAGTCCTACTACGGGAATGTGGTCCAATAATCCGTTCGGCTGGGGATATGCCGACAATATCGGCGATGATATGCCTGACAAAAATAATCCCGGAGCGGCGGCAATCGGCAACTTCTTCAAGATTTCCGATGCAGTCAATATCGACGGAACCTCGGCGAATCTGACCCATATCGATTTTATCAAGGTGCAAACCGGGGTCAATGTCAAAGCGGGTTGGTTAGGTGAAAATTCCACGGAAGTATTCAAGTTCTGTGACGAAAATAACAATAATGACAAATAAGATTCCATCATGAACAAGCTATATTATTTCATCCTATTCTGTTTCGCTGCACTCTGTTTTACTGCGTGCAGTGATGACGATCTGGAATTCAGCGGAATAGAGGGTAAAGATCATTATATTTCCGATTTTGCCCTGAATGTTGGTGGTATTACTTATCAAGCCACGATTGCCGGGGATAAGATTACTGTTGAGATTCCATACAACACCGATTTGAAGGGTGCAACAGCAGCCTATACTTTAAGTGAAGGAGCCACCATTAACCCCAACCCATCGACCATACAGGATTGGGAGAATGAATGGAAATTCGTTGTTACCTCCAAAATGCAGGAAAGCAAAGTATTTTCCTATACATACCGATATGCCGACATCGAGCAGAGCGGCAGCGTGGTTCTCGCCACACAAGCCGAAGTGGATAATTTTGCCGAGACCGGAATAAATAGAATCGACGGCAACCTAACCATCGGAACGGCTGACGGGGAAGAAATCACCAATTTGGAAGGGCTCGCCAATTTGAAACAGATAAGCAACACCCTTATTCTCAATCCCTCCTACAAGGGTGCCGATTTGTCGGGACTGGACAATCTGGAGCAACTCGGCAGTTTCAAATTAGGCTCAATCATTTCTACGAGTAAAAATACTACGCTCAAAACGGTTAATCTACCCTCCTTGCTTGGAGTGGTCAGTGATTTTGTTATTAACAGTTCCGTCATTGAAAAAGTTTCCATTCCTAAGGTCACAACCATCGGCGAAGATCTGTATGTGACCTCTGACGCGTTACTCGATTTGGATGCAAATGCAGTCGAATCTATCGGTTCTTCCTTAATTGTTAAGGGTTCTGTGATACAAAAAGAATCAGCGACAACCGAAGCAATTGTCTTTTCAGCGCTCAAACGGGTTGGGAACGAACTTACAATACAGTATTTTCCCAAATTGCAAGGAATTTATCTGCCTGCATTAGAAAGTGTTGCAGGTACTGCCTCATTTACCGATATGGCCTTAATCGGGAGTATTGCAATGACTGAATTATATTCGGCAGGAGGTCTGACTATAAAGAATTGCAAAGAAATATCCACCATCGAGCTACCCGGCCTTACATCCTGTGGAGAGTTCAGTGTGGATGCAAACAAAGTCAATAAATTCAATATATCCGCTTTAAGGGACGCATTTGGAAATATGACTTTGAGCAATTTGCTCATTGAAGAGCTGGATTTGTCCCGAATAAATTTTAACGGGAATACACTTACCTTACAGTGTAACCGATTAAATAAGATTGTAGGATCGGAAACATTTAACGGTAATTTGCTGTTGCTTCCCAAAAACTGTCGATTGACAGAATTTACTCTGGAAGGTATCTTGAACATGCAAGGTAACTTTGAATGTAAAGATTATTTTTATGTCAAAAGGTTCATTATGCCATTTGTCAATGTGGCAGGAGATATAACCATTGCTTTGAATACTGGTTCTGTTGATACGGGAGCGGAAATCGAATTTCCTAAATTGCAGGAAATCGGAGGTGCTTTAACATTAGGAAAGAATATAAATGCAAATAAGATCGACTTCCCTTTGTTGAAGAGAATTCTCGGTTCATGTTCAGTTACTACATCATCCCTCAAGGATGACATCGAATTTTCTAATTTGGAAAGTATTGGAACAGAGGCAGGGAGCACACAGGCCGAATTTAATATTAACAAAACTAATATTTTATGCCCCAAATTAAAAACAATACACGGTGGCGTCAATATCATTACCGATGTTGCTATGTTTGGAATGACGGCAAATAATATATCTTATCCTAACGTGGAATCCATATCCGGAGATCTTTCAATAACATGCCCTTTCTCTGCTTTTGGTCCAAACGGCATAGTATCCATAGATTTTTCCGGTCTCAAATCGGTAAAGAGTATTAACATAAGCGGTCAAGGGGATATAAACAACTTCAGTACTTTCAAATATCTGTTCGAGAACAACATTCTTACAGAAGCATCTCAATGGGATGTAACGGATTGTGGCTACAACCCCACCTACCAAGACATGAAAGACGGGAAGTACAAGCCGGCTGAATAGATAACCGAACAATAAATTTTCTGCCGATCCTCGGTATGGATACCGTAAGGTACACATACCGGGGATTAACCGTAACAATAAAGATATGACCCGTCACAAACTGAAATACCTGCTGTGGAGCGCAATTGTGTCGCTGTCTCTCGCCTCCTGCATGAAGTGGGACTACGGCGATGCGGTGGAGGAGTTCAATGCCTCCGGAGCAGGACTGTTCATCACCAACGAGGGCAATTTCCAGTACGGCAACGCCACACTCAGCTACTACGACCCCGCGACCAAAACGGTGCAGAACGAAATCTTTTTCCGCGCCAACGGCATGAAGCTCGGCGACGTGGCGCAGTCGATGTGCATCCACGACGGCAAGGGCTGGGTGGTGGTGAACAACTCCCACGTCATCTTCGCCATCGACCTGAACACCTTCAAGGAGGTGGGACGCATCGAAAACCTCACCTCGCCGCGCTATATCCACTTCCTCTCGGATGAGAAAGCCTACGTCACCCAACTGTGGGACAACCGCATCTTCATCATCAATCCGAAGAAATACGAAATAACCGGTTACATTCAGGTGCCGGACATGACGATGGAGAGCGGCTCGACCGAACAGATGGTGCAGTACGGCAAGTACGTCTACTGCAACTGCTGGTCGTACCAGAACCGCATCATCAAAATCGACACCGAGACCGACCAAGTGGTCGACGAACTGAAAGTCGGCATCCAGCCCACATCGCTGGTCATGGACTGCAATAACAAGATGTGGACGGTCACCGACGGCGGTTACGAGGGCAGCCCCTACGGCTACGAAGCCCCGTCGCTCTACCGCATTGACGCCGAGACGTTCACCGTGGAGAAGCAGTTCAAGTTCAAATTGGGCGACTGGCCCTCGGAAGTGCAGCTCAACGGCGAGCGGGACAAGCTCTACTGGATCAACAAGGACATCTGGTGCATGGACGTGAACGCCGCCCGTGTGCCGGTGCGCCCGTTCCTTGAATACAGCGGCACGATTTATTACGGACTGACGGTAAACCCCGCCAACGGGGAGGTGTATATAGCAGACGCCATCGACTACCAGCAGCAGGGCAAGATATACCGTTATTCGCCCGACGGCGAACTGCTCGACGAATTTTATGTCGGCATCATCCCCGGTGCGTTCTGCTGGAAATAAAAAAGGAGGCAATATGAAAAGACTATATCTGTTATTCGCTTTGGCTGTTTGTCTCCCCGCCGCACTCTTTGCGCAGCAAACGGAAAGCAAGAAGAAATCGGCCTGGCATCTGACCATCCCCGAAGTCACGGTCATCGGTCATCGGCCGATGAAAGACATCGGCGTGCAGAAGACGAAGTTCGATTCGGTCGCGCTCAAGGAGAACATCGCCCTCTCGATGGCGGACATCCTGACGTTCAATTCGTCGGTCTTCGTCAAGAGCTACGGACGCGCGACGCTCTCGACGGTCGCTTTCCGCGGCACGTCGCCCTCGCACACGCAGGTGACATGGAACGGCATGCGCATCAACAATCCCATGCTCGGCATGACCGACTTTTCCACCATACCGTCCTATTTCATCGACCAGGCGTCGCTGCTTCACGGCACCTCGTCGGTGAACGAGACGGGCGGCGGTATCGGCGGCCTCGTCAAACTTGCCACGACGCCCCATGTAGGCGAGGGCTTCAACGTACAGTACGTGCAGGGCGTAGGTTCGTTCAAGACGTTCGACGAGTTCCTGCGCCTGACCTACGGCGGCGACCATTGGCACGTCTCCACCCGTGCGGTCTACTCCTCGTCGCCCAACGACTACAAGTACACCAACCACGACAAGAAAATCAACATCTACGACGACGACAAGAACATCGTCGGACAGTATCATCCCGTGGAGCGTAACCGCAGCGGGGCTTTCAAGGACCTGCACCTGTTGCAGGAGGTGTATTACGACACGCGCAAAGGCGACAAACTGGGGTTGAACGCCTGGTACATCCATTCCAATCGGGAGCTGCCGATGCTCACGACCGACTACGGCGACGCGACCGATTTCGAGAACCGCCAGCGGGAACAGACGTTCCGCGGCGTCGTGTCATGGGACCACATTAAAAGCAACTGGAAAGTCGGCGTGAAAGGCGGCTATATCCACACGTGGATGGCTTACGACTACAAGCGGGAGGTAGCCCCCGACAACTGGGCCTCCATGACGCGTTCGCGCAGCAAGGTGAACACGTTCTACGGTCAGGCGGAGGGCGAGTACAGCCCCTCGAAACGGTGGTTCTTCACTGCCAACGTTTCGCTTCACCAACATTTGGTGCGCAGCGAGGACAAGAACATCATCCTGCAAGACGGCAACAAGGCCATCGTGGGCTACGACAAGGGGCGCGTGGAACTCTCGGGCTCCCTTTCGGCCAAATGGCAGCCCATCGACCGCATGGGGCTGTCGGTGGTGCTGCGCGAAGAGATGTACGGCGATAAGTGGGTGCCGCTTATCCCCGCATTTTTCATCGACGGCATCTTGTCGAAAAAGGGAAACATTGTCGCCAAGGCCTCCGTATCGCGCAACTACCGCTTCCCGACACTGAACGACCTCTACTTCCTGCCGGGCGGCAATCCCGACCTGAGAAACGAGCACGGATTCAGCTACGACGCGGGCGTCAGTTTCGAGGTCGGCAAAAAGAGTATCTACAAACTGAGCGGCAGCGCGAACTGGTTCGATTCCTACATCGACGACTGGATCATCTGGCTACCCACGACCAAGGGTTTCTTCTCGCCGCGCAACGTGAAGAAAGTGCACGCCTACGGTGTCGAGGTCAAGGCGAACCTTGCCGTGCAACCGGCCAAGGATTGGCTTATCGACCTGAACGGCTCCTATTCGTGGACGCCCTCCATCAACGAGGGCGAGAAGATGTCGCCGGCCGACCAGTCGGTAGGTAAACAGCTGCCTTACGTTCCGGAACATTCCGCCTCGCTGACGGGACGCCTTTCATGGCGCTCGTGGGCGTTCCTCTACAAGTGGGCCTATTACTCGGAGCGTTTCACCATGTCGAGCAACGACTACACGCTGACGGGACACCTGCCGGAGTATTTCATGAGCAACATCTCGCTCGAAAAGGGGCTTTCGTTCAAGCCCTTGGATCTGCAACTGAAATTCGCCGTCAACAACCTCTTCAACGAGGATTATCTCTCGGTGCTCTCGCGCCCGATGCCAGGCATCAACTTCGAGCTGTTCATCGGCATCACCCCGAAGTTCGATAAAAACAAGAAAAAACAGTAAACGAAAATCCGCAACGATATGAAAACATGGAAAAACCTGAGCCTGATACTGCTGCTTGCGCTGGCATTGGCAGGCTGTCGCAACAAAAGTTCCAACCTCACCGATTTCAACCGGTCAGTCTATACGCCCGGATACGCCTCGGGCTTCGATGTCAAAGGCGCCGACGGCAGGCAGAGCGTATTGCTCACCGTTACGAATCCGTGGCAGGGTGCCGAGGGTGTCGAAACAGCCCTCTTCATCGCCCGCGACGGCGAGACCGCACCCGAGGGATTCGAGGGGCAGGTACTAGAAGGCGATGCCGGACGTATCGTCTGCGTGTCCTCGACCCATATCGCCATGCTCGATGCCATCGGCGAAGCCGGGCGCGTGGTCGGCGTGTCGGGCATCGACTACATCTCCAATCCCGATATTCAGGCACGCCGCGACAGTATAGGCGATGTCGGCTACGAGGGGAACATCAACTACGAGCTGCTGCTGTCGCTCGACCCCGACCTGGTGTTGCTCTTCGGCGTGAACGGGGCGAGCTCGGCGGAAGGCAAACTGAAAGAGACAGGCATCCCGTTTCTTTATGTCGGCGACTACTTGGAGGAGTCTCCGTTAGGCAAGGCCGAGTGGTTAGTGGCACTCTCGGAGGTCGTAGGCCGGCGTGCGGAGGGCGAAAAGGTCTTCGTGGAAATTCCCGTCCGGTACAACGCTCTGAAACAGCGGGTGGCGGACAACGCCCTCGACGCCCCGTCGGTGATGCTCAATACGCCCTACGGCGATTCGTGGTTCATGCCCTCGACCGGGAGCTATGCCGTGCGGCTGATTACGGATGCGGGAGGCGATTACATCTACAAGAAGAACACGGGCAACGCCTCGACGTCCATCGATATGGAGGAGGCTTACCTGCTGGCATCGGACGCCGACGTGTGGCTGAATGTCGGCATGGCGAACACGCTCGACGAATTGAAGGCTGCCTGCCCGAAGTTCGCCGACATCCGCTGCGTCCGGAACGGCTTCGTGTATAACAATAACGCCCGTATCAACGCCGCCGGGGGCAACGACTACTGGGAATCGGCAGTTGTGAATCCGGACATCGTGCTGCGCGACCTGATAAAGATCTTCCACCCCGAACTGGTGGAGGAACCGTTCGTCTATTACAAGCAATTATTTTAATTTTAAATACATCAAATTATGAAAGTGAAACTTTTTATTGTAGCCATTATTTGTTTGCTACAAAGTTGCTCAACAACAGATTTCTTAGATGAGCAGAGAGTTGAAACGATTTCAAATGATAATAATGAGGTCTCTTATGTTATTCCTCTTGAAGATGCACTAAAAAATGTCGAAAAGGTTCTTGACTGCATTAATGGTGCTTCTGTTTCAAGAGCATCATCTCTTAAATCTGTAAAGAATATACAAATTCTTTCTATTAGCAATACCATTTCTTCTCGTTCTTCTCACGTAAACGCTGACACTGCGATATATATCGTTAATTATGATGACGGTTTTGCATTACTGGGGGCAGATTATAGATTGGATCCGATATACGCGATCTCTACAGAGGGTAATTTTGATCTGTCTGATACTATCCAAAACAAAGGTTTAGCATTGTATATCAATAGCCTGAAATCTGAAATTACCACAAAAATTAATTCTAATGAATCTAATTCACGGGCTTCTATTCCGGAAGTCGATGGTAATATAAATAGTCCTTACCAAATAACAGATATTGCCCTTTCTTACAAACGGGGTCCATATGGTAAAAACCGACTTTGGGGACAAAGCACTCCGTTTAATTATTATTGTCCTACCATATCTGGGACCAAGACTCTTGTTGGATGCGTTGCGGTAGCTACCGGTTTAATTATGGCTCATCATCAACATCCCGATTTTATTGATGGGGAACCCCTAAATTGGACAGCAATAGAGAATGGGCAATCGGATTTGGCTTTGTTCTTATATCGTCTTGGAGGGTCTAAATATTTAGATATGGATTATGGTATTCTTTTAAGTGGTGCTCTATCTACTAATGTACCTAAAACTCTGAGATCATTAGGATATTCATGTGGAGAATTAGAAACATACGATAAAGATAAAATTGTAGCACATTATTCAGAATCGTTTAATCCAATATATATGAGAGGTAATACAGGCTCAGATGATTATGGGCGTTATACTGGAGGTCATGCTTGGATTATTGATGGGGCTATGGATATTTGGATGAAATACGTAATGCCGGGGCGATTAATGGAAACTCATGCTATCTATTTCTATTGTAATTGGGGATGGGAAGGAAGTGCCAATGGTTGGTATAAGCACTTTTCGTTAGCTCCCGTAAATGGGCCTGAATTAGTTGAACATGGGGACCAGAATTCTTCAGTCAATTACAATTTCAATGTTAATATACAAATGATTCTTGATATAAAGCCTTTGTAACATATGGATAGATATCTTATGATGACTCTACTATCATTGCTGTTTCTGTCTTGTTCTCATGAGGAAAATAGCCTTACGAGAAAGGATGGGGATTGGGATGATGACATCAAACTCTCAAAGCATGAAATAGTCTTTGGTTCTGACGAAGGAAGCGAAGTCATTAATTCGGAAGGCCTTTGGTGGTTGTCTGGAGTTGAGATTCCTCAATCAGACATTTGGTACAAAGGTAACGGAGACATCCATACTACCGGTGAACTTGGAACTTATGAATGGATGACATTGGAGAAGCCGACAAATAAATCACTTCTTATAAAAGTTGACAAAAACACCGGAGGAGAACGGAATTTCCAAATTGTGGTCACATGTGGCGACTTCTTTGACTATATCCTTGTAACTCAAAAAGGTGTGAAATAAATGCGCTCCCGCTCGGCCATACTCTTTACCGCATTGTCTGCACTTACGGCCGGTCTTTTTCTGCTGGATCTGGCCGTCGGTGCTGTGCGTATCCCCGTTGCTGACGTGTGGGCGGCACTGACGGGCGGCAACTGTCCGCATACGACCGTGAAAATTGTGGTGAACATACGGCTTATAAAAGCCGTGGTAGCCTTGTTGGCGGGTGCGGCGCTGTCGGTCAGCGGATTGCAGATGCAGACGCTGTTCCGCAACCCGCTGGCAGGACCCTACGTGCTCGGCATCAGTTCGGGTGCGAGCCTCGGCGTGGCGCTCGTGGTACTTGCTGGCGTAGGTTCGTCGATAGGCGTTGCCGCTGCTGCGTGGATAGGTGCGGCAGCCGTGCTGCTGGTAATCGCTGCCGTAGGCCACCGCATCAAGGACATCATGGTCATCCTGATCCTCGGCATGATGTTCTCGTCGGGTGTCGGGGCGGTCGTGCAGATCCTGCAATACCTGAGCCGCGAAGAGGCTTTGAAAGCCTTTGTCATCTGGACGATGGGGTCGCTGGGCGACGTGACGGCGCAACAGCTTACTATCCTTGTGCCGTCAATCGTTGTCGGACTGCTGCTGGCGATATGGGCAATCAAACCGCTCAACCTGCTGCTCTTCGGCGAGGAGTACGCCGTGACCATGGGGCTGAATATCCGCCGCTCGCGCGGGCTGCTCTTTCTCTCGACAACGCTGCTCGCCGGAACGGTGACCGCCTTCTGCGGACCGATCGGCTTCATCGGGCTGGCCATGCCCCATGTCGCGCGGATGCTCTTCCGCGAGGCCGACCACTGCGTGCTCGTGCCGGGAACGATTCTTTCAGGTGCGGCGGTGCTGCTCCTTTGCGACCTCGTTTCCAAGTTCTTCACCCTGCCGATAAACGCCATCACCGCATTGTTGGGTATCCCGATCGTGGTGTGGGTGGTATTGCGCAACAAATCCTTTACGGCATGATACAACTGCACGATTTTTCCATCGGCTATGGAGAGCGCACGCTGCTCCACGAAGTGGAGGCCGCTATCCCGAAAGGCTCGCTGACAGCGCTTATCGGCCGCAACGGCACGGGCAAGTCGACGCTGCTCCGAGCCATAGCAGGACTCAACCGCCGCTATACGGGCGAGATACTGCTCGACGGACGCGATATTTCTGACATGAGAGCCGACGAAATGGCAAAGACGCTGGCATTCGTTACGACCGAGCGCACGCGTATCGCCAACCTTAAATGCGAGGACGTGGTGGCCGTCGGCCGTGCTCCCTATACCAACTGGATCGGACGGATGCAAGATGCCGACAGGGAGATTGTGGCACGGTCGCTCGCCTCGGTGGGAATGTCGGATTATGCTCGGCGAACAATGGACAAGATGTCGGACGGCGAGTGCCAGCGCATCATGATCGCCCGCGCACTGGCGCAACAGACGCCTGTCATCCTGCTCGACGAGCCCACCTCGTTTCTCGACCTGCCCAACCGCTACGAACTCTGCTCGCTGCTGGCTCGGCTGGCGCACGACGAGGGCAAGTGCATCCTCTTTTCGACCCACGAACTCGACATCGCCCTGTCGCTTGCCGACAGCATCGCCCTCATCGACCCGCCGCAGCTGGTATGCCTGCCGACCGACGAGATGCGGCGGAGCGGCTGCATCGAACGACTGTTCAAGAATCAATGCGTATCATTCGATGCTGCAGCAGTTATAAAAGTACGGTCGTGACAACAGAATATACGATAGAATATTTTACGGCTGATATAGGCGTAGATGAATACATCGAACGCTTCCGCGACGAGGCTCGTTTCATCGAACTGTGTGAAAAGTGTCCTAACTTTGGCTGCAGTTGGGGGTGTCCTCCTTTTGATTTCGATACCGACGAATTTTTGCGCCAATATAAATATGCACACCTTATGGCGACGAAGATTATACCTGACCGAAATGATATTCCGGTGGAGATGACGCAGGAATTTATCAGGCCGGAACGGGTCAGGATAGAAAAGGAACTATTGGAAATGGAACGGAAATATGGAGGTCGTGGGTTTGCCTATGTCGGAAAATGCCTGTATTGCAGTGGCTCCGAATGCACCCGCAAACGCAACCGCCCCTGCCTGCACCCCGACAAAGTGCGCCCGTCGCTTGAGGCATTCGGTTTCGATATCGGTCGTACCCTTTCGGAACTTTTCGGAATAAGGCTCCTGTGGGGCAAGGACGGCATCCTGCCGGAATACCTCATGCTTGTAAGCGGGCTTTTTCATAATTCGGTGGCATATTGGCAGCGGTAATGCGACTGGCGAATATCTCTCGTAACAGTAATTGTGCCGTTTATTGTCATTCCGCACCTCCTTAATAAAGTTCTTAAACTTTACAGACTCATTTTTTTGTTGTAACATTGTGGTTTCGGAAACGTTTGAATTATTGTGGGTAAATACTAATATTAGAAAATGATTGTCTATGAAAAAGATGAAATTAGGTCTATTGCCTCGTATTATTATTGCTATTGCTTTAGGTATTGTGTGCGGACTTTTCTTTCCCGGTTGGATTGTCCGGATTTTTTTGACTGTTAATTCTTTGTTCGGTAATTTCCTGAATTTTATTATTCCGTTATTGATATTAGGCTTGGTGGCTCCCGGAATCGCCGATCTGGGGAAAGGAGCCGGACGTTTGCTGCTGATAACCGCTTTGCTGGCTTATGGTTTTACTTTGTTTTCAGGCTTTTTTACTTATTTTACCTGTGATCTTTCTTATCCCTGGTTGTTAAATACCTCCGATAAGCTGTCGGCTGTGGCGGATAATACCGTTGCCTTACAACCGTATTTCACTGTT
>UMHJ01069740.1_pt1 | contig 12744 bp, 5 predicted proteins | sample 1965511 | NCBI WGS metagenome assembly UMHJ01 (sample SAMEA4836096, study PRJEB28245) | human gut metagenome | biome: gut microbiome; material: fecal sample | place: Denmark | collected 2008
TGCGAACTTATATGCATATCCCCACTAAAAAGCTACTGACCCGAATATTTCCGATAAACATATTATTAACACTATTCACAAACAAACAACAAAGACATGAAAAAGATTTCTTTTTTCGCGCTAGCGTTGGCAGCTGGCCTCATGATGGGCTGCTCCGACGACAACTCATTGGTCGAAGGTCCCAGCACTGGCAGTTCCACCACAGGGAAAGGCTACATTAGCTTGGCTATCAACCTGCCTACTCAGCCGAGCGCACGTGCCAACGACAATTTTGACGACGGCTTGGAGGAGGAGTATCGCGTCGAAGACGCTACGCTGCTCGTATTCAGCGGAACTTCAGAGGACGCAGCCAGGTTTACCGGCGCTTATCCCCTCACTCTCAACGACGGCACGCAGGTCGGCGGCAACATCACCACTACCTACCAGGTTACCCAGCAGATTACCAAGCCTTTGGCTGACGGCGACGACATCTACGCCTTGGTAATGGTTAACTCTAAGAAGAATAACGTGCTCACTGGCAGCGCAGAGGCAGGATGGCAGATCCTCGGCAACGCGCTTACCGTTGGAACAACTACCGTAGCCGATGTTAAGGGCATGAACGGCAACGTAACCGCAGCAGCCCTTGCCGACGCTTCAGGCGAAGGTTACTTCTACATGACCAACGCTCCTCTTTACAGCGTTCCCGGCGGCGTGAGCGAGCCTGCAAACGGCGCAGTTACAACGCTTACGAAGATCAACGCCGAGAACATCTTCTCGACGGCAGCCGAGGCTGAGGACAACCCCGCAGCAAGCATCTATGTTGAGCGCGGCGTGGCTAAGGTGACCGTTACCGACGGAGGTACGGCAGGCCAAAACGGCAACCTCAACTACACCATCAACGGCTGGACGCTCGACATGACTAACACGGCTTCTTACGCAGTGCGCAACGTTACTGGCGCCGACTGGTGGACTCTCTATTCAAGACTCGCCGCTACTCGCGACTACCGCTTCGTAGGCTCTGTTCCCGTTGCAGCAGGTCTTTACCGCACATACTTCGGCATGGACCCGAACTACAACGTTCCCGGCACTTTCAACGAGCAGATAGGCGAGGTTCCCGCAGCTCTGACTGCTTTGACCGGCACTGCTTACTGTCTTGAGAACACCTTCGACGTTGACCACCAGAACCAGGATCAGACTACGCGCGTAATCGTAGCTGCTACCTTGACAGGCGTAGGCGGCGACGCTGACGGCAAGGACTTCTACGTAGTTAACAACGATAAGGGCAATGTCCTCAACACCGCAGGCCTTGAGGCTTACGTAAAGAAGCAGTATCTTGAGAATCCTACCGTTTACGGCCTCCTTACCGACAGGGACAACGGTCTTAAGGACGGCGATGAGAACAAGCTGACAGAAGCCGACCTCAAAGTTACTTACTCTACCTCTACCGCAAGCGCAGACGTCACTATCGCTGCTGTTACTATCGCAGATGCTGCTGCAGCTAAGTTCAAGGGCGATGCTATTCCCGCCGACCTTGCAGGCAGCGGCAATGCTGACGCTCTTGCCACAATCAACGAAGCTAAGATCGCTTACTACAAGGGCGGCGTAAGCTACTATCCCGTTATGATCCAGCACTTCGGCGACGATCAGACTCCTTGGACTGCAGGTTCTGAATCTTATCCTGCTCCTAACCGCGACGACAACTACCTCGGCCGCTGGGGCGTTCTGCGTAACAACTGGTACGAGATCAACGTAACCGGCGTTAGGAGCATAGGTTCACCCGTTGTTCCCGAGGTTTACGGAACTCCCGACGATCCCGTTGAGTCTTGGATTTCTGTTGAGATCAACGTTCTCTCTTGGGCTAAGCGCGTACAGAACGCAGACCTCTAATCCGATTCGGATTTAGAGATGGTAAATAATTTCATAAATCATTGAATTAACTTGACTGACGCCGGGCGGCGTTTCGCAACGCCGCCCGGTTTTCAAAAAACACCTAACAGGCGGCCCCTGCCGCGCACGACGACTACAAGGCCTGTCCTCCGCCTCAAGCGAGGAGAATCGCCCACGGTGGCACGACGGCACGCGCCGTAAACACCGTAACCTAAACGAGGAAACAACCGCCCGCCGGGCGACTACATATACATGAATTAACAATTAACAATTAAAAATTAAGGAAGAGGAAACGAAAAAGGACAAGGGACTAAGCCATCCACGGCGCATAAGGCTTATTAGGCCCATTGGCCCCATCCGGCCCATTAGGCTTATCAGCCATATCCGGCTCGTCAGGCCGATCCCAAGGCTCCCAGGCTCTCCCATTCCTCAATTAATAAGAGAAACAATAAAAAACATAAGAGGTATGAAATACTCAGTGAAAAAACCTTTCAGATGGTTGTGCTGCGCATTGCTCGCAGCCACCGCGTTCACTTCGTGTGACATGATGGAGGAAGACCTCAGCGACTGCCCCACGGGCCTGTATCTTACCTTCAAGTACGACTACAACCTTGAGCGCGCCGACATGTTCAACGACCACGTAGGCTCGGTGACGGTTTACGTCTTCGACGAGCAGGGCAATCTCGTCAAGACCCAGGAGGAGAGCAACGCCGGCGGCGCGGCCCCGCTTAAGGACAAGAACTACATGATGCACATCGACGACCTGGCCCCGGGCCGCTACCGCTTCATAGCGCTTGCCGGCCAGCGCCCCTACGCCGACATGATGGCCGACTCTCGCGCCCGCTTCGTGCGCACCGACATGGCCCCGGGCGACGACATGACGCAGCTGGGCGTGCAGCTCGACCGTACTCCTCGCGGCGCCACCGGCGTGTACGACATCGTCAACAACGGCCTGCCGCTCGACACGCTGTGGCACGGCATGCTCAGCGAGCCTGTGCAGGTGTATCCCTATGAGTCCAACCGCGCCTCTTACGCCACCGTCGACCTCGTGCGCGACACCAAGAAAATCAACGTGACGCTCTACCAGACCAACGACCCGCGCGAGATGGACATCGCCAACTACGACATGACCATCACCGACCGCAACTCAACGCTGCTCTACGACAACGCCGTAGACGAGTCGACGGGCACCGTAGTCTACACCCCGCACGCTGTGTGGAACACCACGTTCGACAACCCGATGAACCAGAACGGCGACCTGCTCGACGGCAAGGGCGTCATCGGCCACGCCGACTTCATGACGTCGCGCCTCGTGTTCCATGACGACAACACCGAGAACGGCATACTCTCAATCGTCAACAAGACAACGGGCGTAGAGGTGGCCGCCATCGACCTGCCCTACTACCTCAGCCAGCTGCGCACCAGCGAGGACCGCTACCGTTACTCGGAGCAGGAGTTCCTCGACCGCGGCTACGACTACGACATCGCCCTCTACCTCGTCGGCGACAGGCTCAACTACATCCAGATAAGCATAAACGTGCTCGGATGGAGCAAGCGCATACAGTTCGAGGAACTATAAGAAAAGGTGAGAAAGTGAGAAGGTGAGAAAGTGAAACTCCCAAAACTCCCAGTCCTCCCAGCCCTCCCGGTTCTCCCTGAAAAAGCAACCTAAAAAACAACAGTCATGAAAGATATCAGATACATATGGCGCGGCGCGGCTCTCAGCCTGGCACTGTCGTTGATGGCGGCAGGGTGCAGCATGAGCGACGACCTCGAGTGCCCGCCCGAGCAGGGCACGTCCGGCTCCGCCGTTTCAGGCCCGGCATACGTACAGCTGAGCTTCAGCACGGCGGCCAACGGCCTGACGCGCGCCAACCCCAACGGCGGCGAACAGGGCGACGGCTCCGAGGCGGGACAAACCTACGAGAACGCCGTAAGCTCGGCCGTGGCGTTCCTCTTCGCGCATAATGACGACGGCGTCAACGCCACCAATCCCGACGCGGTTACCGTAACCCCCGTGCGCTTCCGCAATGTGACCGGCAACGGCCAGACCTACACCACCGAGGCGCAGCAGGTGGGCGACATCGACTACGGCCAGTATGACGTGATAGTAGTCGCCAACCCCGGTGACGACAACAGGTGGAGCTCCGTCAGCACCCTTAAAGACCTGCAGGACAAGATAATGAAGACGGCCTGGACGCAGAACGCCGACGGCAAGTACACCGACTTCCTCATGGCCTCGGCCGACGAACCCAGCGAAAGGCTTGTCGTTGAGAATAATCCGAAAGAAGACCCTGCGACAATCTCCGTCAATGTTGAGCGTGTCGCGGCACGCGTAGACTATAAAGCCGACGGCGAATTTAAACTTACCGATACCGACTATGAGGATGCATCGGTTAAAATTCTCGGTGCAACCATCATTAACGATTTTAATGCTGGTTCATACATCCTTAAGCGAGTGTCTAAAGACCCGACGAAGAAGACAGGCAGCGACGTTACATACCTCGGCATAGAGGAAACGGGAGCGGACGGACTGCCTACCAACTATGTTATCGACCCATGGACAGCCGACAAAAACTCAACCAACGCAGAACTCAATAATACGCCGTTCACCACTGTTGACGGCCAAAAAGTGAATGCCGCCGGGCTTTATGTTGACGGCAGTTACCTGTATTCCGGCTCTGAAGACCCCGAGCGGTGGAGCACACGCATGACAGCCGGAACTCCTATAACCGACCCGGGAGGCCAAGTATGGCAGCGCGTCGGATATACCCTTGAAAACACCACGGCGCAAGACCAGACGGCCAAGACCTATAACACGGGCTTGGCATTCCAAGCGCAGTTCAATCCGGGGAGTGCTCTTGTCGGATATGTTCCAGAACATACGTTCTTCCGTTACGGCGACAGGCTTTACACGTCGCTCACGGCAATGATGGGGCAGCTCAATGAGCAGGCCGACTTCGCTGATTATTTCAATGCGGCGGTGAAAGGTTTGAGAAACAAGACGTGGGCTGATGTTACGGCGTTCTGTGAGGCTCTGCCTTACGACCCCGTAGGACTTGCAGGCTATTTCACCGGCTTGCAGGGTGAAGCCGCTGCCTCAGCCAACGTAGGTAACGGCTTGGACAATGTAACATGGACGGTGTTTCTCGCTACGCTCGGCGTTGTCGAGAGCGACCTCACCGACCCGCAAATCAACCAAGGCAGCGTAACCGACACACGCGCACGGTTGTACGCCAGCAGCAACGGCCTTCTGCGCACATATTACAAAGGCCTGTGCTACTATATATGGTGGTTGCGCCACAGCAACGACGATAGCGACGTGACAAACGGACTGATGGAGTACGCCGTTGTGCGTAATAATATATATAAGGTGGAAGTCCGCAGCGTGGCGTCAATCGGCGGTGATGTGCCTGACGACACGGAAATCATGGCCCATGTCTATGTGAAAGACTGGGTGCTGCTTGGTGAAGAGACCCTGCCAATGTAACGAACCGTAAAACATGAAAATCATGAATAATACATACAGACAAATGTTAAGGTGCGCGCTGGCCGCCGTCCCCATGGCCTGCGCCGTCTTGCTGTCGTCATGCTACGGCGATGAGTACGGCGATTGCCCTGCTACAGGAGGCGACGCCGTGCCAGTCAAGGTCAACGTGTCGGCAGGAGTGATAGGTGACCTTAACGGTTCACGCGCCGGAGGAGACGTAAATGCCGAGGAGCACGAGTTCATCAACACGTTGTATGTGTACATCGTGAAGGATGACAACGGCACACCTCGTGTGTATGACAACATTTCACCAGACCTTACTGCCGACGCATCGGCGCAAGGGGGAAACTTGACAAGCTGGACTTCTGGAACCTTTACCTTAGACCCCGGAACATACACGTTCTACGCTTTTGCCAATATCGACAACTATGTGGGCGAATACGGTTCGACAGGCAGTACGACCCAGAAGACCGGCAAACAGTTGCTCGACGATTGCTTCGGGGCAACAAGTACCGACAGCAATTTTGAGTTGCGCGACGGCGACCTAAACCAGTTTCGTCTGCTTGACCCTGCCGGTGAAATAGATTTGGACGGAGGCAAATATATCCCAATGAGTGCGGTCGGCACGATAACTGTCAACGGCGACCTGAACGCCAGCGGCGGCATTGTCGTCGATTTGCCGCTTGAGCGCCTTGTCGGTAAAATCCGTCTTACAGTGAGCGATGGTGCCGACGTGACAGACGACAGTAAGGTGACATTCTCGGGATATTCTGAGAATGTGCCGCTGATGGAAGGTTCGACTTCAAGCGATCACGGCGACCGCACCGGCGAGTTCACTGCCAAGCTAAGCGATGCAGAGGATACGGCGGACGGCAGACTGTTCTCGTTTTATGTCAACGAGACGCCAGAGGGCCTGCCGTTTACAGTGACACTTGCTACCGGCAACACCACCGGCGTTACCACTTATACGGCCAGCCCCCGTCGCCGCATCTTGCCGCGCAACAGCATTTATCCCCTTAAGCTTACATTCCCTGATTTTTCTCCTGAAATAGAGTGGCTTTCATGGGTGGCACCGATAGGCAATTACCCTGTAGAAGTGAATGTTGATGTGGATAAAGCTACTTATACAGTGAACCTTGCGGAAGGAGCGCAGTTCGAGTTTACTGTTGCCGGCATGGCATCGTCAACTAATACGGCGAAATTGGAAAGTGTGAAATGGACTGTTCCTGATGATTTGGCTGACAAAATAACAGATGTGTCAAATTCAGGTGCTACATTGAGCGCAGCCTTGTCTGCCGGGGTGGGCGTCGGCACATACTTACCGCTCTCGTTAACGGTGTCATGGTTTGCCACAGTTGAGGAAACCACCAATCTGTTGACGCGCACATATAATGTAACAATACATACAATCGACATCACCGACGTAGAGTTCAAGACGGGCACGAGAGCCGGCGGCTCTTACGGCATGCGCCTGTTGGGCGGTGAAGTGCTCAATATGTTTAAAGTAAACTGACAAGGAGGATTTGAAACATGAAAACCAAAAACTTTTATATAAAAGCGTTGTCCGTCTGGGCCTTGTCATTCCTTCTGCCAATGGGTGGATGGGGACAGACCATCTCGAACACTTATCAAGATAGTGAGGTGCAGCACAAGAAGGCCAAATGGTACACCATGCGCAACAATATCAGCCAGGCGGCTAAAGACATGGACACTTTCGACGATACGAACCATTACTATGCGAATCCGTACACGGGAGATTCTATCCAGTCAGCGCACACGTATTACGACACGCTGTATGTAAGGAAAGGAAGTAAAGTGGAGCTGACATTGCCCGTGGTTCCAGCAAGTTATTCGCCCGGCGGAAACCTTAGTGCGCGGTCGTATCAGCGTTGGTACAACTTTGTTACCGAAAGCACATTAAGCTATACTGAGGGTAGTGGTGGGAATAGGCGAACTTATGACTTGTTAGAGCCTGCGCAAAACAGTTACCGCTTTGCCAACGGTTATGTTGGCGGACACTCAGTAAACGGTACAGATTTGGGTCGGGCTACATTCACTTATCCTACAGATGCAGACTATGAAACTTATGCCATTAAGAACGGCAGCGCAGGCAACAATTATTACATAATAGCTTGCGATGCGTCAGGTTATATTGACTTTACCGAGAACTTCAATTCAGGCAATGGTGGTAGCTTTTTGAATGGTGGATTTTGGGAGCCAACGTTGAGCCTGCGTGTAATCTATTATATAATAGGTGTAGACGACCGTGGCGGAGCCGACGAGACCGAAGGCTGGAAGAACGGTATGGGGCGTCTTGAGAACCTGGAATATCGTGGAGGTGACGGAGACGGTAAGAAGTTTTTGGAGGAATACGACATAACTTTCCCCTGCGACCACCTCGGTAACCAGACCGACGAGCTTGTAGCCCTGTCGAAGTTTGCCAACGGTTACCGCATAGACGGCGATGATAACACCAACCTTTCCGTTACGATATCTTCTCCGAACAACGTGTTCCGTCTTCTTTCCGGAGGAAACTATAATGGAGCGTCAGGCGGAAATGAATCAACTTCCATAACATTAAGCGGTAACAACCGCGCAATATTCTTCCGTCCGGCTTCGGCCAATTCACGCAAACCTTGGAGCGTGAGCGACGGGCAGACGGCCACAATCTTTGTTACGAAGACTGTGGGCGAAATTACTTATAACATAGCAAAGTTCAACCTTACGTTCAAGAAGGATACACGCCTGCTCACCCAGCACGAGCTTGACCGCATTGACCGCCACCGCGAGAGCGGCGACGTGATAAACCGCAATGAAAGCTGGTACAGCAACGCTTACGCGACCCGTACGCCTAACTACCTTGACGGCAACGAGAACTACAAGCTGCTGACGTCGCGCACGTTCGACTATGACCCCAACGTGGCAAATATGTTTGGGCAGAGCAGCCATTGGTATTATCCGTTCCCGTTGGAGTGGGGTTACAGCTCTTACGCGTTCTTCGACGGTTCAACGACAGCTGATTTCGACGGTTCAACAGATGATAACAGTGCTTATAACCGTCAACCTTTTGCCGAGTGGGGAACTTACGCTATAACCAACAACTATGTAGGTTACGGTGACATAGTAAAAAATTCAGTGAAAAGACCGACAAATGAAGGTCTCGGAGGACGCAACGCCGAGGGTTATTTCCTCTACGTTGACGCGTCTGACAACCCCGGAACCATAGTCACGCTGCCGTTCACGGAGAACCTTTGCCCCGGTTCGGAGCTGTTCGTGAGCGCATGGGTTAAGAGTGCCGATGAAGACGTGGACAACAGAGAGAACTCTGCCATGCTGTTCACAATTTATGGCGTTACACAGGGAGGTGAGAGAGTGCCTCTTTACCGTCAGTCTACGGGACAGATAACAACCACTACTCACCTTGATACCGGCGACGGCTCGGAATATACCAACGCCAACGGCTACGGTTCACAGCAGAACGACTGGTACCAGATATATTTTTCGTTCCTGAACAAGGACAAGCGTACCGACGAGTTTGTAAGCTATGAGCTGAAGGTAGACAACAACTGCGGCTCTACGGCCGGTGGCGACTTCTATCTTGACGAGATTAAGGTGTACATCGCCCAGCCTACGGCAACAGTGATGCAGAAAGACTATGCCTGCACGGGTGAGCGCACGCTGCTTCGCGCGTCGCTCGACTGGTATCAGCTGTGCGAACGCCTCGGTTCAGACCCCGATGAAACAGACAGCCGCCTCGAACCCGAGGGTATCGACTTCTGCTTCATAGACGAGGCAAAGTACAACATCTTGATAGGCAACAATGAAAATCCCACCGTAGAGCAAATAGCTGATGCCATCAGGCAGTCGATAGTTGAAATAGGTGTCGGCGAGACGGAAGACCCCGAAAACCCTGGCTACGACCAGACGATAGCCTCGCTTCACTGGAACCTCAACTTCGAGTCAAACACAGTGTATGTTCCCAACCAAGAAAATATCGCAATCAAAAATCCTAACAATGGAGACGGGCGGTATTTCTTCTACCGTTCTGGTTCGGCAGCGGATGAAAATCGTGAATTGGTGGTAGATTTCTACTCAAACATGATACCCAACACACGCTATATAATGTTCATACTCGACCGCAAAAACGAAGGTACTAATACCATCAAGGATTTTGCCGATTTTATGAACGACCCGTGTGCCATAAAGAGCACATTCTATGTGACGGCACAGACGCTCATCAAGATTAACGGCGAGGTAGCCGAACCCGATGGAGACCATTGCCTCGGACAGGCGTTCAACTTCACGGCGCAGCTGCGTGTGCCGCAACTCGACGAAAGTGGCGAGGTGGTACGCGACCCGGAAACAGGTGAGGAGCAGTATGAGACAATCGACACTGAAGTTTATTTCGACTGGTTCTTCGGCAGCCAGCAGGAGTTCGTTGCCCCCAACGGCACTTATGGAGATGAGTCGCTCCAGTCGGCACTGACATCGCTCCGCGAAATCCGCGACTACCGTGATGTTGAGAACCTTGACGGAGTAGTGTCTGTTGACGGTCTCACGCAGAACCAGATTGACCTGATACAGTATTACCTCGACCAGCCGGGGCCAGAGGGCGGTCTTAACCACAAACTTGTGCTTCACAGGTCTAGCCTTGACATCGCTATCTTGGAAAATGGCTTGGAGCTTGTGATTAGCCCGATTACAACGGTGCGCCCGTCAGATTCGGAATTGACGGAGGCCCAGTGGGAGAGAATTTGCTGGGAGTATGTGCCCCTTACGCTTACGGCCAGCGGCGAAGCCCCGAAGCTGTATGCTGGTTTCAATGAACTCCATGATGATTATCCTGAAGGGTTGAACCCGTCACTGCGCATAGGCCTTTACCAGATAAAGGACGCGGCCTATACCGACGGACAGAGCGGCAAGAGACTGAAGATAAGCCTGCGCGGTGCGGAATACACGAGCGACAATGTAGAGGAGCTTGGACTGATTGAGAACGCTGGCGACGTAGACTATACCCAGTTGTACCTTATTGACACGGACGACCCTAACTACACGGGACTTGTACACGTTGAGGACTTCAGTCAGTACACTTACCCCATCGGTAAAATACTGAGCCTGAAGGCGCAGGAATACAACACAAGTTCAGACTACGTTGACGAGGCGGAAGTGCAGTTCTACCTTGACGAGCAGACGCTTGTTGACGGCGAGAAGTTCACGTTCGCTCCGCGCGAAGGATATACCTATACGTTCGCCATCAACTTTGCCGAGCACGGACGCGCCGTGAACAACAGCTGCTGGGGTTCGTTCCCGATGACTATGAAAGTAGTGCCCGAGAACCTTGTATGGAACGGAGGCGAGAACGACAACTGGAACAACGACACGATGTGGAAACGCGCCAAGGCGGCAGACCTTAAGATAACCGACGGCTCATATACCGACGACGACGAGGCTGCAGGCTTTGTGCCGATGCTGTTCTCGAACGTGGTTATGCCTACGGACAGCAAGGCGCAGCTATACATGGCCGGCTTCAGAGACGGCGGCTCTTCATGGGCTGGCACTGACGCGGGCCTGCGTCCTGACGGCATGGGCGACCCGACGGAGAACATACAGTATGACCTGATGGTGTATGACAAAGACCCGGAAGGGACAAACAACATGACCACCCAGCGTTTCCGTGTGAACATTTGCAATGACATCCATTTCATGCAGGGCGCGCAGATGCTGCATGCCGAGCAGCTCATCTACACTAAGGCGTGGATGGACATGGCCGTGCCCACTAAGAAGTGGACATTGGTTAGCACGCCGCTGCGTGACGTATATGCCGGCGACTGGTACACCAAAGCTACCGGCACGCAGGCCGAAGAAAGGTATTTCACCGGCATAACGTTCGACGATGGCGGTTACAGCCGCCTTGACCCTGCCGTTTACCAGCGCAGCTGGGACGAGAATGCGACAATAGTAGAGGGCCAGACAACCAATGCAAACGTAGGCTTCAATACTTCAACGCCGATGTGGAGCGCGGCTTACAATGACGCTTCAGTGCCATATACGGCAGGAGCCGGCTTCTCAATAAAGGCGGCCAACGCGAGCGACGGCACGGCTGGCAGCCTTGTGTTCCGCTTCCCGAAAGCCGATACAGACTATGATGTAAGCACCGGCACCATCGACCGCACGAATGAAGGCAGGCTGTTCATATCCGGCCTGGTCGACCGCAGCGACCCTCTCGCCCTTAAGCGCAACGACGACGTATCGCTTACGCTCGACGCTTCACAAGACGGCAAATACATGATAGTGGGCAACCCGTACATGGCGCCGCTTGACTTGCAGGCGTTCTTTGCCGGGAACTCCGGCCTGTTGACAGGGGCTTACTGGACGGAGACCGAGAATGGGCCGGGCGTAGGCGGCACTGACGGCAACAACTGGCTTACTCCTGACGCTTCTTCGGTGATACCTCCTTACGGCGCGTTCTTCGTGGAGAGGAAAGCCGACGCCACTGGTGACAACACCATAAAGTTCACGGCAGACATGCAGAAGTTTGTTTCTGAAGCCGGTAGCGGAACAGAGACGACGGCCTTCACCATAACCGCCGACAACGAGACGGGCAGGAGTGGAGCCGTGCTGGCATACACTGACAATGCTGTTAACAGGTATGAGGCGACGGAGGATGTCCAGCTTATGCGCAACCTGCTTGGCAACAACGCCAACGAACTGTCTGTATACACCGTAGCGGGCGATGTGGCCGCAAGCATTAATCGCGTAAAAGACCTGCAAAAGATACCTTTGGGCTTGTTCGCCACGGAAGATGCCCAGACAACACTGACCTTCAAGGGGGTAAGCACCTTGAAAGAGCCAACGCTCTATGACGCTTCGCAGAACACCTCCACGCCCATCACGGAGGGAATGACACTGGACATCAACGGTTCTTCTCATGGCCGTTACTATATCTGCTCGCTGGGCGAAGGCAACGGAACCACGGGCATTGACGAGATAACATCCACGGAAGAAGATGTCAAAGTGACCTCTCCCGCTCATCGCCAAGTGGTGGTGACCGCCAACAGCGGCATAGAGGGCATCAGCATCTACTCCGCCAACGGCACCTTGCTGCGCAGGGTAACGCCAGCGGGTGACACGACCTGCACCATTGACGGCGTGGCCAGCGGCGTGGCCGTGGTAATGGTAAAGACAGCAAACAATAATGATACATTCAAGATAATTATCAAGTAACGTGCGCCCTCCGCCGCGAGGCGGAGACGCATTAAGCAACGCAAATTGATAATTAAGTAATGTACGTTTCCCCGTCGTGAGGACGGGACGTGATCTAGTGCAAGTCCGTTTCCCCCAAGCTTTTCGTGGGGAAACGGACATTTTTTTGTCGCGTATATGAAGAT
>UMHJ01032479.1_pt1 | contig 12654 bp, 12 predicted proteins | sample 1965511 | NCBI WGS metagenome assembly UMHJ01 (sample SAMEA4836096, study PRJEB28245) | human gut metagenome | biome: gut microbiome; material: fecal sample | place: Denmark | collected 2008
TGATGAGATTGAGTTCGCATTGACATAAATTCCAGTTTATCTAAGAGGTGAGATGCAGAATGCGCATGAATAATCGGTACGACGAGATTATCAATCTTCCTCACCACGTCTCCAAGACGCGACCACAGATGCCGATGTCAGACCGTGCAGCGCAGTTTGCGCCCTTCGCAGCACTCACCGGCTACGACTCCGCCATCAAGGAAACCGGACGTCTGACCAACGAAAGGATTGAACTTGACGAGGAAGCTCTGACTGCATTGGACAGGAAGTATCAGCTTCTCATGGATGTTTTTGATGACGCGCCGGAGGTCACCATTACCTACTTCCAGCCCGATGAGCGGAAGGCTGGCGGAAAATACCTAACAGCAATCGGCGCGGTCAAAAAGGTCGATGATTTTGAGCGGCGGATCACCATGCAGGACGGCGCGAAGATTCCGATGGATGATGTGCTGTCTATGGAAGGAGCGCTGTTCTCCGCGCTGGAGCAGGACAGGCCGTAACGAAAATACCCCCATGCCGCGCATCCAGCATGGGGGTACAGATCATTCCTCAATATTGGCGGGCATGGAATCGTACGGGATACCGGCGAAGCTTTTCAGTATCGCCTCAAAGATGATCTGCGCGCCGCGGCACGGCACGGCCATGCCAATCTGTTTGCGGACGCTCTCCTTGCTTCCCTCAAACACAAAGTCGTCGGGAAACGTCTGGAGCCTTGCCCGCTCCCGGTTGGTCAGCGCGCGGGGCTCTGACCAGTGATAGATATGCGTCCCGCCGCCGCCGCTTCCGGTAACGGTGTACGCGGGCTTGCCGGGATCCAGCCGCTTGTATATCTGGCTGATTTTTGCGCCGGAGACCTTCAGCCGCAGATGTTCGGGCAGGTCAGCAGTGAAGGCGTTCTGTCCTGGCTTGATATACTTCAGTCTCTCGACAACGGTCGCCGACTGCCTTGTCGCATCGTTGTTGGCCGCATCGCCCGGAATGGGCGGGGCCTCGATCGCCGTCCTGCAGGTATTGTCGATCCCGGCATAGGGCGCGCATGAGGGGACTCTGAACTCCACGTCTATGTCGTTTCTTATGCCGACGATGATGATCCTGTGCCGGGCCTGGGGGATTCCGTAGTTTTCAAATTTATACAGGTTGGGATAGAGCCTGTAGCCGGCTTTGCGCATTTCATCGAGAATCTTTGTGAAAGCCTTGCCGTCATTCGCGTTGCGGAGCCCGCCTACGTTTTCCGCAAGAAACCACTGCGGCTGATAGAGCTTCAGCACCTGGACGCCGTAGGAATAAAGGGGTCCATAGACGCCGTCCATGCCCTTCTGCTCACCGACGACGCTGTAATCGTTGCACGGAAAGCCGAATGCGAAGGCGTCAATGGGAGACAATTTGGTCAGGTCAAATTTTCTGACATCGGCATGGAACACGCTGGCCGGGGCGTCCGGGCAGATGTTCCGGCGATACGTTCTGCAGGTGTTCTCGTCATAATCGTTGGCCCAGGCATGGACGATGCCATAATCCGGGTCGCCTATGTCCGCATGGGTCGCGCCCCACGCAAGGCCTCCCGGTCCGCAGAAAAGTTCTCCTAATCTGAAAATCATGGCTTCTTCCTTCCTTTCGTGAACAGGTGGATTGGTTCCTGGGCGCTTCTTCTCTCGTCATCCGCAAGTAGCTCCGCATTGCGAAAAACGTCACCTCATACTGTTTCATTATATCACGGCTGCTCTGAAAAGAGCAATAGTTTTCACATATCCGCTGTGCTACCGGGGCAAGTTCGTGGGTTCCCGGCAGGAAAATGTTGCATTTTTCCGGAACGGATGGTATAAAAGAAGGAGAACTTTGGCAAAGGAGGCGGCGGTATGTCACGCGACTCGGGACCCAATGTATTCCAGCGCGGCGTCATGGCGCTGATCCTGCTGTCGCTGCTGCGAAGGGAAGATATGTACGGCTACCAGCTGGTGCAGGAGACGGAACGGCGCAGCGGCGGACGGCTGAAAACCCAGGAGGGTTCCCTGTACCCGGTGCTGTACCGGCTGCAGGAGCAGGGACTGATCTCCGACCGCCGGGTGCTGGTGGGCAAGCGGATGACCCGCGTATACTACCACCTGGAGCCTGCCGGAGAAGCCCGGCTGGAGGAAATGATCCGGGAATATGAATCCATGATGACCGGCGTGACGGCCATCATTCGAGAGGAGGCGCCGCCATGCGGGAAAGACAGCGGCAGGTCAACCGATACGTCCGGGCCGTCGGCAGCTATCTGCCCTGCGCCGGAAAACACAAAAAGCAGCTGCTGACGGCGCTGCGCAGCGAGGCGGAGGCCTACTGCGCCGAAACCCGGGACGCAGACCTGGAAGCCCGGTTCGGGACGCCCCAGCAGGTGGCCGCGGCGTATGTGGACGCCATGAGCACCCAGGAGCTGCTGGCCGCCCTGCGGCGGCGGCGTCAGGTGCTGACCATCCTGATCGCGGCGGTGCTGACGGCGCTGCTGCTGTGGGTGGCGGCCCTCTGCGTCAGCCTGTATGACTATCACCAGGCCTACAACGGCTGGAGCGAAACCAGCATCATCGAGGGACCCTCGCCATACGGCCAATAGGCGCAAAGCCCCCGGAAAGCCCTGCTTTCCGGGGGCTTTGTCTGTCGCGGCCGCATCGTCGGCCCGCAATACTTTTTTTAGAAAATATTTTTAAGAATATTGACATATTTTGCACAATATGCTACAATCCAGCTTGTAGCTATCCTGTTGATTTGCAACAAAAGCCGCCCGTCTGCCGCACATACTGTGTGATAGGCGGGCAAAATTTACGATTCCATCGGGGAGGGACCATCCAGTGAAACGCTTCGTACCATGCTTTCTTGCGCTGCTCCTGTTACTGACCGCCTGCTCCGGGCCTGAAGGCCCCGCTGGGAATCCCTCCGGGGACCCGGAGCCGACCCCCGCCGTCCAAGGGCACGCCCTGCCCAAGGACAACCGGGACGCCGCCGGGACAGGCGCGGTGTTCACCGACGACAACGGCTGGTATATTTGCAGTGCCGGGGCGGTGAGCTACTACGACTATGCCTCCGGCCAGACCATGACCCTGTGCGCCCAGCCGGGCTGCTCCCACGGGGACGCCAGCTGCCAGGCGTGGGTGGGGAACGTCAACAGCTTCGCCGTTTTGGACGGGGTGCTCTACGCCACCCTCGATAACGCGGGCAGCGGCGCGCAACTGGTGCGCAAAGAGCTGTCCGGCGGGAAAGTCACCGTCCTGGAGCAGTGGGACAACACCGACGATCATTTCTACATCGCCACCCTGGGGCGTTTCTCCTGCGGCAAGGCCACCCTGCGTCTGGAATGCCGCATCACAGAGCAGCAGGCGGACGGGCGGGTCGATAGCCGAACCGAGGGCAGCTCCCTGCTATACGACCTTGCCGCCGGCAGCTATCGGGAGCTGTCTGTCCCCGGGACGCTGATGGGCTTTTCCGCCCGCTGGGGCGCCGTGGTAGAGGAGCCGAAGGAGCAGTCCCTGCTGAGTGCGGAGGAGTTCGCGGCGCAGTACGGGGAGAACGCCAGCTACGGGCGGTATGTCCACCAAAACACCCAGCGGCGGCTTCTGCTGTGGAATATGGAGAGCGGGGACTATACCGTTGTAGCCGATCATAACAAGGACGGCTATATCATGACCGCCGACCCCGCGCAGGTCTACGGCATGGAGCATATCTACCAGTGTGGGGACCAGCTGCGCCTTATGAACCTGGAGAGCGGCGAGAGCCGCACCCTGCTGTCCATGGAGGATATCATCAACTACTGGGTCATGGACAGCAAGGCCTTTATCATCACCGATACGGAAGCGGGCTCTCGGGTTTGGGTGGCCGATCTGCAGGACGGTAAGCCCGTGGAGCTGGTGGGCGCCGCAGACGAACACGGCATGGTCATGAGCCCCTCCCAGGAGGGCGGCTCCTTCTTCCGGGCGTTGGGCGACAATGGACAATGCGTCATCTCCAAAGAAGATTTCTACGCCGTACGCTTTGAAAACGCCGTGACAGTCGGGTGACGGATATGGAACTGCAATTTCACGACGTCGCTAAGCGATACGGCGCAAAAGAGGCCCTGCGGGGCATCGACCTGACCCTGACGCCGGGGGTATACGGCCTGTTAGGCCCCAACGGCGCAGGCAAAAGCACCCTCACGAACATCCTCACCGGGAATCTCCGGCCCACCCGGGGCCGCGTCACCCTGGACGGGCAGGACACCGTCTCCATGGGGGAGGCCTTTCGCCGCCGGTTGGGATACTGCCCCCAGCAGCAGGCGTTATATCCCGGCTTCACCGGGGAGCAATTTCTCTATTACATGGCATCCCTCCAGGGCATGAGCCGGGAGGATGCCAAAGGGCGCATGGACTGGGCCCTGGCGCGGCTGGACCTCACGGAGGCGGCGGGCCGCCCCATCCGGGGCTGGTCCGGGGGCATGAAGCAGCGGCTGCTTTTGGCCCAGGCCCTGCTCCACGACCCGGATATTTTGGTGCTGGACGAGCCCACGGCGGGCCTTGACCCCCGCCAGCGGGTGGCGGTGCGGAATCTCATCGGCGAGATCGCCGGGGACAAGATCGTGCTACTGTGTACCCATGTGGTGCAGGATGTGGAATTCATCGCCCGGGAACTGATCCTAATGAACCAGGGCCTTATTATCCGCCGCGGCTCCCCCCACGCCCTGGAGCAGGAGCTGGAGGGCCGGGTATGGGAGCTGACCGCAGCGGAGGCGCAGCTCCCCGGCATGGCGCAATACGGCACGGTGTGCGGCGTGTCCCGGCAGCAGGAGGGCATTTTAGTGCGGCTGCTCAGCGAGGCAAGGCCGCCCCTCCCCTGCGCCCCGGCCCGGCCCGATCTGGAGGATGTGTATCTGTTCCACTTCGGGGAGGGGGCGGCGCTATGACCTGGGAGCTGCGGAAGATCGGCGGCAGCGGGCGGCTGTGCCTGCTGCTGGTTCTGGCGGTGCTCTGCAATGGGGTGCTGTTCGCCCTCCACGCCGCCGGAGACGCAGGCGGCTATACCGTGTCCGCTCTGCGTCAGGCCATGGCCCAGGAGGACCTGCCCGGCTATGTCACCGGCCTGGAGGACCGGCTGGACCGGGCGTCAGCCAGCGGCGCATGGACGGAATACGACGCCCTGCGCCGCCAGCTGTCCGCCGCCGACGCGGCCCTGGCGCGGGTGCAGCAGGCGGAGGAATATCCCTCCTTCCGGGCGGGCTTAGCGGCGGAATCCCGGCTGAAGCTGCGGATGGGCCTGTTTGACGGCTTTGCCGCCCGCTCCCTGGAACGCGGCGCGGCGATCTATGAGTCCCTGGCGGACGTGACCCCCCGGGCGGCGTTTCTGGGCGGTGCGGAGGTGCTACTGTCCTTTCATCTGACGGACGCCCTGGCACTGCTGTTTCCCCTGGCGGCGGGACTGACCCTGCTGACCCATGAGCGGGCGGCGGGGCTTGTGAACCTGACCCGCCCCACCCGCCTGGGCCGGTCCCGGGCCTACGGGCGGAAGCTGATGGCCGCAGCGACTCTCTCCACGGCGGGCTTTGCCCTGCTGTACGGCGTCAACGCCCTGATCGCCGGGCTTCTGTACGGCTTTGCGGGGCTTGACGCCCCGGTGCAGAGCCTGTACGGCTTCGCCGCCTGCCCCTACCGGATGACGGTGGGCGAACTGCTGGCTCTGGCGGCGGGGCTGAAATTTCTGTGGCTTCTGTGCTGCACGGCGCTGATCTTTCTGCTGTGCGCCCGGGCGTCCAACGCCGCCGCGGCGGTTGGCTGCGCGGCGGTCTGCGGGGGCATAGCCGCCCTGATGGCGGGCAGCACGCAGCTGTGGCTGCGGAATCTCAGCCTTTGGCAGCTGGCGGACGGCCAGGCCCTGTGCCGGGAAGCGGTGTATCTGAACCTGCTGGGCAGTCCCTCGGATCGGGTGCTACTTGGCGCGATATTCCTGCTTGTTCTGGCCCTGGCCGCCGGAATTGGCGGCGCGGCGCTGTATGCCCAAACCCCCGGCGGTTCCGGCAAGCGGGTGGCCTTTACATGGTCGCTTCCCCGCCCCCGGCACACCTGCCTGGCGGGACACGAGCTGTATAAGGCGATGATCTCCCGATGCGGGCTGTGGGTATTGCTGGCATTTTTTGCCGTCATCGCCCTGCTGTACGGCCGATTCAGCCCGGAGCGCAGTGAATTTGAGGTGTATTATCGGAACTATTCCGAGATTTTGTCGGGTGCGCCCAGCCAGGAGAAGGACGACTACCTGGCATCAGAGCTGGCGCGGTTTGACGGGCTGAATGAGCAGCTCGCGGAGCTGGCGCAGCAGTACCCCGACGCTGCAGCCTTTGACCGGGAGGCGGAGCCCATACGAAATCAGCTTCGGATGGAGGACGCCTTTCACCTGGCGCAGAATCAGTATCGCGCCCTGCGGCCGGGGCAGGTGTACCTGTATCAGACCGGCTATCAGCGGCTGTTGGGTGCGGATGCCCTGCGGCAGGATGTTTTGGAGCTGGGCGGCGCGTTTCTGGCCGTTGCCCTGCTGCTGTTCGGCAGCTTCGCCGGGGAGCGGGAGAGCGGCGTGGAGGCCCTGCTGACGGCCAGTCCCCGCCGCAAAAGCGTGGTGCAGTGGAAATGCGCCATTGCGGGAGGCTATGTCCTGCTGCTGACTCTCGCCCTGTGGCTGCCGGGACTGTTGACGGTGCAGGGGGCCTACGGCTCCCTTGACATGGCCGCTCAGGCCAACAGCGTGCAGTGCCTGTCCGCGCTGGCAGACAATTGGACCGTGGGCGGGGTAGTGCTGGTGCTGCTGGCAGGCCGTTTTCTCCTGTTGGCGACGGCTGCCGCTGCGGTGATGCTTTTATCCCGCCGGTGCGCCATGGTTCCGGCCCTGCTGCTGTCGCTGCTGCTTCTCCTGCTGCCCGTGGGGGCGGCATACGCCTGGATGTGAAAGATACAAAAGGGGTGCGGACGGCGATGTCCGCACCCCTTTTTGTATATGAACCGTCATCTCTCCCGCAGCATCCGCAGCACCCGCCGGGGTGTGGGGGGATTGCCCTTATACAGGGACATCAGCCGGTACACCCGGCCCGCCAGGGCCGTCAGCACCCCGGCGCACACCACCACCAGCGCCAGGGACACCAGGCCCCCCAGCAGGGAGGTCTGCCCCAGCAGCACCCGGCTGGGCGTCACCAGAATGGCGGTGAAGGGCACATAGTCCAGCCACCGGGCCGAGGAGGTCATGCCGTCCATGCCCCCGGCGAACATGCAGCAGAAGAAGCTGGCCACCAGCACCAGGGAAAACAGCACGTTGGTGCTGGACAGGTCCTCGGCCTTTCCGGCCATGGACCCGCCGATGGCGGACAGACTGCAATACAGCAGGAATCCCGCCAGCAGCAGTCCCGCCGCCTCCAGCATGGCGGGAACGCTGAACAGACCCGTCAGCCGTCCCACGCCCTTGAGCACCTCCAGCAGCGGCAGCGTCACCCCCGTCTGCCGGACCACGGCTCCGCCGATGGCAAAGCCACCTGCCAGACCCGCCGCCCATACGGCCAGCTGCAGAAGTCCCGCCAGGGCTGTGGCCAGCACCTTGCCCAGCACCATGGCCCCCGGCTCCACGGACACCAGGAACAGGTCCATGAGCTTGGAGGTTTTTTCCAGGATCACGCTGGCCGCCGTGCTCTGGCCGTACAGCAGCACCAGGAAATACAGCAGCATCAGCGACGCAAACGGCAGCAGCATGGACAGCAGGCCCATGGTCTCCCCTTCCCCGGTCTGCCCGCCGGTGACGGTGACCTCCACCGGCGCCGTCAGAAGGGTCCTCTGCTCCGGCGTCAGGTCCGCCCGGTCCAGGGCCTCCTGGGTATAGCCCTCCTCCATCACCGGATTCTGCTCCGGGGCGGCGTTTTTCTGGTGCTGGGCCGCCACAGTCAGGGAGAGGATGGGGATCAGCAGGCACGCCAGGGCCACCGCGATGGTGGCCGTGCGCCAGCCCCTCTGCCGCAGCTGCTGGGTCAGGGTGAAGGAAAACACCCGTCCCAGTCCCTTGTATCGTTTCATCGGACCGCACCTCCCTTGGCCATGGACATCAGCTCACGTAGCTTCACCCGGCTGCCCCGGTGCACGATGAGTCCCGCATATACCCGGGACGCCAGAGTCAGCAGACCCCAGATCACCGCCGCCTGGATCACCCAGGACGCCAGCACCAGCCAGATGGACACATTGCCCCCGGCGAACTGCACCGGGGCGCAGAAAATACTCACAATGGGGCACAGGGTGGAAAACACCGCCACCGGCCCGGAGGGCACGGCCCCCACCACGCAGGAGGCCAGATATCCCGCCATGGTCAGCAGCATCACAGGCCCCGTGGCCTCACCTGCCTCCTCCATGCCGGAGCAGCAGGCCCCGGCCACGCCGCCGATCAGGGACATGGTCAGATACCCCAGCCCCAGGGACACCAGCAGCACCAGCAGCACCCCCGCCGCCTGCCACAGGTCCTCCTGCACCCGGGGCACAGCCGCCAGCAGGCCGGACAGCTGCTTCTGCAGCACGCCGGGGCCCATCAGCCCCGCCGTCAGCCCGCAGGACACGCCGAGGCCCGCCAGCATGGCCAGCAGCCACCCGAAGGTGAAGGCCATCACCGCCAGGATCTTCCCCGCCAGCAGGGCCATGGGCTTCACGCTGACCAGCAGCAGCTCCACCAGCCGGGAGTCCTTCTCCTCCACCACGGCCCGGATCACATAGGACGCGCTCATCAGGCACAGGATCATGGCCAGGATGGAATATCCGTACTGGACCCAGAAGCCCTCCTCATGGGAGTCCTCCTCCCCGGTGGACGCCGTCAGGGCCTCCAGCTGCCGGGACGACAGGCCCGCCGCCCGAAGGCAGGCGTCCCGGACGGCCTGCCGGGCCGTCTCCGCCAGCTGGGACAGCTCCCCGGCGTCGGCGCTTTCGCTGCCGACCACCGCCACCTGATAGCCGGTCTCATCGCCGGTGACCGTCACCACGGCATCCGGCTCACCGGCATCGGCGGAAAAGTCCGTGTCCGCCCAATAGGCGTCGCCGGAGAAGTCCAGTGCCAGGTCCGTGCGGTTGTCCACCCGCACCGACGTCAGGCCTGCGGTGTCCGACGTCTCCGGCGTCTCGCCGCCCAGGAGGGCCGTCAGCGGCATACTCACCGCCGCCAGCAGCACCATGATGATCAGCGTCATCCGGTTCGCCCTGCTTTTCAGCAGCTGCGACAGGGTAAAGCGGTACACCTGACCCGTGCCGGACAGGTCACGCATCGGACTCACCCCCCACGGTTTCCACGAAAATCTCGTGAAGGGACGGCTCCCGCAGGTTGAACAGCACCACCGTGACCCCGGCCCGGGTCAGCCGGGCCAGCAGGTCGTTGGCCTGCTCCTGACCGGTGACCTTCAGCTGATACTCAAACTCCTTCCGGGTCACGATCTGCGCCCCGCTTTCGGCGATGTACGGCCTGGCGTCCCCCTCGGTTTTCAGCTGTAAATGCACCCGGCCGTAGCCCTTCTTGATGTCGTTCAGGTGCCCCTGCAGAACCGTTCTGGACCGGTCCAGAATGGTCAGGTCCGTGCAGAACTCCTCCACCGTGGCCATCTGGTGGCTGGACATGATCAGGTATTTCCCGGCCTCGATCTCCTCCCGGATGATCCCCTTGAACAGGTCCGTGTTGATGGGGTCCAGGCCGGACAGCGGCTCATCCAGGATCAGCAGCTCCGGGTCCGACAGCAGGGCCGCCATCAGCTGAATTTTCTGCTGATTGCCCTTGGACAGCTGGTCCGGCCGCTTGGGCTTCTCCCGCTGGGCGGAGCCGCCCAGAAGCCCCCGCCGTCCCGCCTGCGCCGGGGCGCTGGGATAGAGATACTCCTCCACCTCCAGCCGCTGTGCCCAGTACCGGATGCGCCGCCTGGCCTCCGCCCGGGGCACGTCCCGCAGGGACGCGAAGTACAGCAGCTGGTCCATCAGCGCGTACTTGGGGTACAGCCCCCGCTCCTCCGCCAGATATCCCACGTTGCAGCGGCTGATATCCAGCGGTTCCCCGTTCCACAGCACCTCTCCCCCGTCCCGGGACAGCATATTCAGCATCATGCGGATGCTGGTGGTTTTTCCCGCGCCGTTGGTGCCCAGCAGGGCATACACCCCCGGCCCGGGCATCCCGAAGGACAGCCGGTCCACCACCGTCCTGTCCCCGTATCGCTTGGTCAGGTCCTTTACCGTCAGGCTCATGTTTCTTCCTCCTCCCAGAATAACTGGTCCAATGTCTTATCCAGCGCCCGGCAGATGGCGATGCACAGGCGGATGGTGGGGTTATAATCCCCCTTTTCGATGGCGTTGATGGTCTGCCGGGACACGGACACCATGTCCGCCAGCTGCTGCTGGCTCAGGTCCTTGGCGGCCCGGGCCGATTTCAGGCGCAGATTCTTCATGCCTCCGCGTCCTCCTGCTCCTCCCGCTTCTGGCGGCGCAGACGGACCAGCATGCACACGAACAGCACCCCGAACAGCACCCCGCAGGCCGGGGACAGCGCGTTCCAGGTCAGCAGTCCGTCCTCCACCAGGTCCCCGCTGCGCAGCTGCAGGAGGAAGTTGGGAATCTGGCACAGCACCACCGCGCCGAACAGCCACAGATAGGTCCGGGGATTCTGGGCCACGGCGAAATACGCGTCCTTCCGGACGCAGGCCACGATGAACACCCCGATGGACAGAAAGATCAGCATCCACGCCGACACCCCGGGCTTGGCCCAGGGGCCCCAGATGGCCTCCACCCCGGTGTTGACGGCCAGGCTGAGCATCAGCGTCAGAAACGCCCAGCGATAGGCCACCCCCCGGGCGGCCATCTGCCGCTCGTCATATTCCGGCTTGGGCCGGCCCTGCTTCTTCCGCACCGCCGTCAGTATCGCCGTGACCATCGCCACGGCCATGATCCCCGCCAGAATGCCCGCCAGATAAGGCTCCATATCCATCGCTCCTTTCATACTGCTGCCCCAGCATATCACCCGCCCGGCAGTTTGTCAAGTATATTTTACAAAAGTTTCACTTTAGCTGTCACCCGGGCAGGCCGCCCTTTTCTCCTCGACAAAGGCGGCCCGGCCTGGTATAATGGTTGTATCTCACCAAGGAGGACCACGGATATGAAGAAAAAGCGCCTGTTTCTGATCCCCCTGTGCCTGTTGCTGCTGGCCGCGGCCTGGTTCCTGCTGCGAAGCCGCATTCCCCAGCGGTGGTACACCGCCGATGAGCTGGGCATCCCCCAGCTGCAAAGCCCCCTGGACGCCGACGGCGACGGCGTGGACGACTGGACGGACATGGTCCTGGGCGCCCGGGCCTATATCGGCACCCACCCCCACTATAAGAGCAAATACTACGCCGGCGGCTATCCCGACGACGGCCTGGGGGTGTGCACCGACGTGATCTGGCAGGCCTTCCGGGCGGCGGGCTATTCCTTGAAGGACCTGGTGGACCGGGACATCGCCGACCATCCCGCCTGCTATCCCAACATCGAGACCCCTGATGGCAACATCGACTTCCGCCGGGTCAGCAATCTGGACACCTTCTTCCGCCGCCACGCCCAGGTGCTGACCTGTGACCTGGACGATCCCGCCCAGTGGCAGCCCGGGGACATTGTGATCTTCGGCGACCGGGACCACATCGGCATCTGCTCCGACCGCCGGAACCGGCAGGGGATCCCCTTCCTCATCCACCACGGAAACCCCATCGACGAGGCCGTGGAGCGCAACGACATGGGCAAATACGTCATTACCGGCCATTTCCGCTGGATGGGATAAGGTTTTTTATAAAAAACGCCGCCTTTCCGTCACAAACCGCAAAATTTATCTTGCAATTCCCGGCGCACTGTGGTATTATATTTCAGCATTCCGCACAGGGGCGGACTTTCGGTCGGTGCCGCAAGGTTGGCCGGGGGGAGGAAGCTCCTGGAGGCAACAAACTAAAAATCAAAGGAGAAATGAAACCATGGCTAACCAGAACGTCGTATCCATGAAGGCCCTGCTGGAGGCCGGTGTCCACTTCGGTCACCAGACCCGCCGCTGGAACCCCAAGATGGCCCCCTACATTTACACCGAGCGCAACGGCATCTATATCATCGATCTGCAGAAGACCGTGAAGAAGCTGGAGGAGGCCTATAACTTCGTGCGTCAGCTGTCCGAGAGCGGCCAGTCCCTGCTGTTCGTGGGCACCAAGAAGCAGGCTCAGGAGGCCATCAAGGAAGAGGCTCTGCGCTGCAATATGTACTATGTCAACGCCCGCTGGCTGGGCGGCATGATGACCAACTTCAAGACCATGCGCACCCGTATCGACCGCCTGAACCAGCTCAAGACCATGCAGGCCGACGGCACCTTCGATATGCTGCCCAAGAAGGAAGTCATCAAGCACCTGGGCGAGATCGAGAAGCTGGAGAAGTACCTGGGCGGCGTGAAGGAAATGAAGAAGCTGCCCGGTGCCCTGTTCATCGTGGACACCCGCAAGGAGCGCAACGCCATCGCCGAGGCCCATCGTCTGGGCATCCCCGTTGTGGCCATCGCCGATACCAACTGCGATCCCGACGAGATCGACTATCCCATCCCCGGCAACGATGACGCCATCCGCGCCATCCGCCTGATCTCCTCCATTATGGCCAACGCCATGATCGAAGGCCG
>UMHJ01032075.1_pt1 | contig 12545 bp, 9 predicted proteins | sample 1965511 | NCBI WGS metagenome assembly UMHJ01 (sample SAMEA4836096, study PRJEB28245) | human gut metagenome | biome: gut microbiome; material: fecal sample | place: Denmark | collected 2008
TCTTTCGTAACTATCTTCCTTTCCGATGACGCAAGATTTCCGGGTTTTTCGACAGTCTCAGTTTTTGACATAAATCCGGGATTATGTGATTATGTAAACCAAATGGCCGGATTTCTCCCGGTGAACAACTCCGTTTTCCGGCCTGGCAAAAAAATGGTAAAATCATCGAAAAGCCTTGTGTCATGCCGGTTTTCAACGGTGTGGAAAACCCTGTGGAAAATGTGGATAACTCTTTGTAGAGCGTTTCCGGTACGGTTGTTATGTCAATTCACAGCCAACGGTCCGTTCCGCAGGAAAGTCACCGAAAATATGGATTTCGACAAAATCCGCGTATTTTTCGACAGATCCGCCGGTTTCCGGGATCTTCATCATCCGGAAACTTTTGTTTCCTCGCGCGAGATTTCTTGCAGTGCCGCCGCCATGAATACGCCATGTATTCCCTCCGGCGGGGCGGAAAATTGGTGGTTGACGGGCCGGGCAAAACATGGTATAATACAGCTTGTGACTTCCTTCGGGGAGCCGTGTGCTTGTGTGGCTCAGCTGGCAGAGCAGCTCACTCGTAATGAGCAGGTCGCCGGTTCGAATCCGGCCACAAGCTCCAAAAAGTGACCGTATCCTTTCGGATACGGTCACTTTTTATGCTTTATGGCTCCAGCCTGTGCAGGAGGCGGTCGGTGAGGGACACGGTCAGGGCGGCGGCAGCGGCCAGGGCCACCGTCACCGCTCCGCCGCACCACAGCACCGCCCGGTAGGCAAACCGGCGCATTACCGCTCCCCTCCCCCGCTGACGATGTGGTAATAGGCGTTGGAGGTGATCCGGTACACCAGGGTGTACAGCGCCGCAAAGGCCAGGAAACTGGCGGCGGTGGTGCCCACCAGCAGGCGGGTGTTCCAGAGGTTGAACAGAAGCAGCAGCTTATGGACAAAGGGGAAGGCGAAGGCCAGGTGCAGTCCCGCCAGCAGCAGCGGCAGGAAGAATACCAGCAGCAGCTGACTGTTGATGCTGGAGCGGATGTCCCGGCGGGTCATGCCCACCTTCTGCATGATGTCGAAGCGGGCCTGGTCCTCGTAGCCCTCGGAGATCTGCTTATAATAGATGATCAGCACCGCCGCCAGGGAGAAGCCCACGCTGAGGATGATGCCCAGGAAGAACAGGCTTCCGTAGGACCCGTAGAAATCTCCGCGATTCTCCGCCAGGGACTCCACGCCCAGCACGCCGTTTTCCATCAGGCCGCCGTCCTGGGCCATGCGGCGGATGGCCTCGGCCACGGGGTCCGCGGCGTCGGGAAGCTGGCGGTCCAGGTCAAAGCCATAGTACCAGGTGCGGGACACGCCCATATTGGCCCGGTTCATCACCTGCTCCAGGGCGTCTGCGGCGGAGAGGTCCGGGACGATGAGCCACAGCTGGGTGACGACGCTGGCGGAGTCGCTGCCGGAGGGAAAAAAGTTATCCAGCAGGCCCGCCACCTGCCAGGTAGGGCCGTTCTGAAGGGTCAGGGAGGTCCCCTGATAGCTGGTCCGGCTGCGGCAGACGTACACCTGCCCCTGGGGCAGGGTCAAGTCCGTGCCCATGGCGGCGTTGTAGTCCGCCAGGGGGATCAGGGTCACATCCACGGGATCGCCGAAGCGCTCATCCGGGGAGAGCACCCCGTCCCGGATGGTCATCACCGAGGACACGGAGCGGTACTCCCGGACGTTGGCGGCGGACATACCGCTGCGGCGGACGGCGTCCGCCACGGCGGTGCGCAGAGAAGTCAGGTCCCCGGACTGGCTGGCCCGGTCCGGGAAGTAGGCGGTGATGTTTTCGTCCCGGGGATAGCGGGTACGGAGGGAATCCTCCGCGCCGAAATACAGGCAGGTGGTGGAGGAGAGCATCACCAGCACCATAGTGCCCAGGATGCAGATGGAGGCCAGGCCCGCGCCGTTGCGCTTCATGCGGTATACCAGGGAGGAAACGGACACGAAATGCCGCTTCTGATAGTAAAACCGGGGGTTCTTCTGCAGCAGGCGGCACAGGGCCACGGAGCCGGAGATGAACAACAGATAGGTGGCCAGGATCACCATCAGCACAGCGATGAAGAACCAGGTCAGGGCCGCCAGCGGCTCCCGGATGGTGACGGCCAGGTAATAGGCCCCGGCCAGCAGCAGGATGCCCAGCACCGCCAGGGCCCAGTTGGCCCGGGGAGGCTTCTCCCCCTCCGCCTGGCTGCGCATCAGCTGCACGGCAGTGGAGCGGCTCACCCGCACCAGGGAGGAGATCAGGATCAGCAGGAAAATGCCGGCGTAAAGCCCCAGGGTCAGGAGCAAACCCCCGGCGGACACCCGGTACACCATGTCCGTTGCCGCGCCCACCATCCGCAGCAGGCCCAGCTCCGCCAGCTTGCTCAGCAGCACGCCCAGGGCCAGGCCCCCCAGCAGGGACAGGCCGCCGGAGAGCAGAGACTCCCAGCAGAGAATGCGGGAAATATCCCCCTTGCCCATGCCCAGGACGTTATACAGGGCAAACTCCCGGTTCCGGCGGCGGATCAGGAAGGAATGGGTGTAAAACAGCAGCAGCAGAGAAAACACCCACAGCACAAAGCTGCCCAGATTCAGGATCACCTGCACGGAGCCGCTGCCGGGCAGGGTCCCCTCCGGCAGCCGGGCCAGGGCCGCAAGAATGTAAAAAAACGACACGGCGCCTACGCCGGTCAGCAGGTACGGCACATAGAGGCGGCTGTTTTTCCGGATGCCGTCCCAGGCCAGATGACGGTACAGCTTCATGTCCGGTCACCGCCTGCCTGGAGCATGGTCAGGGTGTCCGCGATCTTCTGGTACAGCTGCTCGTCGGTGCACTGGCCGCGGTACAGCTGGTGGAACACCTGGCCGTCCTTGATGAACAGCACCCGCCCGGCGTGGCTGGCGGCCTTGACGGAGTGGGTGACCATGAGGATGGTCTGCCCCTGGCGGTTGATCTGGGCGAACAGGTCCAGCAGCTCGTCGGTGGAGCGGCTGTCCAGAGCGCCGGTGGGCTCGTCGGCCAGGATCAGCCGGGGATGGGTGATCAGCGCCCGGGCCACGGCGGCCCGCTGCTTCTGGCCGCCGGACACCTCATAGGGATACTTGTCCAGCAGCTCCAGGATGCCCAGCTGGCGGGCGATGGGGTCCAGCCGGGCCTTCAGCTCCCGATAGGGCCGGCCGGCCAGCACCAGGGGCAGGTAGATGTTGTCCCGCAGGGTGAAGGTGTCCAGCAGGTTGAACTCCTGGAACACGAAGCCCAGGTTGTCCCGGCGGAAGGCCGCAGCGTCGGACTCCCGGACGGCGGACATGTCCCGGCCGTCCAGCTCCACCCGGCCGGCGGTGGGCTTATCCAGCGCCGCCAGAATATTCAGCAGGGTGGTCTTGCCGGAGCCGGACTCGCCCATAATGGCCACGTATTCGCCCTCCTCCACGGAGAAGTCCACCTGCCGCAGGGCCGTGACCTGACTGCCGCCGAAGCGGGTGGTATAGACCTTTTTCAGGCCCGTTACATTCAGAATCTGCATATTGATGCCTCCTTTACGGGGCCTATTATAGCAGGCCGGGGAAATGCGCCGCCATCGAATGGGCTTACATTTCCCCGGTCTGAGCTTACATTTTTGTCACTCGTGGGTGCGGACGTTGATGAACTCCGCACGGAGCTTGGAATAGAGGATGGTCTGGCTGCTGTACAGGCCGCAGTAGCCGGAGAGGAGATAGCTCAGGGCGCAGGCCACGGCAAAATACGGCGCACCGGCGGAGCCGAACAGCTCCACGCTCAGCAGCACCGAGGCCACCGGGCAGTTCACCGCCCCGCAGAACACCGCCACCAGGCCGATGGCCCCGCCGAACCCGGCGGGCAGGCCCAGCAGGCCCCCCATGAAGCAGCCGAAGGCAGCCCCCACGAAGAACGACGGCACCACCTCGCCGCCCTTGAAGCCGCAGCCGATGGTGACGGCGGTGAACAGGATTTTCAGCAGCCACGCCCAGCCATCGGCCTCCCCCGCCAGGGCCCGGGCGATCACGTCCATGCCCGCGCCGTTGTAGTCGCCGTTTGTCAGAAGGCTCATGCCGATCAGCAGAACGGAGCCTGCCAGCACCCGGACCCAGGGGCTTCTGAACCCCCGGTCCAGCAGGTGCTCCGTCCAGTGAAGCCCCTTGCAGAACAGGATGCTGACCAGGGCGCACAGAATGGACAGGACCACCACCGGCAGCATCAGCTCCAGGGTCACCCGGGGCATGGACACCGTGAAGCGGGTGGGCTCCACCCCCATCAGAGTGGACACGCCGAAGGCCGCCATGGCGGCAGTGATGCAGGGCACCAGGCCCGCATAATACAGCACGCCCACGCTGATGACCTCCAGGGCGAACACCGTGGCGGTCAGGGGGGTGCCGAACAGGGCGGAGAACACCCCGCTCATGCCGCACAGGGTGGCAAGGGGCAGGTCCTTCTCCCCCAGGTGCAGGAGCTTGCCCGCCTGGAAGCCCAGGCCGCCGCCGATTTGCAGGGCCGCGCCCTCCCGGCCGGCGCTGCCGCCGCACAGGTGGGTGATGACCGTGGACACAAAGATCACCGGCACCAGGAGAATGGGCACGCTTTCGCCGAAATGCACCGACTCGATGATGGCGTTGGTGCCCTTGCCCTCCAGACGGCAGAGCTTATACAGCCCCACGATGGCAAGGCCCCCCACCGGCAGCAGGTACAGAATCCAGGGGTGCGCCCCCCGGATGGCCGTGGCGTAATTGACGCCCAGGTGGAACAGGGAGCCGACTACGCCGCCCACTGCGCCGATAACGCCCCCCAGCAGCACCCATTTGAATAAGGTTTGCACATAAAGGCCCATATGGGCCAATTCATCCCGCAGACGCCGCACCTGTGACACGACCTTTCTCTTAACACTTGCTTGATGGTAACATGTTCGGGGGCGTCTGTCAATTCCCGGGGAAAAATCTGTCAGCCTGCCTGAAAAATTTTCAGGTGTGCTGATTTTTTGTGATTTTCCCTGTTGATTCCGGAGAACATTTGCCGTATACTATGAGATGGAAGCAAAAAGATCCCAAGTGCTATCACCTATTACAACAATCAGGAGGAAAAGCAAGATGAAATACGGTCGTACTTTCAATTTCTCCGCAGGTCCTGCCATGATGCCGGAGCCTGTTCTGGAGGAGATCCGCGACGAGATGATGAACTATCGGGGCAGCGGCATGTGCGTCATGGAGATGAGCCACCGCTCCAAGGTGTTCCAGCAGATCGCCGACGAGGCCCAGGCCGACCTGCGCAAGCTGATGAACATCCCCGATAACTACAAGGTCCTGTTCATCCAGGGCGGCGGCACCCTGCAGTTTGCCATGGTGGCCATGAACCTGATGAAGAACGGCAAGGCCTGCTATGTGGAGACCGGCGCGTGGTCCAAGAAGGCCATTGCCGAGGCCAAGAAGTATGGCGAGGTGCAGGTGGTTGCCTCCTCCGCCGACAAGAACTTCTCCTACATCCCCGATTGCTCCGACCTGGACATTCCCGAGGACGCCGACTACGTCTATATCTGCGAGAACGAGACCATCAACGGCACCACCTGGAATAAGCTGCCCAACACCAAGGGTCACATTCTGGTGTCCGACCAGTCCTCCATGTTCCTGTCCCGGCCCTGCAACGTGTCCGACTACGGTCTGATCTGGGCCGGTGTGCAGAAGAACGTGGGCCCCGCCGGTATGGCCGTGGTCATCATCCGGGAGGATCTGATCCGGGACGACCTGGATCCCAAGACCCCCATTTACATGAAGTATAAGACCCATGCCGACAACGACAGCATGTACAACACCCCCAACTGCTGGGCCATCTACTGCTGCGGCAAGGTGTTCAAGTACCTGCTGAACATCGGCGGCCTGGAGGAGATGGAAAGGCGCAACATCGCCAAGGCCAAGGTCATCTATGACTTCCTGGATTCCTCCAAGCTGTTCAAGGGCGCCGTGGTGCCCCAGGACCGCAGCCTGATGAACATCCCCTTCGTCACCGGCGACAAGGAGCTGGACGCCGCCGTGGTGGCCGCCTCCAAGGAGGCCGGGTTCGATAACCTGAAGGGCCACAAGTCCGTGGGCGGTCTGCGGGCCTCCGTGTACAACGCCATGCCCATCGAGGGCGCACAGGCCCTGGTGGAGTTCCTGACCAAGTTCGAGGCGGAGCACAAGTAACACGCAAAACGGGGGGACTGCGTCCCCCCTGCCCCCTATATCCAACAACATTTTGTATTATGGAAGGAGATTATTACGATGCGTATTCTGGTTACTGACGGTATGGACAAGACCGCTATGGCGCAGCTGCGGGAGCAGGGCCATGAGGTGGTGGAGCAGTTCTATGAGCCCGATCAGCTGGGCGCTGCTCTGCGGGATTTCGACGTGGCCGTGGTCCGCTCCAAGACCAAGGTCCGCAAGGAGCACATTGACGCTGCCAAGGGCGGCAAGCTGAAGATGATCATCCGCGGCGGCGTGGGTGTGGACAACATCGACGTGGACTATGCCAAGGCCAACGGCATCACCGTGAAGAACACCCCCCGCGCCTCCTCCCAGTCCGTGGCAGAGCTGGCCATGGGCCATATGTTCGCCTGCGCCCGGTATCTGTCCATCGCCGGTCACACCATGCGCGAGGGCAAGTGGGAGAAGAAGGCCTATGGCAAGGGCATCGAGCTGCAGGGCAAGACCCTGGGCATCGTGGGCTTCGGCCGCATCGGCCAGCACCTGGGCGTGATGGCCAAGGCCATCGGCATGAAGGTCATCGCCTTTGATATCTATCAGGTGCCCGTGATCTCCGAGCAGCTGGACATTCCCTATGTGGAGATGGATGAGCTGCTGGCCCAGTCCGACTTCATCTCCGTCCACGCCCCCGCTGTGGACGGCGGCGCGCTCATCAACGCCGAGCGCATTGCCAAGATGAAGGACGGCGTGGTGGTCATCAACACCTCCCGGGGCAGCAACGTGGACGAGGATGCGCTGCTGGCCGCTCTGGAGTCCGGCAAGGTCCGCGCCGCCGGTCTGGACGTGTACGCCGACGAGCCCGCCACCAACGCGGCTCTGTATAGTCACCCCATGGTGTCCTGCACGCCTCATATCGGCGCGGCCACCGTGGAGGCCCAGAAGCGCATTGGCCAGGAGATCGTGGAGATCATTGCGGCTATGTAACCGGGCTCGGCGGCGCCGTCCCCCGGCCCCTGCTTCCTGCCCAGTGCTTCTCCTCGCGGCATAGCCGCTGTGGTCGGAGCTAAAAATATGCCGCCGGCATATTTTCTTCACGCTCCGACGCCTCACATCGGCGCCGCCACCGTGGAGGCTCAGAAGCGCATCGGCCAGGAGATCGTGGAGATCATTGCGGCTATGTAACCGGGCTCGGCGGCGCCGTCCCCCGGCCCCTGCTTCCTGCCCAGTGCTTCTCCTTGCGGCATAGCCGCTGTGGTCGGAGCTAAAAATATGCCGCCGGCATATTTTCTTCACGCTCCGACGCCTCATATCGGCGCCGCCACTGTGGAGGCCCAGAAGCGAATCGGCCAGGAGATCGTGGAGATCATCGCCGCTATGTAAGTTTTCCCAAGGAAAGCTTACCCATAATAAATCAAAAACGGGTGTGCCCTCCGCCGGGAGGGCGCACCTGTTTTTTGTAGGGCGGGGCCCGTGTGCCCCGCCCCACTGGCCCTCTCAGTCGGCTTGCGCCGACAGCTCCCCCAGAGGGGGAGCCAAGGCGGAGAAAAAACGGAAATCTTCCGCCATCGGACAGGCGCGTCTGCGGGACATCCCGGTTTGCAAGCCCTTTGTCCCGGGACAAAGGGCTTGCAAACCGGGATGTCCCGGGGTACAATGGAACAGAAAAGGGGTGAGGCGTATGCAGCCGGGGATCATAGAGCTGGACCTGCATGGGAAAAACGCATACCAGGCCCGGGTAGCCATCGACGCCGCCCTGCGCCGGGCCGGCGGCGGGGTGTACCGTCTGCGGCTGATCCACGGCTACCACGGCGGAACGGCCCTGCGGGACCTGTGCCGGGAATACGCCGGGCACCCCCGGGTGCTGCGGCTGGTCGCCAGCCCCGGGGCCACGGACCTGGTGCTGCGGGAATTTTAATACTGATTCTTGATTAAAAAACTTAATCAAGAATCCCGTGCGCCGGGCGCACACACAGCGTGTGAAAACACGCTGTGACGTCTCATACAAAACCTGACGCACCTTCGGTGCTATAAAAAGCTTTTCAAGCTTTTTAACAGGTTTTGGTATAAGGAGGGTCTTTATGAAAATCGCACAGATCCAGATGCACGTTTCCGCCGATAAGGCGGAGAACATCCGCCATGCCTGCGAACTGGTGCGCTCCGCCGGGGACATCGACCTGGCGGTGCTGCCGGAAATGTTCTGCTGCCCCTATGACAACGCATGCTTCCGGGATTACGGCGAGCCCTTTGCCGGGCCCGCCCAGCGGGCCATGTCCCAGCTGGCCCGGGAGCGGGGCATCTATCTGATCGCCGGGTCCCTGCCGGAGCTGGAGGGGCACCGGGTGTACAACACCTCCTTTGTCTATGCCCCCGACGGGACCTGCATCGCCCGGCACCGGAAGATCCACCTGTTCGACATCGACGTGGAGGGCGGCCAGCGGTTCATGGAGTCGGAGGTCCTGTCCCCGGGCCGGGAGGTCACCACCTTCGACACCCCCTGGGGGACCATGGGCCTTTGCATCTGCTTCGATATGCGGTTTCAGGAGCTGTGCCGCCTGATGGCCCTGCGGGGCGCCAGGGTGATCTTCGCCCCGGCGGCCTTCAACATGACCACCGGCCCCGCCCACTGGAAAATCCTCTTCCGGCAGAGGGCCGTGGACCAGCAGTGCTTCACCGTGGGCACCTCCCCGGCCCGGGACAAAAGCGCCTCCTACGTGGCCTGGGGACACTCCATTGTCTGCGACCCCTGGAGCCGGGTGATCCGCCAGTGCCCGTCAAGAGAGGCGGTGGCCGTTACGGAGCTGGATCTGTCCATGGTGGACAGCGTCCGGCGTCAGCTGCCCATTCTCTCCGCCCGCCGGGAGGACGTTTACCGGCTGACGGAGCTGTGATGGCAGGCTGTGTTCCGCCAAAACGCAGCTGAGGTATCCGTGCCGCAATCGGCATCTGATACTGATTCTTGATTAAAAAATTTAATCAAGAATCCCGTGCGCTGTGCGCACGCACAGCGTGTGAAAACACGCTGTGACGTCTCATACAAATTTGATTAAGAAAGGTGTGGTTTTTATGAAGATGAATCGTGTATGGAGGGTTCACGCTTCCTAACCCTCCGAATAAAATTTTGGAGGAAACAAAATGGAAAACCAAATCACCATCCGTGAAGCCGTCACGGAAAACGATGCTACTGCCTTCTGGGAGCAGCTGCACGCCTATCACAAGCGGGATATTTTCACAGACTCCGACAAGGAAGATCTGGAATATTTCCTTGGTCAAGCGTATCGTGACCACATGATGAAGATCAACGGCAGGCCGCAGGATCGCTGCTTCTTCCTGTTCTTCCATCGGGGCGGACAGGATATCGGCTTTGCTATGCCGGTGATCTTCAATACGGAGGACGGCAAGTGCTTTATCATGGAGTTCTGCGTCTACCCGGAGTTTCGGGGCAGTAGCACGGGAAAATCGTGCGCAGGAACGCTTCTGGACTGGGCAAAAAAACACGGCGCGCGTTATGCGGAGCTGAACTATGGCGGCAATGAACGGCGGCGCCACTTCTGGGAATCGGTGGGTTTTATCGAAAACGGCGCGGACCAATGGGGCGAACCGCTGATGCTCCTGCCCCCGGAGGAGGATATGCCCATCACCGTGGAGCTTCTCGCCGACCCGGAGGACTGGCAGCTGAAAAAACTGGAAAACGGCTTTCTCAGGGAGATCGGCGAAGCACCGTCAACGGAGGAAAAGCAGGAACAGCTGACCCAGGCCATCCGGGATGGGAAGATCACGTTCTTTGCGGCAAGGCGAGGCTATCGGGCAGTGGGGATGTGCAGCGTTTCCCGGTGCTTTTCCACCTTCACCTGCACAGATGTCGGGATATTCGATGACTTTTACATTGAACCTGTGTTCCGCAAAAAAGGCACCGCCCGGCTGCTGGCACAAGCGGCGCAAGAATGGTGCAAAGAAAACGCCCTTGCCAGCCTGACCGTCACCTGCGCCCCCTGCGATGAGGGAATGTATCAAGCGCTCGGCTTTGATACCCATTTGGGCAAGGCGTTTGCACATCTGGGCTGAATCGCCCGCCGGGAGGACGTTTACCGGCTGACGGAGCTGTGATGGCAGGCTTCGCAAACTAATATTTGCCTTTTCCGGGATTGTGTGGTATGCTGATGCCTGCCGGTCCGTCCGGACACGGCACTATGGGAAAAGAGGGAGAGCGCATATGAAAACCTATCAGGAAATGACCCTTGCGGAACGGCAGGCGGAATACGCCGCCCTGTGCAGGACCCATCAGGAGCAGAAGGCCCTGGGCCTGGACCTGAATATGGCCCGGGGAAAGCCCGGCCGGGAGCAGCTGGACATGGTCATGGAGATGTACAACATCCCCCTGACCGCCGACGATTTCATCACCGATGGCATCGACGCCCGGAACTATGGCTATGTGGCAGGTATTCCCATTGCCCGGAGGCTGTTTGCGGATCTTCTGGGCTGCAAGCCCGGCCAGGTCATCGCCGGAGGCAACTCCTCCCTGGAGATGATGTTCGACGCCGTGTCCAAGGCGTATACCCACGGCCTGCTGCACAGCGAAAAGCCCTGGGGCAAGCTGGACAGGGTGAAATGGATCTGCCCGGTGCCGGGGTATGACCGGCACTTCAAGGTCACGGAATCCTTCGGCATGGAGCTTCTGTCCGTCCCCATGACGGAAACCGGTCCCGACATGGACCGGGTGGAGCAGCTGATCCGGGACCCGGAGGTCCGGGGTATGTGGAACGTGCCCAAATACTCCAACCCCACGGGCATCACCTATTCCCTTGAGACCATCCACCGGCTGGCCGCCATGAAGCCCGCTGCGCCGGACTTTATGCTCATGTGGGACAATGCCTACTGCGTCCACGAGCTGGAGGGGGATTTCGTGCCCTTCCCGGATATTCTGTCCCTGTGCGCGGAGTACGGCAATGGCGACATGGTGTATGAGTTTGCCTCCACCAGCAAGATCACCTTCCCCGGGGCCGGTATCGCCTGCGGGGCCGTCAGCGAGGCCAATGTGGAATACTTCAAGAATCTGCTGAACATCCAGATCATCAGCTACGATAAAATGAACCAGCTGCGCCATGTGCGGTATCTGAAGGACAAGGAGACCACCCTGGCACTGATGCGGCGTCATGCGGCCATTCTGGGGCCCAAGTTCCGCACCGTGGAGGACGAGCTGGAGCGCCACCTGGCCCCCTGGGGCATCGCCAGCTGGAGCCACCCCAAGGGCGGCTACTTCGTCAGCCTGGACGCCATGCCCGGCACCGCCAGGCGGGCGCTGGAGCTGTGCCGGGACGCTGGGGTCACCATGACCGCCGCCGGGGCCACCTTCCCCTACGGCGTGGACCCCCAGGACAGCAACATCCGCATTGCCCCCTCCCTGCCGCCGGTCCACGAGCTGGAGCAGGCCATCGCCATTCTGTGCGACTGCCTGCGCATGGCGGCCCTGGAAAAGCTGGGCGTCTGAGCCGGGCCTCAGCCCGAAAAAAACGGCCGCACCCTGACGGGTGCGGCCGCATATTTTCTGATACTGATTCTTGATTAAAAAATTTAATCAAGAATCCCGTGCGCTGTGCGCACGCACAGCGTGGGAAAACACGCTGTGGCGTCTCATACAAAACCTGACGCACCTTCGGTGCTATAAAAAGCTTTTCAAGCTTTTTAACAGGTTTTAGTATGATTTTACGCTTTCACCAGCTCCACCAGCACCTGCACCATCTTTTCCATGGACGGCACGGGAATGAACTCATGGACACCGTGGAAGTTTGCGCCGCCGGTGCACAGGTTGGGGCAGGGGATATCCCGTTCCCAGGACAGCCGCGCCCCGTCGGTGCCGCCCCGGATGGGAACGATCACCGGCTCCACGCCCACGGCCTCCATGGCGGCCTTGGCGTTTTCGATCAGCTCCATATGGGGCCGGATCTTCTCCTTCATGTTGTAGTAGCTGTCCTTCATGTCCAGGCGGAAGGTGCCCTGGCCCCACTGATCGTTCAGATAGGCGGTCAGCCGCTCCACAAAGGCCTTCCGGGCGTTGAATTTCTCCAGATCGTGGTCCCGGATGATGGCGTGCAGCACCACCTGGCTCTCGTTTCCGGCCAGGTCCGTCACATGATAGAAGCCCTCATAACCCTCCGTGTGGGCGGGAGCCTCCGCCGCAGGCAGCAGGGAGATGAACTGATTGGCCAGCAGGATGGCGTTTTTCATCTTGTTCTTGGCGGAGCCGGGGTGGATGTTCACGCCCTCCACCGTCAGGGTCACGGCGGCGGCGTTGAAGTTCTCATACTCGATCTCCCCCAGCTCGCCGCCGTCCACGGTGTAGGCCACCCGGGCGGGGAACTTCT
>UMHJ01067519.1_pt1 | contig 12530 bp, 13 predicted proteins | sample 1965511 | NCBI WGS metagenome assembly UMHJ01 (sample SAMEA4836096, study PRJEB28245) | human gut metagenome | biome: gut microbiome; material: fecal sample | place: Denmark | collected 2008
CCTGCCTAAAGCTGGGGACGGCCTACCGCCTGGCTCCCGGAGCAGACTTTGCTCACAAGCTCATGGGCCTGGGGCAGAGCATCGGCCTGGCCTTTGCCGACTTTGCGCCGGGGCTGGCCCCCTTTGACTGGCTCATCGGTATTGTGGGAGCGGTGGGCTTTCGCCTGATGATCTACTTCAAAAGCAAGAACGCAAAGAAATTTCGGCGGGATGAGGAATACGGGTCGGCCCGTTGGGGCACCGAAAAAGACATCAAGCCCTTTGTCGATCCGAAGTTTGAGAACAACGTCATTTTGACAAAGACGGAGTTTCTCACTATGAACACCCGGCCCAAAAATCCTGCCAACGCCCGCAACCTCAACGCCTGTATCATCGGCTCGTCCGGCTCCGGCAAAACCCGTTTCTGGCTCACGCCCCAACTGCTCCAGGCGCACAGCTCCTATGTGTGCGTCGATCCGAAAGGCGGGGTGCTCTCCCAGGTGGGGGCTTTTCTGCAACGCCGGGGGTATAAGGTCAAAGTGTTCAACAGCATAGATTTTTCAAAATCCATGCACTACAATCCGCTGTCCTACATCCACAACGAGGCGGACATCCTCAAATTTGTGGACACCCTCATAGCCAACACCAAAGGCGAGGGCAAGGAGGGTGATCCATTTTGGACGAAGGCGGAAATGCTTTTGTACTGCGCCCTGATTGCCTATATCATTTTCGAAGCACCCGCCGAGGATCGGAACATCAATACCCTGGTGGATATGATTTCCGGCATGGACGTGAAAGAGGATGACGAGTCCTATATGAACGCGGTGGACTATATGTTCAAGGGCCTGGAAAAGCGCAAGCCGGATTGCTTTGCCGTAAAGCAGTACAAGAAATATAAGCTGGCAAGCGGTGTTATATGCTCTAATTGACTTCTTAATCATGGTTTTTGTCATGGTTAGTGAAGCAGTTAGAGCATTTTTCATGTAGGAGGTATGCAGCATGAGAAACGAAAAGATAACACCCTTGTACGAGCGTTTGAGCCGCGATGATGAGTTACAGGGTGAGAGCAACTCCATAAGCCATCAAAAACAGATGTTAGAGGAGTTTGCCCGCCGGAATAACCTGCCCAATCCCCGGCATTTCACCGATGATGGGGTCTCCGGAACCCGGTTTGACCGTCCCGGCTTTCTTGCCATGATGGAGGAAGTCGAAGGTGGACGAGTGGAGGCCATTGTGATTAAGGACATGAGCCGCCTGGGGCGTGATTACCTGAAGGTCGGGCAGATCATGGAGATTCTCCGGCAGAAAGGTGTCCGCCTGATCGCCATCAATGACGGTGTGGACAGCGCCAGAGGGGACGATGATTTCATGCCCTTTCGGAACATCATGAACGAATTTTATGCCCGCGATACCAGCCGTAAAATCCGTTCTGTGTTCAAGTCCAAAGGCATGAGCGGCAAGCACCTGACCGGCACTGTGATTTACGGTTACTTATGGGACGAAAAACGGGAGCATTGGCTGGTAGACGAGGAAGCCGCCGAAGTGGTGCGCCGTATCTTCGCTCTCACACTGGCGGGCTATGGCCCCTATCAGATTGCCGGGATATTATCCGCAGACCGGATCGAAATCCCCGCCGTACACCTTGCCCGTTTCAATGAGGGTGTGAACCGTTCCAAACCAGTCAAAGACCCGTATGGGTGGGGTTCCTCCACCATTGTGAGCATCCTGAAGAAACGGGAGTACTTGGGCCACACCGTCAATTTCAAGACCCGCAAGCACTTCAAGGATAAGAAAAGCCACTATGTTTCTGAGGATGAGTGGACAATCTTTGAGAACACCCACGAAGCCATTATCGACCAGCAGACCTTTGATCTGGTGCAGAAAATCCGCAGTAATGTGAGGCGTTATCCGAACGGCTGGGGCGAAGCTGCTCCCCTTACCGGCTTGCTCTACTGTGCAGACTGCGGGGGCAAGATGTACGTTCACCGTATCAACAACGGTAAGCGCATTTCTCAATACACCTGTTCCAACTATTCAAAAGTCCCGTGTGGGACGCTCTGCCCCACACAACACCGTATCAATGAGAGTGCCATTCTGATGTTGGTTTCCGATACGCTCCGGGCTATCGCTGAGTATTCCAAGAATGACCGGGCAGAGTTTGTCAGAGCAGTACAGGAAACGCAGGCTGCACAGCAGACTGCCGACATATCCAAGAAACGGAAACAGCTGGCCGTCGCCCAGAAGCGGGTCGAGGAGCTGGAAAAGTTGATCTGTAAAATTTATGAGGATAACGCCCTGGGCAAGCTGCCGGACACCCGGTATGAGGCCCTTGACGCACAGTACACCAAGGAGCAGGATGCTCTAAATACGGAAATTGTAGAACTGGAGAAGGTCGTTACCGGCTACGAGCAGAGCCGGAAATCTGCGGAGAAGTTTATTGCCTTAATTGACAAGTACGAGAATTTCGATACGCTCACAAATACCATGCTCAACGAGTTTGTAGAGAAAATCCTTGTCCATGAGCGCGCTCGCAAAGGTAGCCAGGACACTACACAGGAGATTGAAATCTACTTCAACTTTGTGGGCCGGTATATCCCGCCCGCCTTGCAGCCGGTTCCCCTGACCTCGGAGGAACAGGAAGAACTGTGGAAGAAGGAGGAACGCAAAGACAGGCTTCACCAGAACTATTTGCGCCGCAAGGCAAACGGCAAGCAGAAGGAATGGGAAGAACGCTACAACGCCAAGCGCAAGGCAAAAATGGAGGCCGCAAAGGCGGCTATCCGGGCTGAGGACATGGAAAAAGGCATTTTTACCACCGTCAGCCAGTTACCCAAACAGGAGCCCCGCAAGGCCGCTTTGCCAGCCAGAGCCGCAGTTTAACTATCACAGTATAAAGGAGGATGAACATGAGCGAATTGACTTACACCCGCTGCGGAGATTACTACATCCCCAATCTGAAACTTTCCGAGCAGCTGGAGGCCCCGATCGGCAAATATGGCCGTATGCGGCAGCGATACCTAAAGGAATACCGGCCCGGCCTTTACAGCAGCCTGATTTTGAGCGAAAAACTGTATCCACACCTGTTGGAGATTGACCGGGTGGCGCGAGAGCGCATGGATGCTATGCTGCCCCACATGATAGAGGCGGCGGGTGTCACCGAGGAATTGAAATCCTGTGACTTCATGCGCTGGGTGGGGCTGATGAATACATTGAACACTCAGCTAGAAGAAATTATTTTATCTGAGCTAATCTATAATTAGAGTATTATCGGTAGAGGCTGCTTTTGCGGCCTCTACCTGCATTTGTAGCGAATCCAACACATCTCCGAACTTGTATTCTTCGAGAAAAAGAAATATAATGAAATATGTTGTCGGAGGTATGAATATGGACTACATGACGCTGAAAGATGCAAGCAAAAAATGGGGTATTTCATCCCGTCAGATAAATTACTACTGCACCGCTGACCGTATTCCCGGCGCTGTGAAAATGGCAGGTGTCTGGTTGGTACCAAAGGATGCAGACAAACCGATTGACGGAAGAACAAAGCAAGGGAAGGCACTAAAACATGAAACCGTATAAAATATTGATTGTTGAAGATGATCCTGTTATACAAAGCGAATTGGAAACTCTTTTGCAAGGTAATGGCTATACCGCTGTTTCAGTAAAGGATTTTTCAAAGGTCACCCAGACTTTCAAGGCAGAAGAACCTCACCTCGTATTACTGGATATTAAATTGCCCAATGAGAGCGGCTTTTCTATCTGTTCTAAAATCCGCAGCATTTCCAATGTCCCAATTATCTTTGTGACAAGCTGCAACACCGATATGGACGAGCTGAACAGCATCATGCTTGGCGGTGATGCCTTTATCACAAAACCATATAATACGGCAATTTTACTTGCCAAAATCGCCGCTCTCTTGCGGCGGGTGTACGCTTCTGGACAATCCGAGACCTTGACATGGAATGATACAACGCTACACCTGGAAAGCAGCACGATTGAATATAAAGGGCAGAAAGCAGAATTGACAAAAAACGAATTGAAAGTCTTGTACTATCTCTTTCGGAACGCCGGTAAAATTTGTTCCAGAAATGATATTGTAGATTTTCTTTGGGATAATCAACTCTACATTGATGACAATGCCCTCAGTGTCAATATTACTCGCATTCGGAATAAATTGGATCACATTGGTCTGCACGACTTCATTAAAACAAAACACAGGCAGGGATATACACTATGAGCGGCAAACAATATCTGAAAAATCAACTGCCCGTGTTTCTGCTCAACCTTTTGGGGGTATTGGCACTTGCATTATTTTTGATTGTTACCGGAACATCCCGTCAAGCCATTTCCTTGATCGCTTTGGTCTGGTTTGTGGTTGTAGTTTGCTATCTAACGGTCTCTTTCTCCATACAAAAAAGACGCTGTGAAACGCTGTTGGCAATGGCCGAACAGTTGGGTGAAAAATATCTGATGCCCGAAGTGATGGCCATGCCGGAAAGAGCTGATGAACAGGTCTTTTATCAGATTTTGAAAATGGCCGAGAAGTCTATGCTGGAAAAGATCGGTGAAGTCCAGAGAGAACGGCAAGAATACAAGGAATATATTGAGCAATGGATCCATGAGGTCAAAACTCCGATTACTGCCATGAAGCTGATCTGTGAAAATAATCGTTCAGAGTTTACCAGAGAGCTACTGGTAGAGGTCGAAAATATAAACCGCTTTACAGAGCAAGCCCTTTACTATGCCCGAAGTGAGCATACGGAAAAAGATTATACCGTCCGTGAGATACGGCTTAGCGATGTGATCCATGATGCAATCGCAGACAGTAAATACCTCCTACGCAAAAACCGCGTGGCGGTTGAGGTAGAGGATGACGGAAAAATCGCCTATATGGATGATAAGTGGATACGATTCATTCTGAATCAAATCATCAGCAATGCGGTAAAGTATCGGACGGAACAACCATCGTTGCGCTTTTCTACGGCGCAGGAACATAATCAGGTGATTTTATCTGTAGAAGATAATGGAATTGGAATCCCACAGAGCGATTTGCCCCGCGTTTTCGAGAAGGGTTTTACCGGACAGAATGGTCGAACCGTTCATAGTTCCACCGGGATTGGCCTGTACCTTTGTAAACGGCTCTGCGATAAACTGGGTATTGGGTTGTCAGTCTGTTCCCAGAGCAAAGGGACAAGCGTTTCTCTTATCTTCCCGATCAACGACTTTGTTGCTGGAGTGCAGGGCTGACACGCTCTGCACTTCTTTCATTTTTGTAAGAAGTGCGTAAGAAAACTTGATACAAACAACTCTGCGCACCCTCTACAATAGAGGCATGGATGATTCATGGAGGTAAGACAATGGAAACCATTTTAAAATTAGAACATATTCAGAAATACTACGGCAATGAGGGAAATATCACAAAAGCGATCCGGGATATTAGCTTTTCGGTAGAAGCTGGTGAGTTTCTGGGCATTATGGGCGCTTCCGGCTCTGGAAAGACGACTTTGCTCAACTGTATTTCCACGATTGACACCGTGAGCGCAGGACACATCTATTTGGGAGGAACGGATGTTACGGAGATAAAGCCCAAGGCCATCGCCCGGTTTCGCAGGGAGAATCTTGGCTTTGTGTTTCAAGATTTTAATCTGCTGGATACCCTGACGATTTCTGAAAACATTGCATTGGCTCTTTCCATCAATAAAACACCCGCCAAAGATGTGGAGCCGCGTATCCAAGACATTGCCCAAAAGCTCAATATCACGGATATTTTGAACAAGTATCCCTATCAGGTTTCCGGTGGCCAGAAGCAGCGTTGTGCGTGTGCCAGGGCCATTATCAATAATCCCAAACTGCTTTTGGCAGATGAACCAACCGGTGCGTTGGATAGTCATTCAGCGCAAATGCTCCTGTCTACGATCCAGAGCATCAACGAACAACTTGGTGCGACGATTCTTATGGTGACGCATGATGCGTTTACGGCCAGTTACGCCAGCAGAATTCTTTTTCTGCAAGACGGAGCCATTTTTACCGAACTGCGTAAAGGCAACGACAGCAGGAGTGCCTTCTTTGAGAAAATCCTCAATGTCCTTACCATGATTGGAGGAGGACAAAGTCATGTATGCTAAACTTGTTTTCCGCAATGCGAAGCGCTCTGTCAAAGACTATTTGATTTATATCGTGACCATGACGATCTGTGTCACCTTGTTTTATTCCTTTCTGTCCATTTCCAGCCGCTACTACCAACCCGATATTGGGAGCGAGTACAATTTCACAATTTTGAGTGATGGCATGAAGGCCGCGATCTGCGTCATTACTCTGTTCTTACTTTTCTTGATTCGTTTTGTCAATCACTATATGCTGCGGCGTAAACAAAAAGAATTTGCGGTCCAGTCCATTATAGGAATGGAACAAAAGACCATCGGCAGACTTTTCTTTGCAGAAACTTTTATGATGGGAATCCTCTCGATTGCCATTGGAATTTTTCTCGGTGTGTTCTGCTCCCAGTTTATCACGGCCATGCTGTTGACTACCTATGGAAAAAGCTATGAATTGTCGTGGACACTATTTCCGGATACAGTCTTGCTAACCATCGGCTTCTTTATTTTCAGCTTCTTGATTGTTGGGATATTCAATACTCGCACCATTCGGAAAACCAAAATCATTGATATGTTGGCAGCGGAGAAAGAAAATGATCCTGAACTAAAAAAGAGCCGCTGGATTGCTGCTGTGGTTCTGCTGTTTGAAGGATTCACAATGTGGATGCTTCTCACTGGCGTGCAAAAAATAGTATTCTACTATGATGGCCGTTTTGCTATCCCTGCCAAACTCATGTTCTGGGGAAACATTCTATTTCCGGCCATTACACTACTTTGGTCTGGATTCTGGCTGATTAGAAAGAGAAAAACTGGCGTTTCTACCCTACTTCCGGGACTGCTGGTATGCACAGTTCTGAACACGGTTATGGCCGCCAGTGTGCCGGCTTTGACCAGTCGATACTATCTGGCTTTGGGGGCCGGGGCAATCAATCAATACTTGTTATTTCTCCTGATTGATCTTCTTTTCTTTATTTGTTGTGTCATTTATCTTAGCAGCAGCTTTATTGTTGCATGGAAAGCAAAGGCCCCGGAACATAGATACAAGGGCGAAAATCTGTTCTTTTTTGGGCAGATTACATCCAAGCTGAATACTACCAGCAAGACTATGACGCTGATCTGTGTAACCTTAGTACTTGCAATTTTTATGTTCATTGTAGCACCCATTCTGGTGGGATGGGCTTCCGGCTATCTTGATATACGGTCTATGTACGATGTGCAGATTTCCTCTCGTTATAACAATGTATACGACGAAGAAAACCTGCCCGATGACAATTACGAACTTGTAACGGATTTTCTATCAGAACATGGAATTGAAACTGACTATGATTGCACCTTTTCTCTTTATCTGCCGAGCAAGGACGATTTTCATAACCGGATGAAATACGACTTTCCTGTTGTGGCAATTTCTTTAAGTGATTACAACACCATTCGCAAAATGCTGGGATATGAGCCGATCACTTTATCAGAGGACGAGTTCACAACACAGTGGCAATCTATTGCAACGAACGAAGAACGGGATAGCTTTTTGAAAGAGCATAGCATCATTCTGACAGACGCAGGGGAACTTACACTTTCTGAACATTCTTCTTACGAGGAAGCAATTGGAGAAACGGCCTATAACTCTTATACGGATGTACTCTATGTATTTCCAGATAGTATCTGCGAAAACTTACTCCCGGTGATTCGGAACCGTTATATCATGACGACGGAAAGCATTTCCTATGAAAATGCCCGTGCCTTAGAACAGGCTTTTTTAGCCGAGTATCCAGAAATAACCGATACCGGCGTCAGTTATGCCATTCGCTTGAGTACCCTACAAGTCAATACCACAAAAGCAAGTAATTTTGTTTTACAGGCGTCTATGCTCTATGCAGCTGTTGTGCTGATGGTAATTTGTCTTACGGTGTTATCTTTGCAACAACTTTTGGATGCAAGCCAATATAAATATCGCTTCTCGGTACTTCGCAAATTGGGTGTGGAAGATACCCACGTAGGTAAACTGGTATTGAAACAATTAGGCATCTGGTTTGGACTGCCAATCGTTGTAGCAATCATAGTGTCCGTGATTGTTATAATTTATTTTATCCAAACGATTTCCGCAGAAATCTCCGCCTATATTGGTTTCGGCACATTGATGACACAAATCGGTATGACGGTAAGCATTCTTGCTTTGCTGTTGATTTGCTACTTCATCAGCACATGGTTATTGTTTAAGAAAAGTATTAAATAAGAAGTATCTGCCGAGCGACGGCAAAAGAAAAAAAGCCGTCGTACAGCAGACCTATTGACATGCCCAAACTATTAAACGGCGGCTTTGAGAAATCAAGGCCGCCGTTCTTTATGCCTTCAATATAGGAATGAAATCCATGAATTGATACGGCGGCTTTAGGAGGAAGCCGCCATGCGCTTATTTAGTCGCCAACAAATGCAGATGTTTGATCCGCCATCAAAAAAAGCCTGGCCACCGAACAGCCCCCGTCTGACAGCCAGTGCGAAAATTGTCATAATGTAGTTGAATATCGTATTTCTCGCGCCCGAATAGCTTCATGCTGTCCGGGCGTTTTTCTATGTCAGCCCCGGTGCCGTTCCCCGCCACCCCGTTCAGATTTTCTCACAAAAGTCTGAACGGAGGAAAGGCAGATGGAAGTAACCATCCATTACAACGGACAAGCTGTGACCGTGGAGGTCACGCTGGAAGTCTATGAATTTCTTGACCGAGCCGACCACAAGACCGAAAACCTGCTGCACGAACAGCGGCGGCATTGGGATGGCCGGGAGTTTGACGAATACATAATTGCCACCGAAGGCGTAGGTATCTACGGCGAAACGCCGGAGGAATACCTTTGCCGCATGGAAATGCTGGACGAGTTGCTGGCCGTCCTGGAAACCTGTACTGAGGCTCAGCGCCGCCGGTTCCTGCTCTATGCGCTGGACGGACTCACCCTTGCGGAGATTGGGGCAATGTGTGGCTGCTCCAAAGTATCCGTCTATGAGAGCATTCTTGCGGTTCGGAAAAAGTTCCTGAATTTTTTCGCAAACCACCCTAACGATTGACCCCTTTTCTGGCTACCAAGTGAAAGGGATTGTTTCCCTTATCCCAGCGGGAGGCGGACAGCGGACAAGCTGCCCGCCTCTCCCATTTTCAGGAGGTAAGCCTATGAAAACAATCAATCTGCGGTGGATTTATCCCCACTACCGGCACGACGAGTTCGTAGAGGTCAGCGACGAGGTATGGGAGGCCATGCGGCAGGCCCAGCGGGAGATGACCAACTACGAGCGCCGGAAAATCAACCACCGCGCCTGGTACTCTCTGGACGCTTATAGCTGGATGGAGAACTATGCGCTAGAACACGCCAGATCGCCGGAGGACATTCTGATGGAGCAGGAAGATCGCGCGGCATATCTTCGGCTTTTGGCCGCCTTGCCGGAGGCCCTTTCCCATGCCACTCCGACGCAGGCCCGCCGCGTGTACGCCTACTATATTTCCGGCATTACACAGACCGAGATCTCCCGCAGGGAGGGCGTACATAGCAGCAAGGTCACGGTTGCCATCCATCGGGGTTTGAACAATATGCGGCGCTACTATGGAACGCTCCCGCAATCCGAGTGAGGGCGCACCTATGCAGACCATCAATCTAAAACAATACTATCCGTTCTGTACAGAGGACATCTTTGTGGAGGTGTCCGATGAAATCGTCGAAACATTCCTTCTGGATAAGCGAGCCGAGGCGACCCGTGAGCGCAAGATGTATCGCTATAAAGCGCAGTATTCCCTTGACTGCGATGACGGGATTGAAAAAGCGGCCATCGGCTGGGCGCAGCCCTCGCCGGAAGAACTTCTGATGAAGAAGGAGGCGGAGCAGGAGTACCGACTTACCTTAGCGAGATTGGCGGAAGCAATCAACCATTTGTCGGAGACACAGGCCCGCCGCATTCGTGCAAGGTATCTGCTGGGGATGAAAGTGATTGAGATAGCCGCCGCTGAAGGAGTAATTCCCAGCTGTGTCAGTACTTCCATCAGGGCGGGGCTAAAGAACATCCGCAAGTATTTTGAAAAAAAGAAATGGAGGGTGTCCAGAGAATGGGAACAGTGGAACAACTGAACGCCGAGAAGGAAAAGGTGCAAAAGGAACTGCGCCAGTTGGAGAATCGCCAGAAAGCCCTGCTGAACAAGCAGCGTGACGCCGAACGCCGAGCCAGAACCCGCCGCCTAATCGAGCGCGGAGCCATTGTGGAGGGCGTTTTCCCTCTGTCCCCCGACTTAACCGGCGAGGAAGTAAAGGCGTTCCTGATTGCCCTTTCCCGTCTGCCGGGAGCCGCGAAGCTGGCCGCAGAACTGCCGAAATCCGGGGACGAGCCGTAAGTCCCTTGGTTACAAGGGCGCACTTATACACCGTTGCCGGTGTCGTGCGCCCCGCCGGGGGCTGTTGCGGACTTCATCCGCGATGGGGCGCTACGCTCCCCAAACCCCTTGTGTGCCACAGGTTACGAAACATCCGCAAGCGGCTGCCTCGTCCCCTGCGGCCTGATTTATCTCATCCGAAAGGAGGTGCGAGTTATCGCCATCTGCCATATCCCCATCAAAATCATCCAGCGCAGCAAGGGCAAATCCGCCGTTGCCGCAGCCGCCTACCGCAGCGGCACTAAGCTGACAAATGAGTGGGACGGCCTGACCCACGACTACACCCACAAGGGCGGCGTTGTCCATGCAGAAATCATGCTGCCCGCCCACGCCTCGCCGGAATTTGCAGACCGCTCCACCCTCTGGAACAGCGTGGAGCAGATTGAGAAAGCGAAAGACAGCCAGCTCGCCCGCGAGGTGGAAGTTGCCCTGCCCCGTGAGCTGACACGGGAGCAACAACTTGCCCTTGTCCGGGCCTATGCGAAGGACAACTTTGTTGCCGCCGGTATGTGTGCAGATTTCGCACTCCATGACAAAGGTGACGGAAATCCCCATGCCCATATTCTGCTGACCATCCGCCCGCTAAAAGAAAGTGGTGAATGGGGCGCAAAGTGCCGCAAGGTCTACGATCTGGACGAGCGCGGCCAGCGTATCCCAAACGGTAAAGGGGGCTGGAAGAATCACCGAGAGGACACCACCGACTGGAATGACAAAGGAAAAGCTGAAGTCTGGCGGGCGGCGTGGGCGGACTATACCAACCGGGCATTGGAAGCAGCCGGAAGGCCGGAGCGTATCGACCACCGCAGCTACAAACGGCAGGGCCTTGATAAAATCCCTACCCTCCACATGGGCGTAGCTGCTGCCCGCATGGAGCGCCGAGGAATTGCCACCGAAAAAGGCAATCTCAACCGCCAGATTACCGCCGACAACAAGCTGCTCAAAGAGATCAAGGCTCGCATCACCCGGCTTTACAACTGGTCAAAAGCGGAAGCCGGAAAGCCTGCCAAGAAAGGCATTATGGCTGAACTGTGGGAGGCACAGCAGCAGCTAAAGCAGGCCAATACCCGCACCGGCAAAATCCGGGCTTTGCAGGAGAGTGCCACCCTGTTCAACTTTTTACAGTCGAATGGTATCCAGTCCATGCAGCAGCTGCTTGAAAAGATGGTGGACATGAATGCCCGCTACTATGACCTGCGCGGCAAGATCGTCAGCGCCGAGCGCCGGATTGCCGCCCTCACCGAGCGCGGGGAAATGTGGGCGCAGTACAACAGGTACAAGCCCATCCGCAAGCAGCTTGACAAAGTGAAACCAGCAAAACGGGAACTGTTCGAGCAGCGCCACAGCCGGGAACTAGCTCTCTATGAAGCAGCGGCCCGGTATCTGAAAGAACTGAAAGAGGGCGGCGAGGCCCTTACGCCCAAGGCATGGGAACGGGAGATCGCCCAGCTGACCGCTGAAAAAGAGGCAAACACTTTGCAGATGAAAGCCATGCGGGACGAATTGAAGGCCGCCGAACAGCTCCGCAAGGCAGCCAATCTGTTAGCACGACAGGGCCAGCACCACAAGAAGGAGGAACACGAGCTATGACCATGACCCATTGGCCGGTTTGGAATGCGGCAACATGAGGAAACGCAACACTGCCCCCGTCCCTATTATGGACTATCGCCAATATCGCAAGATGCGGCGGCTGGTACATGAGTGCTGCAACTATGACGGCGGCAACTGTATTGCGCTGGACGATGGGGAGGAATGCGTCTGCGTCCAATCCATTTCCTACTCCCTGTTGTGCCGCTGGTTTCGGGCGGCGGTGCTGCCGCTGGACAAGGAACTGGAAACAGCCCTGTTTTATCGCCTGGACGCCAAGCGTTGTACCGTATGTGGGGCATTGTTCCGCCCAGGCTCCAACCGGGCCAAATACTGCCCGGAATGTGCCGGACACATGAAGCGCATCAAGGCCGCCCAGCGCAAGCGCAAACAGCGGGCGCAGTGTCACGCTTTAGGGCCTGAAAAGCCCTTGTAAATCAAGGCTTTTTTCGAGGGTGTCGGCGGGGGCC
>UMHJ01055181.1_pt1 | contig 12481 bp, 8 predicted proteins | sample 1965511 | NCBI WGS metagenome assembly UMHJ01 (sample SAMEA4836096, study PRJEB28245) | human gut metagenome | biome: gut microbiome; material: fecal sample | place: Denmark | collected 2008
ATAATGGGGCATATCGGAAGCCTTAGCGGACTTCTTTGTCCGTTTAATTTTTCCCTCTTTTATAAGTCGTTCTTTTTCTGCCTTTATCCTTTCAAGCAGGACAGAGGCAGGTTCATCATTCGGGTCTTGTGGCACAAGTTTGCCGTGTATGGCAAGATCAAGTATCTTTTGGCGTAGCTTCTTCGTATTCACTATTTCTTAGATTTTTGCGGTTCGTTAAATATAAAATTGCAGATACGTTCAGCAGCTTTTTGATTTGCAACCTCAACATCTTCTTTCCCCCATGTGTCTGATGGATATGAAGACAATGCAGTGGCCATGCCGAAGTCACTCCCTCGATACCCTTTTTTGTCTTGTACAAGAGTGCCTTTCTTGGTTTTGAACCAATCTCTTCCTATACACTTGTTGATATCTTCTTCCAGTAAGATTTTATTCCCAAGCAAATTGACCATATCTTCAAATTCCTCTTTTGACATTCCTGCATCAGTACGAATGGCATCTATGTTGTGACCACTTGCGGGCATAATGTGCTCTACATTTACTTTATCTGGAATAAAATCAAAATGCCGTCCATGTTCCTTGGCATATATGTACTCATTGAGATATACTAGAATGTTTTTATCATACTCAAGAAGGTCTGCGATGACATCTTCTCTTTTCCATGTGGAATGAATATGGGCATCAAAATCCGTGATGATGGATTCCATCGAATATTCGGGATTGACTAATTTGAAATTCTCATTGAATAGGAATGTCTTAAAATAGCGTGAGGAGAAGCCAAAGGCCCCGACTTCGAGAAGCGCGAACAGCCGAAGAAGGCATTCCATAATTGGCGTAATGCTTCGCTCCGATATTTCTTCGTTTGGCACTCTGAAAAGATAGGATATAAGGAATAGCTTGAAGTTTTCATTGAACTTCAATAACAGCTTTGTAATGGGGTATTCTTGAATTTCGTCCCATATCCATAGGATTCTTTTGAAGTTCTCACATAGACCAATCGGGGTTTTCAGGAGTTCTGGATAGAGAACAGTATAATATTTTCTTACTCCAGGTGTTGTTAATTGTCCCTCCTCATATTGACGCTTTTTTGCGCGATTTATATACATAAATTGCTGAAGTACACTGTCAATATTGACGATTTTCTTTTGTGCCAATTCATCTGCTTGACGTATTATCGGCTCCCAAATCTTTTTAAAGTCCGTTTTATTGGGTGCATGGGAGAATAGATGTGCAGATATAATGTCAGCATCAGAGAGAGGCATTCCCGTCGAGTTTAAAGAATTAAACATCGTTATAGCCTGTTCAATTTGCCAACTTTTAATTTCTATGATCTGGCATTTGTTCAAGAATCCGTTGGCTAACACATCTAGGTTTGATTCTTGATAAGCCTGCAGTCGTTCATAGAAAGACTTGAAATTACGGAAAAAATTGGTATATTTATTGTCCTTTTGCTTTCGCGGAAATTTATAGACCATTTTTTCCGCATCCGCAAAGGTTCTAGCTTCAATTATATTTTTAAAATCATCTTTGTGAAGTTCATTGATGGATTCGTTTTCCAGTATTTCCACCCCTTTGGCCTTGTTCCAGTCTTTTTCTATTTCAATTTGCTTTCTTATATCCGCACGATATAGAATCAAATAGATGGCATCCAGGCTTTGCTGCAAACTTCTTTTAAGTCCCGCAGCTTCTTCAGTGTCTGCCATTTCATTTAAGACTTCGGTTATTCTCAAGTGCATCGCCTTGAGAAGAAGCAAGAAAGTCGTTGTTCGCTGTTGTCCATCTATTAAATTTAGATAGCCTTCCTTTGAGCAATCGATGATGATTGTGCCAAAGAAATATGGATCCTCGGCATCTTGGTCTATATACGATTCAACATCTTGCCATAATTTATCACAATTTGATGTGTCCCAGGAGTATGCTCTTTGATATTCAGGAATACGGAAGATGTCTGACTTTTTAAGATAAGCTCCAATGGTTTGAAGTTTGGGTTCTATTTCTTTTGCCATGATGATTCTTTTAAATTATGCATTGTAATGTTAACGTCGTGATTTCCACTTGTATCTGTGCGGTTTTTGATTGCGCAATTACCCTTCATTTTCTTCCAGTTTCTTTAATTTCTCATCTCCAGTTTAGACTCCGAGTATGTCGCATCAGGCTTCAGGCCAAGAAATTCCAACGTGATGGGATTCTTGATGAGGTCTGACGGCTTTTCGACAGTCTGTCCCTCACTTGCCAGCCGCATTACCTCATCTTTGTTACGGCTCAATGCCAATCTTTCATAAAGACAGCTTCCTATCTGACGGCAGAGTTGTCTCACGCTCCATTGTTGCGCTGCACATTCTATTTCATAGAAACTGCGGGCATCTGGATTTTCCACTCTCATCAGTATTAGATAGTGAGACCATGAAAGCTTGAATGTGGGTGGTTCAATTTGATAATCACTGTTTATCAAATTGCCGTAGGTCAAATAAAACTGCCTTATTTGGCGTAAATATGGATACGACCATCCATCACCCAGCCTGTCGGCCAGACGTTTGGAGAGTTCTTTCAGCACCGCTTTTCCGTATTCGGCCCTTACCTCTCCCTTTTGCTCATACTCTACGATATATTGTCCGATATGGAACTTCGTATAGACCTCAGCTGTATTGACAGCTGTTGCCACATGTTTCCTTGCCTGCGTGACAAGGTCGACAACCTTCAGGAACAGGCTGTTTATGTCTTTGTCATTTGTGATAACTTCTTTTCCCATAGGTTCAATCCTCCTTAATCGTTGACAGTAGCTTTTCCAGTTCTGCCACAGCGGAACTTATCGTTTGGCTTTTTTCCTTTATATCCGCCATCAGTTCAGCCAATGAACGATTATCCTCTTCGCCACCTTGCTTTATCCAGGTAATATCAAGGCTGGTCTTGTCACGACTCATGATTTCATCAATGCCATATCTGCGCCAACGGCCAGCTGGGTTGCTTTCGGCATCGTATGTCTCTTTCCGTGCAGACAGGTCATCTGCATGATAGCACTGCACAAAATCGTCAAGGTGATGACGCTGCAATTTGTTAGTGGCAAGAGTGTGCTTCACGTCCGTTCGGTAGTCATAAAACCAAATTTCTTTGGTGGGTTGTCCTTTGGTGAAGAAAAGCACATTGGCCTTTACGCCTTGGGCATAGAATATGCCTGTGGGCAGACGCAAGATGGTATGCAGATTGAAGTCAGTAAGTAATCGCCGCCGTATAGTTTCTCCGGCATTCCCCTCAAACAACACGTTATCGGGTAACACCACGGCTGCACGGCCTCCTGTTTTCAATGTCACCATGATATGCTGTAGAAAATTCAACTGGTTGTTCTTTGTTTCCACATAAAAATCCGGGCGGTTAATTTCGACAGAACCCGATGGGCGAGTGCCAAACGGAGGATTGGCAAGGATTACATCAAACAAGGTGGAAGGTACTTTCTCCAAGGAATCATCACATTTGATGGGAGTGCGGTCTGTTCCGATGCCATGCAAGTAAAGGTTCATGGAAGCCAATGTCACGACCAAAGGGGTGTTGTCAACGCCATGCAGAGCCTTGTTGTTCAGGAACTCTTGTTTTGACAAATCGAGTGATTGGCCTTTCATGTAATCGTATGCCGCAAGCAGGAAGCCACCTGTGCCACAGGCTGGGTCACATACTGTTTCACCTATCTGGGGTCTGATGCAGTCCACCATTGCCCTGATGAGTGGGCGAGGCGTGAAATACTGCCCGGCACCGCTCTTCTTGTCTTGACCGTTCTTTTCCAAGATGCTTTCATAGATTGCGCCTTTTACATCACCGTCCATGATGAGCCATTGCTCTTCGTTAATCATGGTGATGACTTTTTTGAGATAAACAGGCTTATCTATTTTGTTCTGTGCCTTGGTGTAAATAGTGCCTATCAAGTTGTCTTGGTCGCTGAGTGTTTTTAGTGTTTGTTCATATTGGCTAACCAGTTCGTAGCCATCCAGCTCTATTAAGTCTTTCCATTGATAGCCTTCAGGTATGGCGGATTCCTCGCCAAACCATTCCACGTTCTCCGCATCCATTTTCAAGAATAGCAGATATGTGAGCTGGGTGATATAATCGGTAAAACCTATGCCTTGTCCTGATAGCGTGGTGGCCAGGTTCCACACCTTTTTTGTCAATGACTGTTCATTGGGCGTATTGTTATTTTCCATAGTGTTATGCAGTTTTTCTCAATACTACAAATTTATACAATGAAAGGAGTGCCGCATCTGCTTGTCGCATATTACCGAAGGCACTTATCATTTTGACGGCATGGGTGCGGTCAATCTCCCGCACGTCTTTTACAGTGCAGGCTCCATTGGAGGCGATATAGTCTACGATACGGCTCATCACCTCACGCTGTTTGTCCGTGATGCCACCTTGCTTTTGCCCGCACCATAGATTGAAGAACTGTTTGGCTGACGGATATACGCTTTCTAAACGCTCTATCTGATGATAGGCAAAGCGTGCAAGTTGTATAAGGTTGGTCAAAGCTTCGGCTTCTTGTTTTTTTGAGGTTCGCTTTACTTTGTCTGGACTGATGATTGCGTAAGAGTTCCATAACCGTTTAGGTGAAAAACGGCTGCTCTCCATTTTCAATTTATTTTCCAAGTCTTTCAGCATGGAGTATGTTATCGGCTCGCCTTGGTTATTGTAGATGATTCGCAATGCCTCTATGTCATCACAATGATCGTTACAATATTGCTCGAAAGCCTCAGTGTCGTTTTGGGCTTCTTCCGTAGAAAAGCCTTTGAAAATAAGCTCGTCTTCACCTGGCATTAAGGTGTTGACAAAACCCGCTGCCAAGATGAGTATGTATTTCCGAGCCTCCGCGTGGTTGGTGATAGGGGAAACCAAACCCTTGCGTTCGTTGTTAGGCTCGTTTATGTCGTTGTATTGCGGTAACGTGCCTTTTTCAAGTGCCGCGTAAATTCGAGTGGCCAATTCCTTCATGTCTTCATGTGCCAAATGTGCGAATTGCTCACGCTGGGCATTATCAGCCTTATTATATAGACGTGACAATGTGCCTGCAAGTCGCTGCAGATAGTTGTCGGGTAGATTGCCGTGAGTGATACGCTCCAATAATTCCTTGAGTGTGATAGTGCCATTTTCGTAGCCTTCAAGCGTTGGAATGGTATGTTGGTGTTCCGTTACTCCGACTGCATCTACCAGAACAAAGCTATCTTTGCTGATAGCGTTGGGCGTGACATTCCGTAATTGTTCATCGCCAATCGTCCTGACACCACGCCCTTTCATCTGCGTATAAAGCGGAGCGGAAGCCACGTCACGCATGAAAATCAAGACTTCCAGCGGTTTTATATCTGTTCCTGTCGCTACCAACGTGCAGGTCACGGCAATACGAAAATCTTTATCGTTGCGGAATTGCCGAATTAGTTCATTGCTGTCACCTGCCGAGTAAGTTATCTTCTGCACAAAATGGTCATCGGTGCGTCCAAACACCTCTTTGGCGATGTTGACAATGTTGGTGGCGTGATTTTCATTGAGAGCGAATATCAGCGTTTTAGGCAGATAATCCATATTTGGCTCTCTCGGTGGGTCGTTGAACAATTCGGTATAGACAATGTCGCGATATGTGGAAAGTATCAGCTTGATTTGGGCAGGATTGATGATACTGCGGTTGAGCTCTTCCTTGGTGTATGTTTTTGTTTCCTTGTTGCTGACAGTCTTCACCTCACCCGTATAACGAGTTTCTACCTTTGTACGTTGTCCTTCAAGGATGGCACCGCCTTCTTCAGTCTCCCTTGTCTTGATGCGATAGGTACGACATTCCACATTCACACCATCGGCAATGGATTGCTCAAGAGTGTAATTCACAACCGTATTATAATTGAAGAATGCCGTGGTTTCAGGTATTGGAGTAGCGGTAAGACCAATTAATCGGGCAGTATCGAAATACTCCAAGACCTTGCGCCAGTTACCATAGATGGAGCGGTGGCACTCGTCTATGATAATAAGGTCGAAGAAGTCGTGTGGCAGATTCGGATTATCTGGCAATGTCACCTCTTCCTCTATGTCTGCTTCATCGTCCGTTTCGTCATCATCAATAATCTCCTCGCCTTTCAAAAGGGAGAACAACCGTTGAATGGTAGATATTACCACATTACTGTCAGAGGGAATATCTGCCGACTTCAATCGATTTACCGTGAAGATTGTATTAAAGGCATCCCCGGTCTCAGTCAGGCGGAATGTGCCAAACTCACCTTCCGCTTGCTTGCCGAGATTGTTGCGGTCAACGAGGAAAAGTACACGCCGCATCGGAGTGTAAGACAACATTCTGTATGCAGCAAGGCAAGCCGTATATGTTTTACCCGCTCCTGTGGCTAACACCATTAATGCTTTTCTCTGACCCGACCGAAAACTTTTCTCCAGCTCTGTAATTGCTTCATATTGGCAATCCCGCAAGCCTCTTTTACGTAATGTGGGCAGCCCGGCAAATGGGTCATCTATACCCAGCATTTTTACAAGCTCTTTGATGGTATGCATCCGGTTTAGAGAAACCCAGTCGGAATCTTGGTTGCGTAAATCCTTGAACAAGAGCTCCTTCCCATTGGATTTATAGATAAAGGGTAAGGGATTTTGCCATGACTGGTAACGATGGGGCACATTCCTGGCGTAAGTGCCGACCTGTTCGCTTACCACATTGCTTGACACATCCACTTCTTCGCGTTTCGCTTCAAGCACACCAATCGCTTTCCCGTTGACAAACAGGAAATAATCTGCTTCTAGATTGCCTTTAAGCAATCCCTCGCGAATGGCGGCTGCAGTGATGTTTGCCTCGTATTCCTCTCGGTTAACAACACGCCAACCTGCTTCTACAAACCACTGGTCTATCTTGACCCTTGCCTTTTCTTCCGGTGTCATACGCTATATGTTTAGTTCCAATAATCTTGTATTATCGGAAGTTGCACGCTAAAAACAATGAGACATATTTGCGCTACATTACTGGCGTTCATCCTTGTCAGTTATCAGATCCTTCAAATCGACTTGAAGAATTTCCGCTATTTGTTGCAATGTCTCTAGATTGGGCTGGATCCTGTTGCAGGCATAGGCATTAACCATACTGAAACTTTTATCCAGTCTTTTATCCAGCCATGTTTGCGAAATGCCTTTGTCTGTCAAAACAGCCTTTATTCTATTCAGTTTCATTTTTAGTTGCAATTTTATTTTGCAAATATAGTGAATTATATTCGACAATCAGAATTATTTCCTACTTTTGTAGCCCAAAGGTATAACGTGTTTCCGCAAAAACGAAAGTCAATAATAAGCAGTAAAGAGGGAAGAACAGCTCCGTGCTGACTTCTATGAAGAAATGGTAGCTTACGGCAAGGAAGTATACGGCATAGACTTAAAAAAGTTGGCACCAAGTAGTCCGTAGGCTACATACGCGGGACGGGAAACGCTATGGTGTCGTTTCCATGTGCCGCCTGCTTGGTGTGAGCAAACAAGCCTACTACAAACATGAGGACAAACTTCTGGACCGTCTGTGCGAGGAATCCTTCGTCGTGTCCTTCGTCAAGGAGGTTAAGTTCCGTGTCCGCAAGGCAGGATTTGTCCCGTCCGTAGTACTGCACATGATAGGTTTTTTATCTATCTTCGCGAAGAATACAAAAGAAAACCTCGAGAGTGAATAACTTAAAAGAAGGTCAACTTGATATAAAATAATACAAACCGGAGTCAACCTACCTTATCGATAAGAAGATATTCAGTCAACTAAAATCGTTAAATGACAGATTCAGTACCGATTTTAATACCACTTAGCTGATACTGCAGTACCAGCTAGGTGGTACTGCAGTATCAACTAGGTAAAACTCCAGTACCACCTCACTGGTACTGGTGACGGTACTTGCTTCCCTGTCATGGCAATCTTTTGCCATCACCAAACTCAGGTTGCTGAGATGCGGTGCCGGTAGTGTCGCGTCTCTTGTAAACCGATTCTCTCCGAATGACTCTCCATTGATGGCTCGCCCCCACTTTGCAACCAAGTTGCGGGGAAAGTATCGTAACTTCGCGGCAGATATAAACAAAAGACGAGCGTTATGGGAAATCATCATCACGAAGGGCATGGGCATGCCCATGAGCACCATCACCACCATGAGCATGGCGGGATGAGGGGAAAGATTTGGCTGTTGGTCATTACCGCACTGCTACTGGTGGCGGCGGTCTTGATAGAGAAGAATTGTGGCCTGGAGACGTGGCAATTGCTCTTGGTCTATCTGGTGCCTTACCTGTTGGTGGGTCGCGAGACGCTGGGCGAGGCGTGGGAAGGCATCATGCGGGGCGACGTGTTCAATGAACACTTCCTCATGAGCGTGGCTACCATCGGCGCGCTTTGCGTTGGCTTCATGCCTGGAGCGGAGACGGAGTTTCCCGAGGCTGTCTTCGTGATGCTCTTCTTCCAGGTGGGGGAGCTCTTCGAGGGCTATGCCGAGGGCAAGAGCCGTGACAGCATCAAGCACCTGATGGAGATTCGCCCCGACGTGGCCAATGTCATGAGAGGCGGCGAATTGCTTGCCGTATCGCCCGAGGAGGTGAAGCCTGGGGAGGAGATCGTGGTGAAGCCTGGGGAGAAAGTGCCCTTGGACGGCACCGTGACAGAGGGAACCTCCGCCCTCAACACCGTGGCCCTGACGGGTGAGAGCTTGCCTCGCGACATAGGCGAGGGAGATGACGTGATGTCGGGATGCGTCAACCTGTCGGGCGTGATCCGCGTGCGGGTGACCAAGAGCTTTGGCGAGAGCACGGTGTCGAAGATTATCCGCTTGGTGGAGAGCGCGGACGAGAGGAAGTCGAAGAGTGAATCTTTTATCACCCGTTTCGCCCGTGTCTATACGCCCATCGTGGTCATTGGCGCGTTGCTGTTGGCCGTTTTGCCCCCGCTGTTTACCGCGGGGAGCTTCATGGACGCTTTTCCCACGTGGCTGGAGCGAGCCTTGGTGTTCCTGGTGGTTTCCTGTCCCTGCGCCCTGGTCATCAGCGTGCCGCTCACCTTCTTTGGTGGCCTGGGCGGGGCTTCCCGTAAAGGCATCTTGGTGAAAGGCAGTAGTTACATGGACACTTTGGCCAAGATAGGCACCGTGGTATTTGACAAGACGGGCACACTTACCTATGGTGAGTTCGCGGTGACGGCTGTCCACCCCGATGATTTCAATGAGCGGGAACTGTTACACCTGGCGGCTCACGTGGAGCATTTCTCCACTCACCCTATAGGAGAAGCCCTGCGGGCTGCCTTTCCCAATGAGGCCACCGATGGTTGTAGGCTTACTGACGTGGAGGAGATAGCGGGACATGGCATCAAGGCCCGTGTGGAAGGCCGAGAGGTGTGCGTGGGCAACACGAAGATGATGGACAGGGTAGGCGCGCAATGGCATGACTGCCACCACGTGGGCACTATCATACACGTGGCGGTAGACGGGAAGTATGCCGGACACATCGTCATCAACGACAAGGTGAAAGAAGACAGCGCGTCCGCCATCAGCGAACTGAAGCAGTTGGGCGTGGAGCGCACGGTGATGCTATCGGGTGACCGCGAGGCCGTGGCCAAGAGCGTGGCGGGGCAGGTGGGCATAGATGAGTTCCATGCCGAGTTGCTGCCCGCTGACAAGGTGGACCATGTGCGGGGCATGATAGACCACGAAGCCCAGGGCAAGAGCTTGGCCTTCGTGGGAGACGGCATCAACGACGCACCCGTGCTGAAGTTGGCCGACGTGGGCATCGCCATGGGCGGATTGGGCAGCGACGCTGCCATAGAGGCGGCTGACGTGGTGTTGATGGACGACAAGCCCACCAAGGTGGCCACGGCCATAAGGATAGCTCGCCGCACCATCCGCATAGCCCATCAGAACGTGTGGTTCGCCATCGGCGTGAAAGTAGCCGTCTTGGCCTTGGCCACAGTGGGCCTAGGCACCATGTGGATGGCGGTGTTCGCCGACGTGGGCGTTACCGTTTTGGCCGTCTTCAACGCCATGCGGGCGTTGAGATAGGCTACTTCAATTCCACCAGCTCATATTCCTGGCTGCCCAGTCCCAGTTGCTCGGCGTAGTCGAGAATATGGGTGCCGTGGCGGGAGTCAATGCGCTCTATTAGGTGAGACTTGCCTGGGTCATCGGAGTTGCGCACCATGTCCACGCAGGCCTTGTCCAGGGCCACGGGATCCAGTGAGGCCAGGATGCCGATGTCTTTCATCTTCACCTCCTCGGGAGTGGCTACGCAGTCGCAGTCCACCGAGAGATTGTTGGCCACGCTGATATACAGGATCTTGTCGCCAGCGTGGTCTATGATGGCCTTGCATGCCTCGGCCATGGACTCCAGGAAGTCATCCTGCTTGGGCAGTTGGCTCCAGGCCTTGCCCGCGCTCTTCACTCGTCCGGCAGAGTGGATGTATCCCTTGCCGTCAGAGGAGGCGATGCCGATGGAGATGTTTTTCAGCGCGCCGCCGAAGCCCGCCATAGGATGTCCCTTGAAGTGGGAGAGTACCAGGGTGAAGTCGTAATCCAGGTAGTGCTTGCCTACATAGTCTTCTTTCAGGTGCTTGCCGCCCTTTATGGGAAGGGCCACGTCTCCGTCAGCGTCCATGATGTCCACCTTGGCGATGGCCGTGAAACCATGGTCTGCGGCGGCTTTCAGATGGCTTTGGGTATTGCCTCTCCCGCCGCCATAGGCTGTGTTGCACTCCACGATGGTGCCATTCACCTTTTGCACCAAGTCCTTGATGAGATTGGGATCCAGGTGGTTGTCGTTGCCTGGCTCTCCCGTGGAAAGCTTCACGGCCACCTTCCCCTCGGCCTTCCTGCCCAGCGCCTCATAGATCTTCAGCAGGTTCTGGGAGTTGATTTCCTTGATGAAATACACCTTGGGGAGTTGCGCCTCCTTCTTCGCGCCGCTCTCCTCGGGGGCTTGGCTGGTCTTGTGGCTCCAAGCCGATGCTGTCAGCGTCATGGCAGACGCCAGCATGATGGCAAATATTTTCTTCATATGTGTAAGGTTGTTGGTTAGTGTTCTCTCTTTGTCCTCTTCTTTTCTCCTCCATTGTGGCAAGCGCAAGGGGGAGTCTTCCTTGCCGACAAAGTTAAGATCTTTCTGTCGAATGGCAAAGAAATTTTCCGAAAACTTACGCCTTTTCTGCCAGCGCATCAGCCTTTGCGAACAGGTTTCAATTCTGTGTCATAAACGTCAATGAATTGTTTACACGTTTTATGGCGAAAATAAAAAATGGGAAATTCATTTTTCCACCAGCGCGGAGGCGATAATTTTGCCGGCGAAAACAAGACACATGGAAACGGGACGAAACAAGCCAACAAAAATAAGCGTGCGCCAGGTCTTTTGCCAGCGCATGGCTTTCGGCGCGGATGGATTGAGACATTGGGTTATGAGGAACATTCGTGTGTTCATGGTAGTGATGATGATTGGGACAGTGGCCATGACGGCCATCGCTTCCGATACGTTGAAGGTGAAATTTCGTTCGCGTGCGCTTCTTGACGCTACTGCCTCGGGATACGGCAAGGATGAAGTGCAGGGGTATTATCGCCTGGAAGATTTCCGTGTCGGTTTCAAGGCCAATTACGGAAAGTTTGAGCTGAAGGCCGACATCGGTCTTGGCGGAGGGAAGGTGGCCGTGAAGGATTTGCTGCTGAACTACCACTTTAATAATAGCGTGATTTCCGTGGGAAACGGATATGAGCCGTTCTCGATGGATATGCTCATCAGCACGGCCGACTTGAGATTGCATCAGTCTGCGGCTTCGGTTCTGGCGTTCACCAATAGCCGCAAGCTAGGCGTGACCTATCATTTCCATGACGATAATTGGTATTTGGCGACGGGTGTTTACACAAACAATGACATCAACAAACTTGGCGATGAGAAGAAAAACTCTCTCGTGTCCACGTCACGTGTCGTATGGCGAACGCAAGACAGGCTACGCAAACGCTTACTGCATGTGGGAGGAGCCTTCTCTTTTCGCACGAAAGACGTAAACAAGGAAAATCCCGTGGGAACCGTGAGCAGCGACGGGGTGACATCCATGTTTCCTTCCCCGCTGCTTGAAGCCGAGATAGACAACATGGGCACTGAGTTGAAAGGGCTGTTGGAGGTACTTTACACGTCGAGGAAAGTGTTGCTGCAGGGCGAGTCTTTTGTTGACCGCTTGAACCGTTCTGGTGGTTTGCGTCATTACCTGGCTTACGGAGGATACGCTCAAGGGAGCTATCTTATAGTGGGCGAAGGATCGATTATGACGAGATGTATGCGATACCGGGGCGGCCTTTGTCAGACAAGGCCGTGGAGCTGGTGGCGCGTTTCAACTATACCAACCTCAACGACGGTAAGAGTGGAATCTATGGTGGTGAGGAAAAAGACGTGTCGCTTGGCGTAAACTGGTATCTGAATAAATATCTCGCCGTGAAATTCAACGGCAGTTACGTATGGGTGGGCGACCACTGCGACTCTT
>UMHJ01014653.1_pt1 | contig 12372 bp, 13 predicted proteins | sample 1965511 | NCBI WGS metagenome assembly UMHJ01 (sample SAMEA4836096, study PRJEB28245) | human gut metagenome | biome: gut microbiome; material: fecal sample | place: Denmark | collected 2008
TGATGTATTTTTCCATGGGACATATGATGTGGGGCTGGCCGGTACCGGCTGCCATGAAAGACAATCATGTGGCAATGGGAATGTTGCAGATGCTTTTAACCATCATCATCATGGTGATCAACCAGAAGTTCTTTGTGAGCGGTTTTACCAGCCTGCTCCACGGCGCACCAAATATGGATACACTGGTGGCACTCGGCGCCGGAGCATCGTTTGGATACAGTACGTATGCCCTGTTTGCCATGACCGGAGCGCAGGTGCGCGGCGATATGGATGCAGTCATGGGATATATGCATGAATTTTATTTCGAGTCCGCGGCAATGATCCTGACACTCATCACCGTCGGAAAAATGCTCGAATCCCACGCAAAAGGCAGGACAACCGATGCCTTAAAAAGCCTTATGCGGCTGGCACCGAAGACCGCAACGGTGGTGCGGGACGGACAGGAAGTTACTGTGTCAATTGCAGAAGTGCGGCAGGGGGATATCTTTGTCGTGCGTCCGGGGGAAAATATTCCGGTCGATGGAATTGTCATAGAAGGCAGCAGTGCGGTCAACGAGGCAGCACTCACCGGAGAGAGTATTCCGGTCGACAAACAGAAAGGCTCCTCCGTCAGCGCGGCAACGACGAACCAGTCCGGGTTCCTGCGCTGTGAGGCAACCCGTGTGGGAGAAGACACCACGCTTTCCCAGATCATTAAAATGGTGTCGGATGCGGCAGCAACCAAGGCACCGATCGCAAAAATCGCCGATAAAGTATCCGGTGTGTTTGTACCGACTGTTATCACCATTGCCGTGATCACCATTATTGTCTGGCTGATTGCCGGAAAAGACGTCGGTTTTGCATTGGCGCGTGGGATTTCCGTGCTCGTCATCAGCTGTCCGTGTGCGCTGGGACTTGCAACACCTGTAGCGATCATGGTCGGAAACGGCATGGGAGCAAAAAACGGAATCCTTTTCAAAAATGCCGTGGCACTGGAGAATGCAGGAAAAACGCAGATCGTGGCAGTGGACAAGACCGGTACAATCACAACCGGGGAACCGCGTGTGACGGACATTGTCCCGGCAAAGGGATATACGGAGCGGGAGCTGATGCAGCTTGCCGCAGATCTGGAGAGTTCCAGTGAACATCCGCTGGCAAAGGCGGTTATGGAGCATGCAAAGACAATCGGTATTTCCAATACTGCAGTGCACGATTTTCAGGCATTGCCGGGCAACGGACTTTCCGCGGTGCGCGGAGAAGATCTGCTGCTGGGCGGAAGTGTTTCTTATATGCAGCAGAAGGTAAGCGTGGACGCGGCCATGACAGAACAGGCAAAGAAACTGGCAGAAGAGGGAAAAACACCGTTGCTTTTTGCAAAGAATCATACCTGTGCCGGTCTGGTTGCCGTAGCAGACACGATCAAAGAGGACAGTCCGCAGGCGGTAGCAGAGCTGCGTGAGATGGGAATCCGGGTCATTATGCTGACCGGGGACAACGAGCGCACAGCAAAAGCCATCGGCGCGCAGGCAGGAGTAGACGAGGTGATCGCAGGTGTTCTGCCGGAAGGAAAAGAGGCGGAGATCCGCAAACTCAGAGAACACGGCAGAGTTGCCATGGTTGGGGATGGTATCAACGATGCACCGGCACTGACGCGTGCAGACACCGGAATCGCCATCGGCGCCGGAACCGATGTGGCCATTGATGCGGCATCCGTTGTTCTGGTAAAAAGCCGTCTGCGGGATGTCCCGGCAGCGATTCGTTTAAGCCGCGCAACGCTTCGGAATATCCACGAAAATCTGTTCTGGGCATTCTTTTATAATGTAATAGGGATTCCACTTGCGGCCGGAGTGTGGTATCCTGTATTTGGATGGAAATTAAATCCGATGTTTGGCGCGGCAGCCATGAGCTTATCGAGCTTTTGTGTCGTGACCAACGCATTACGGCTGAACCTGTTTTCCGTACACGGAAAAGCAAATAAAAAGGCTGTACCGGCAGCAAAACCGGCAGAAATGAAAACAAGCGAAAGTGAGGTAGCAAAAATGACAAAGACAATGCATATTGAAGGGATGATGTGCGGACACTGTGAGGCAACCGTAAAGAAAGCACTTGAGGCACTTCCGGAAGTAACATCCGCAGAAGTAAGCCATGAGGCTGGCACTGCCGTTGTGACCTCATCCACGGAAGTGGCAGATGATGTATTAAAGAAAACGGTAGAAGAGAAAGATTACAAGGTTACAGCGATTGATTAAGAATGTTACAGCGGTTCAATGAAACGTGGAGCCGCCTGTTTCCGTTGGAGAAGGGTGGAGTTGAACATGTATTTTTTTAATAAAAAAATAAAAATTCTGCGTGGGTTTGCACTGGTATGTGTGCTTGCGCTGGGATTGTGTTTGACAGGGGGGCTGCAAATAGCAGAGGCAAAATCAACAACATATTATGACGCATCGGCAGGCAGGCTGCACGTCAAAGGAACAAAACTTGTGGACAAAAAGGGGCATGAAGTACAGCTTTGCGGAGTCAGCACACATGGACTGAGCTGGTATCCGCAGTACGTCAATGACAAGTGTTTTGCCCAGCTGCATGACAAATGGGGAGCAAATGTCGTGCGTCTGGCGATGTATACCGAAGAGTATAACGGATACTGCAGCGGAGATGCAAAGAACCGCAGTGACTTAAAGAAACTGATTAAAAAAGGAGTCAGGCTGGCAAAGAAACATAAAATGTATGTGATCGTGGACTGGCATATCTTAAACGATGGAAATCCGAATTCCCATAAGAAAGAAGCAAAGGCCTTTTTCAGGGAAATGTCCAGGGAATTTAAGGGTTACAACAATGTGATTTATGAGATCTGCAATGAGCCGAATAACGGAACAAGCTGGAAAGAGATCAAATCCTATGCCAGGAGTGTCATTTCCACCATTCGCAAAAATGACAAAAAGGCGGTGATTGTTGTAGGAACGCCGACCTGGTCGCAGGATGTGGATCAGGCAGCAGCCGATCCGATCAAGGGGGATAATATCATGTATGCGCTGCATTTTTATGCAGCCACACACAAAGCAGATCTGCGCAATAAAATGACCGCAGCCATCAACAAAGGACTTCCGGTATTTGTCACGGAATATGGAATCTGTGATGCTTCCGGAAACGGAGCCATTGACAAAAAAGAGGCAGACCGCTGGGTACAGACGATGGATGAATATGGTGTCAGCTACATTGCATGGAATCTGTCAAACAAACAGGAATCTTCTTCTATTATTAAAAGCAGCTGTCCGAAAGTCAGCGGTTTCAAGAAAAGTGAGTTGAGTGACGAGGGCAGGTGGCTGTATCACCTGCTTCGAAAGAAGGCTGGACTGACAAAGTAGTGATGGAATGATTACATAACACGGGCATGTCCGGGAAAGGAGGGAATCATGCGGATACAAAAAAGCCGGATGAGGTGTGTAGGCATCTTTTTGGCGGTTGTCATATGTTTTTTTGCGGTGCAGCAGAGCTATGGTGTGCAAAATATGTACGATATCACGCAGGCGGAGCCGGATCATCTTGCGGTACATACGATGGAGCGGCAGCAGGGTTCCTTCCTTGATATCCTCGGACGTTCCGAACTGACACAGTCCGAACAGGCGCGTCTGACTGTCCGTGCACGGCTCACGCGGCTGAATGCAGAACGCAACATCATTTTGTGGGCAGGACTTGCAAGCGGATTTGCCGGAAATGCTACCCGGATTTATCTGGCATCCTGCCGTATCGAAAACATATTTGTGCGCAGCCATGCGTGGATCATGGCATACATACACTGGCAGGACGGGGAAAAAGCTTCTGACTCTTTGAAATAAGCGACCATTTTCAAAGAGTTCAGGAGGAAAATTTCATGTTAGAAAAAGTCATTATCGTAGTTGTAGTAGCAGTTGTTGTGTTGGCCGCAGGTGTGGCATGGTGGTTCGAGAACGGATCAGCAAGCCATAATGAAGATGAACATACATTGGATACCGGCAATAACGAATTGACGAAGCTGGAAAAATAAATAATATAATTGAAAAAAGGAATGTTTCCGTGTGTGGAACATTCCTTTTTTGAGTGTTTATTTTTCCAAATTTTCCATTTCGTGTTCATATTTTGAGAGAGAGACTCTCACAGATTTTAAAATATCCAGAAGAATCCGTGTTTCGCGTGTGGAACAGGAATCGAGTAATTCATTGATTTCCTGCTTCATGCCGGTTTTATTGTAAGGAGGATTGTCATATAACAATTCATCGGTCTGTACGGATAGTGCCTCTGCGATATCGACTAAGACCGGAAGACTCAGTTTCGTGTTGCCGGTTTCGATATGGCTCATATGTGTTGTGGAGATTTGCACCATCTCTGCAAGCTGTTCCTGTGAGAGATTGTAAGCTTTACGGAATTTGCGGATTCTTTGTCCGATTTCATAATAATTCATACCTTCACCTGCCTATACACGTTAATCATACTTGAATTGTATAGGCTATTATGCTAAACTGTAATAAACTGTATAGGCTATATTATGTGCATATAGTTAAAAATAACAGATAGGGAATGAAAAAAGGAGGAAAAGAATATGGCAATGATGAACTGCCCGGAATGTGGAAAAAAGATTAGTGATGGAGCAAAAACATGTCCGGAATGTGGATGGGAGAATCCAATGCTTCGAAAGAAAGAAATAAAGAGAGACCGTGGCAAAGGACTGGGAATTGCAGCAATTATTATAGGTGTGTTGTTGATGGTAGTGGTATTTGCAGCAAATGCAGCATGGGGACCAGGTGCGCCATCACGCGAAGATGGATTTGTGACAGCAGCATTTATTTTTATGATTGCAGGTGCAGTCATCATATTTTTGAATCGTAAAAAATAATACAATAAAGTGACATAGATGAATCTATGGAAAGGGAATATCATATGGAGACAAAAGAAGATTTGCAGGAAAAATTAAAAGAGGCTGTTTCAGTTATTGGGCAATTGTCAAATGTCCAGCAAAAATTGAACGAGGCAAGAAGCCAGTATAAGCAATTGAAAAAAAACAAAAAAATGACAATAATTGCAAAGGCATGTATTGTAATAACATTTCTGTTGGGACTTATGGGAGTTATAGTAAGCTTTCAATATGATGAAGTGGAAATGACAGTGGCGTCGTTGGTTGCAGTTATAGTTTGGATAGCCATTGTATTCGCATTTTTTAAAGTTATCAATATTTTAAGAAATCGGGCTGTTAATAATTACAATCAAATGGCAACGGAAGGAAATGAAGCTGCGCAGATACAGGAACAGAGTGCTTTGAAAGAGCTGCAGAAACTGCAGATTGTTTATCAGGAGCGGCTGGCATCTTGGTATCCGGAAAATTATTGTTGTCTGGATGCAGCAGAATTTTTCTATGATGCAATAAAAAATTATCGTGCGGATAATTTAAAGGAAGCTGTCAATTTGTATGAAACAACATTGCATCAAAGAAGAGTCGAGGATAACCAGAAACAGGCAATCAGGCAGCAGAAGCTGAATAATTTACTTACGATTGGCAATCTTGCCATGCAGACAGCGACCCTGGGAGCAATCAATAATCAGACAGCGAGTATGCAAAATGCAATGAATGATCAGACCTCAGCTATTAATCGGAATACGGATGCACTTAGGGGGATCAAAGATAAATTATCCACGCCGACATGGCTGCGTTAAGAGAATTTTTTGTTTACCATCAGATTTAACGAGGAAGAAGAACGTGTATATGAAAAACAGAATAATAAAGGGAATCAGTTGTGTACTTGCAGCTGCAATGCTTGTAACCGGAACAGGATTTTATGCCGTAGAAAAGGTACAGGCTGAGGTTTATGGAAATGATGGATATGATGTTAACGGCTATGACAGAGATGGTTATGATCGTAATGGATATGACGTTAACGGTTATGATCGTAATGGATATGACGTTAACGGTTATGACAGAGATGGTTATGATCGTAATGGATATGATCGAAACGGTTACGACAGGGATGGGTATCCATGGGATTTCCTGACACCGACGGGAAACGAAATATTTTCTCTTTTAATTTCAACAGATAAAAAATGGACTTTAGATGTTGAAAGGAAAAAAGAAAAAGGGGAGGAAGACGATGTTTCTTGTTACAGAATTATCTGCAAAAAAATGAAACCTGAGCAGGTTTTAAAGGATATAAAAACAAAGATAAATAAGGCGAAAAAAGATGAGTATAAGACGGTAAGCATTGATTCGGTAGCAACGAAAAAAGGTTATGGGCAGTATAAAATTACAGTGCAATATGGGAAAAAATATAAAGATGCTGTGAAGACAATCGATCTGACAATATTTCCATACTTTGAGACAAGGTGTTCAAGATTCAACAAGAATAAAATACTAACGAAACTTGTTACAACAAAAGATGCGGCAAAATATATGGATGGTGTGGAATATAAATTAACGCAGGGGATTACGAAAAAACTGACTACAGATTATGATACCGGCGCACCTATTCCGGCTGTAAAAGAAAAGGTGATGAAAAAGGGTAGCAGAAATATAAAAAATCTGAAATTTGAATCGCGTAGAGACAGTAAATTGATAGCGACAGATTTATTCTGGGCTCCAAAAATGAAGAATGGAAAAAACTGGCTTATATGTCATAATTACGCACGTGTTTATATTGTTGTAGATGGCAAAAAAATTTATTCATCATATAAAGAACAGTATAGCTACATTTCCGGCAAACTTTAAATATATTGCGACATTACCAGAAAATGAAAATTTGGGAGGGATATTTTATGAAAAAAATTTTATCATTATTTTTAGCACTGTTTTTAGCAGTAGGGGCACTGATTTCCCCGACTTTTGCAATGAATGTACAGGCTGCAGAACAATTAAGAGTGGAAGTTCTTTATCAGTATGTCAATACCAAAGGAAACAACAGTGTATATGTAGATATGCAGTATGTACCAGGAACCATGACATTAGGTGAATTTTTGACGAGTTATAAAAAATGTTATGAAAACGGGACATTGAAGAATGTGAATGAGAAGGATCAGTGGGAATGCACTTTAGGAAAGCAAAATTATAGTTTAGAGTTACAAAAGTTTGACTATCATCATAATAATGCTGTAGAGATAAAAATGTTGGGATATCCATCCAATTACAAACCAATCTATATGGGATTCGATTATTACATAGGGAAAAAATTAGCAAACTGCGGCAGAGGCTGGGAGATTCTGGTTCCAACCAAATATGCCTACGGAAGTAAAGAAGCAAAGAACTATATTTCAAAGAATGCAGGAATTTATATGCTGAACAAAGGTTTATTTTCAACAGTAGGAGCAAAGATCACAGTTGAAAAAGTAGACGGAGATACAGAAGAAAGGGAATATGGTGTTACAGTAAAAGTAAAAGCTGCGTTAGATCCACTTGTAAGCACGTTGCAAAAAGGAAAAAGCTGCACTTTGAAGCTGACAGGAACAAAAGCAAAGTCCTGGTCGACCAGCAACAAATCGGTTGCCACAGTAAATAGCAAAGGAAAGGTGACTGCAAAGAAAGCGGGAACCGCTATTATTACCTGTAAAGGAAAAGATGGAAAATCTTATCAGTGTAAGGTGACCGTGACCAGATAGTGTTATAATAAAAATTATTGCAGGAAAGGAAGAAAAGACAAATGAAAAAAGGATGGAAAAAACCACTTGCAGCAGTTTTAGTTGCAGCAACCGTACTTGGAACTGCAATGGAGCCTGCGTTTATTTCGGACAATACCGTATACGCAGCACAGACCGCGCAGAACGTACTGGATGAAACGATTGAAGTAGGAAGCAGCAAAACCTTCAAACAGTATGATGTGACCGGAGATGGAAAAGCCGATACATTAAAGATCAAGGCAACAAAAAAATCGGTAGAGGTATATGTGAATGGCAAAAAGACATATACAAAAAAGACGAAAACATTTGAAGATGTGATGGTTTCCCTGTATACATTAAAAGGGAAAAAGCCGATGCTTGCTTTAAACTCTGACTGGTACAGTCAGCTGTTCAGTACTTTGTTACAGTATAAGTCCGGAAAGTTCGTACAGCAGATCAATATGAGCAACGAAAAAGGATTTGCGTTCGGACGGGATTTAAAGATTACAGCTGATAAGATTACGGTCAACTATCAGGAACAGTACTGTATTGGAAATGCAACGTTTGCTTACACATACACGAAAAAGAGTGGAAAATGGAGCAGTTCAAAATACGGAAAATTTGTGCCGGAGTCATACAATGAGTCCGGAATTACCGCAATCAAGAATTTCCCGGTTTACACAAGCGTTAATTTAAAGAAAAAAGCATTTACAGTAAAGAGTGGAACAAATGCAACCGTGAAAAAATGTACGGTACACAAAGGAAAATTCTATATCCAGCTCGCATATAAAGGGAAAAAGGGATGGATCAAAGATGCCGGACCACAGGCTGGTATTTTTAATATAGTTGTTGCAGATTAAGGAGAAAAAATCAAAATGAAAAGAAAAAACAAACAAGGCATATGCAAACGGACTCTGGCATTGTTTGGAATGTTGTTTGCTTTGATCATAACCAGTTGTGCGGTTATACCGGATATGCAGGTACAGGCTGCAGAAAAAGTAAATGTTACATACAAAAAAGATGATGGAAGCAAAAAATGTAAGGGTAAGAGCACGATCAATGTAAAGCATTATTACAAGCGTGCAGTACTGGAAGGCAGCTCAGATTCAGTAAAAAAGATTAACAGCTATTTAAAGAAAAAAAGCGATGCTTTTATGAAAGAAAAGTCCGGTGCGGTCACACAGGCGCAGGAGGATGTTGCAAACGGAATGTATGACAAAGAGACGTATCAGGATTTTGTGTCTTCGAAAGTGACCTATAATGACAAAAATGTAGTAAGTATTAAAATCACGCAGGAGTGGTATGCCGGAGGCACCGCCAACCAAACGATTTATGGATATACATTCAGTTTAAAGAGTGGAAAACTTTTAAAACTGACGGATGTATGCAAAGGCTCTTCCAGCCAGATTAAGAAAAATCTGGTGTCAAAGATGAAGAAAGGGGCAGATGCTGCGAATATTGACTTTAAGACAGTAAATGCTTACAAGACAGGAAAATTTCAGTTCTACCTGAAACCGGATCAGAAAGCGGTTGTGTGCTTTGGACCATATGAAATCAGTTTTGGTGGAGACAGCAGGTGTTACACCATTCAGAGCAAATATAAGTAGATATGATGAAACCCGAAAGGGAAAGGAATAAGTAAAAATACCTCTGCATAAACTGTACAAACACAGGAATGCAGGGGTATTTTTTTGAAAGCTTATATTGAAGAAAGAGCCGTGGAAATCGCAAACTATATCATTGAACATAAGGCAACTGTGCGGCAGGCTGCCAAACATTACGGGATTTCAAAATCGACCGTTCACAAGGATATCACAGACCGGCTGTGCCAGGTGAATCCGGCACTTGCGGCAGAAACCCGCAAGATTATTGATGTGAATAAATCCGAACGTCATATCCGCGGAGGAATGGCAACAAAGGAAAAATATGCACATTTGCATGCAGTATAGATTTTCTCCTGTCGTGCGTGTTATAATGGGATAACATGCAGGAGGAAAAAACAGTGAATAATATGAAAAAAGAACAGCTCCGCCTTTATGCGGTGACCGACCGCACCTGGCTGGGCAATGAAACATTATATGAGCAGGTAGAGAAAGCACTGGAAGGTGGCGCCACTCTGGTACAGCTGCGTGAGAAGGAACTTCCGGAAGCGGATGTGCAGAAGGAGGCAGAAGAATTGCTGGAACTTTGCCATCGTTACGGGGTGAAACTCATTCTGGATGATGATGTGGAACTGGCGGCAAAAGTCGGCGCGGACGGGGTTCATATCGGACAGTCCGATATGGAACTGGCGCACGCGCGTGAGATTCTCGGACCGGATAAAATCATTGGTGTGACGGCAAAAACCGTGGAACAGGCGAAAGCCGCAGAAGCGGGAGGCGCTGATTATCTGGGAAGTGGTGCTGTGTTTGGCTCTACAACCAAAAAGGATGCCATTCCGATGAAGCACGAGCTGCTGGAAGAAATCTGCCACAGCGTGAAAATTCCGGTTGTGGCAATCGGGGGAATCACGGCAGAGAATGTTTTGCAGTTAAAAGGCAGAGGCATCGCGGGTGTCGCAGTTGTCAGCGGCATTTTTGCCTGCGAGGATATTGAGACAGGCACCCGGCGTCTTGGAGAACTTGTAGAACAGATCATATAAAGGGAACAAAAGAGGAGTAAAAAAGTAAAATGAAAAATCATCTGCAGATAAAAAAATTGACATTGACGGCACTTTTTACGGCGGTGGCTGTGGTCGGGAGTATGTTTTCTTTCCCGGTATTGGGCTCAAAATGTGCGCCGGTACAGCATCTGGTGAATGTACTGTGCGCGGTAACGGTCGGACCATGGTGGGGGCTGGCACAGGCTTTTATGGCGGCATTGATCCGTAATCTGACAGGGCTTGGCAGCCCACTGGCATTTCCGGGAAGTATGTGTGGTGCACTGCTTGCAGGACTGCTTTACCAGTATGGGAAAAAGCTTCCGTTTGCATATGTGGGAGAAGTGTTTGGAACCGGTATCATCGGCGGAATGCTTTCTTATCCGATTGCGTATCTGATTATGGGGAATAAAGCAGCGGCATTGTTTACATTTGTAGTGCCGTTTTTGATCAGTACCTGTGGTGGTACGATCATTGCAATTATCGTGACCATTCCAATGAAAAAGGCAGGAATTCTGGATGGTGAAATACAAAGACGGGAGAAACTGTGATGAAATTTTCCGGGGAAAAAGTGGTGGAAATTTATGAGAAAATACAACAGAAACGTCCGATTATCCACTGTATCACAAATGCCGTGACGGTCAACGATTGTGCGAATATCCTTCTGGCGGCAGGTGCGTCACCGACGATGGCACACCATCCCTGTGAGGTGGAAGAGATCACGGCAGGTACAGCGGCACTGATCTGTAATTTCGGGGCCATCTCGGATTATGAGGCGATGAAGACTGCCGGAAAGCGGGCGCATGCGCTGGGACATCCGATCGTGATTGATCCGGTCGGGGTGTCGGGGTCTTCCTATCGGCGTGAAAAATGTCTGGAGTTGATGAAAATAATCCATCCGACCTGTATCCGGGGAAATTATTCGGAAATACAGGCATTGCTGCACAACTGTGGAACGGTTACCGGGGTGGATGCAGCCGAGGATGCGCTGGCGGAAGCAGAAGAAACGGATTTGCCGGAGCTGATGAAGCAGTATGCAAAGGAAAATCAGATGATTCTTGTCGCATCCGGAGAAACTGATCTGATCACGGATGGAAGCTGCGTCTACCGGTGTCATAATGGAAGCCCGATGATGGCAAGGATTACGGGAAGCGGCTGTATGTCCACCGTGATGCTTGGTGCTTTTTTAAGTGCGGAAAATTCGGTGGAGAGTGCAGTGGCATGCTGTGCGTTTACTGGCATTGCAGGAGAACTTGCCGCAAAAGAAACGACCGCACAAAAGAGAGGAACGATGACGTTTCGCAACGGGTTTATTGATGCCGTGTCTTTGATGACACCGGAACAGTTGGAACATGGAACAAATGTGGACTGGTTTTAAAAGTACGAACGCAGAAGAGGATATAAATGGAAAATATAGTATTGAAAGCGTCCGACGGTTACGCGCTGAGTCTGGCGGTATTTGAACGTGAGCATCCGCGGGGATACATTCAGATCATTCATGGGATGGAGGAACATAAGGAGCGTTATGAGGCTTTCGCTGAACAGCTGCGGCAGGCGGGATTTACGGTTGTGACATCGGACATGCGGGGGCATGGGGAACATGCTCCAAAGCTGGGGTTCTTTAAAGAAAAAGACGGTGACCGTTATCTGTTGTCGGATCAGGTACAGATCACGGCATATATCAGGGAGCGGTTTCAAACGGAAAAGGTGATGATTTTTGCACATTCCATGGGAACCATCATTGCAAGGAATCTGCTTTGTACCCAGTCACACAGTTACGCAAAGGTGGTACTGAGCGGATTCCCGAATTATCCGGGAACACAGATTATCCGCATAGGGTTTTTCCTGACGAATCTGCTCACAAGGGCGCGTGGACCGATGTATCATTCCAAGCTGGTGCAGCAACTGTCGGTGGGAAATTTCAATAAGCAGATAAAACATGCAAAAACCGAAGTGGACTGGATCTGTTCCGATGAGCAGGTGGTACAGGCATATCTGAAAGATCCGTATTGCGGGCACGGATTTAGTGTCTCCGCTTTTCACGATCTGTATATGCTGACAACTGCTATGCATCAGGTGTCAAATTACCGGGACGTAAATGAGACATTACCGATTCTGATGATCCGCGGCAGCGAAGATCCGTGCAC
>UMHJ01059403.1_pt1 | contig 12361 bp, 10 predicted proteins | sample 1965511 | NCBI WGS metagenome assembly UMHJ01 (sample SAMEA4836096, study PRJEB28245) | human gut metagenome | biome: gut microbiome; material: fecal sample | place: Denmark | collected 2008
GGCGGCATTTCCAATCCCCACTTCCATGTCATGTGTCCGATCCGTCCTCTGGATGAACACGGCAAATGGAGCAACAAGCAGCGGCGGGAATATTTACTGGACGAGCATGGTGAGCGCATCCGGGATGAAGCAGGAAACTATGTGTTCAACGCTGTGCCGACCACCGATTGGGGCAGTCCCGATACCTTGGAGCATTGGCGGCAGGCATGGGCTGACCTTTGCAATCAGAAATTTGCGGAAAAGGAATTAGACTGCCGGATCGACCACCGTAGCTATGAACGACAGGGCATCGACCAACTGCCCACCGCCCATGAGGGCGTGACTGTCCGGGCAATGGAAGCAAAGGGCATCCGCACTGATAAGGGCGATCTCAACCGTTGGATCATGGCAACCAACGATCTGATCCGCAATCTGAAAAAGAAAATATCGGCAATACTCGACTGGCTAAAAGAAGCGCATGAGGAATTGAGCAAGCCGCAAGCCCCCAATCTGGCGCAGCTACTCAGCGAGTATTACACCAACCGCAACGCAGGAGCTTGGAGCCAGAAAGCGAAGATCGGCAATCTCAAAGAGTTCAATGAGATCGTCAATTATCTCATGCAGAACAAGCTGACCACGCCGGAGGAATTGCAGGAGCGTGTGTCTGTTCTGGGTGACCGCATCGACACCTTGAAAAGCTCCATGCGTAGCAAATCCGACCGCATGAAAGAGTTGGATGAGCTTCTCCGCATGGTGCAGTTTTATACCGAGGGCAAGCCCATTGCCGATAAGTTAGCGACTATCAAATGGAAAGGCAAGCGGGAGCAGTTTATGTCCGAAAATGAAAATAAACTCCGCCTGTATCACATGGCAGAGCGCAAGTTGAAGCCGCATTTCAAGGACGGCAAGCTGCCCATCTCCGCATGGCGCAGGGAGCGTGACCGTCTGGAACAGGAATACAAGACCGGGCAAGCGGAGCTTTCTCCCATCCATGCGGAGGTGAAAAAGCTCTGGCAGATCAAATACAAGGTGGAGCAGGTCATCCATGAGCAGGAGCGACAGAACACCGTTACACGGCAGAAAAAGCAGGAAATCGAACACTAATCTTTACACATTTTTAGGAGGCACTTATGAGCAATAAGAAACCATTGGAGCATGAAATCGACCCGGAGCTTTTGGCAGAGATCGAGGAATGGGAGCAGCTGGAGCATGACGAGCCGGAGGAATATTACTTCTCCAATCCCGACCCCTACCTCAAACCCGCACCGCTGCCGCCCGACCATCCAAAACACAATTTCTGGTTTGATGAGGACGGGCACAACTGTGTGAAAAATCCGTCCGCTTTCTGGCTGCCGGAGTTCACCTTGCAGAAGGAAATCGGCGGCACGATTTACTCTGTCACAGGCACTTATGACGGAACGGAAACGCTGGATAAGAAAATGGAGCGCATTATGGCTGAAAAGTTTACAGAAAAGTTGGAGGATAGCGAATGACAAATTCACAGACTCTTGGTACAATAGAAGCAACCAATCCTGTACTGACAGTTGCCCCTTTGAAGGAGGAAACAGAAATGTTACGGGCAACTGATAAAATCACCGCACTCTACTGCCGCCTATCCGTGGAAGATATGAAAGAGGATAAAAAGGGCGGCAAGGAAGATGTGTCAAATTCCATCCAGAATCAAAAAATGATCCTGCTCCAGTACGCTAAGGAGAATCGCTTTCCTAACCCGACCTTTTTCGTGGACGATGGATATAGCGGTACCAACTATGACCGCCCCGGCTTCCAAGCCATGCTTGCTGAGATCGAAGCGGGACGGGTGGCAGTCTGTATCACCAAAGACCTATCCAGACTGGGACGAAATTCCTCTCTGACCGGGCTATATATCAACTTCACTTTCCCGAAGTACAATGTGCGGTATATTGCCATCAACGACCGCTTTGACACCATCGACCCCAACAGCACAGACAGCGATATTGCCGGTATCAAAAACTGGTTTAACGAATTTTTCGCTAAAGATACGAGCCGCAAAATCCGGGCTGTGCAGAAAGCAAAGGGTGAGCGTGGCGTACCGCTGACGGTTAATGTGCCGTTTGGGTACATTAAAGACCCAGAGGACAAAACCAAGTGGATCGTGGACGAAGCAGCGGCTATGGTAGTGAGGCGGATCTTCAAGCTGTGCATGGAGGGCCGGGGACCGATGCAGATCGCAAAGCTCTTGCAGGAGGAAAAGGTGCTGAATCCTACCGCATACAAGCGCAGGGCGGGCATCAAAACACCAAGCCCCGAAACCGATGATCCCTACCATTGGAATACCAACACCGTTGTTCACATTCTGGAACGGCGGGAGTACACAGGCTGTACGGTCAACTTCAAAACCTACACCAATTCCATCTGGGATAAGAAGCAGCGAGAAACGCCCCTTGACAAACAGGCGGTTTTCTACAACACACATCCGGCGATCATCGAGCAGGAAGTCTTTGACAAGGTGCAGGAGATCCGGCAGCAGCGTCACCGCAGGACGAAAACAGGCAAAAGCAGTTTGTTCTCCGGCATGGTTTACTGTGCCGACTGCGGAGCGAAAATGCGGTACTGCACTACCAATTACTTTGAGAAGCGGCAGGATCACTTTGTATGTGCAAACTACCGAAGCAACACGGGAAGCTGTTCAGCGCACTTTATCCGGGCTGTTGTTCTGGAAGATTTGGTCTGGATGCACATGAAAGTGGTCATCTTCTATGTGACACGGTATGAGAATCACTTCCGGGCAGTTATGGAACACAAGCTCCTGCTGTCCAGCGAGGAAGCCATCCGTGGACACAGAAAGCGTCTGGCACAGGCCGAAAAACGGTTGACGGAACTTGACCGCCTGTTTATCCGCATCTATGAGGACAATGTGGCAGGGCGTATCAACGATGAACGATTTTCCATGATGAGCAGAAGCTACGAAACCGAGCAGGAACAGCTTAAAATGGAAATCCAGACCTTGCAGCAGGATATTGAAGTACAGGAACGACAGATTGAGAATTTGGAACAGTTCATCCAACGGGTACACAAATACGAGGATTTGGACGAGCTTACCCCTTACGCTCTGCGGGAACTTGTCAAGGCGATCTACATTGAAGCCCCGGACAAGAACAGCGGAAAGCGGCGGCAGAACATCCGCATTTCCTATGACCTTGTGGGCTTTATCCCGCTGAATGAACTGATGAAAGAGGAAACGGCATGACCGAAGCCATGCCGTTCCTGCAAAAATACGATATTACTTTCTTACGACCCCCGACCATTAACTCCCGCATTATTATTTGCTCTTGCAAAACCCGCGCGGCAGGCATTATAATGTAAGCGGGTGAAAAAGGAGGATGGGCTATGAGCGAATCCGAACGGCTATGCAGCAAACTTTTGAACAGGCTCAAGGACATCGGCAGCGCGGCTGTCGCGCTTTCGGGCGGCGTGGACTCATGTTTTCTTGCTTATGCGGCTTCCCGCGTTGAGGGTGGAAATTTTGCCGCATACTATGTTCAATCGGCATTCCAGCCGGAATTTGAGCTGACGGACGCACTGCGGGCCGCAAAGGAAGCCGAACTGCCGCTTAAAATTATTTCTGTTGATATCCTTGCCTGCGAAGATGTTGTCCGCAATCCGACCGACCGCTGCTACCATTGCAAAAACCACATTTTTTCCGCGATATGCAAAGCGGCGGCGGCGGACGGGTACAAAACGATTCTGGACGGGACGAATGCTTCCGATGCAGAGGATGACCGTCCGGGAATGCGTGCCCTGCGGGAAGCGGGCGTGCTTTCCCCTCTGCGCGAATGCGGACTGACAAAAGCTGACATTCGCCGTCTTGCCCGCGAAGCGGAGCTTTTCACTTGGAACAAACCTGCCTATGCCTGCCTTGCAACGCGGATTCCGCCGGGCGAATTGATCACAAAAAACAAACTGCATTCCGTTGAAGCAGCGGAAAACTTCCTTTTTTCGCTCGGCTTCTCCGACTTTCGCGTTCGGAGCGTTAACGGAACCGCAAAGCTGCAACTGAAGGCCGGGCAATTCGATGAATTATTTAAACAGCGTGAGCATGTTTTAAACGAGCTGCGGCAATATTTCGATGCAGTGACGCTTGACCTTGAGCCGAGATGAAATCCCGCTGTTCTGACAGCACAACACAAAGAGTATGAATGACGAAATAAAAAACCTTCTTGAATCAGTGCGCCGCGGTGAAGTGTCGGTTGACGAAGCATACTTGAAACTGCGCACCGCTCCGTTCCGCGACCTTGGATTCGCAAAGATAGACACCCATCGCCGCCTTCGGACCGGTGCGGCGGAAGTGATTTACGGTGCGGGCAAAACACCCGAGCAGATGCTTGAAATCATTAAAGCCATGCTTGAGAGCGGACAGGAAACGATACTTATTACACGCCTTGAAAAACATGCCGCAGAGATACTGAGTCGTGAATTTGCCCTGAGCTACTGTGAAATTGCAAAAATCGGCAGTATCGGCAGCATCCCCGAACCGAGCGGAAACGGCTGCGTTGTTGTTGCGGCAGGCGGCACAAGCGATATTCCCGTTGCCGAAGAAGCGGCACTGACGGCGGAATTTCACGGCAGCCGTGTGCTTAGGCTTTATGATGTCGGCGTTGCAGGGCTGCACCGTCTCCTTTCGCATATTGACGAAATCATGAGCGCAAGCGTCATTATCGCCGTTGCAGGCATGGAAGGTGCGCTTGCAAGTGTAATCGGCGGGCTTGCCGACTGCCCCGTTATTGCCGTGCCGACGAGTGTCGGTTACGGTGCGGCATTCGGCGGAGTTGCAGCGCTGCTTTCAATGCTCAACTCCTGCTCAAGCGGAGTATCCGTTGTGAATATCGACAACGGCTTCGGCGCAGGTTACCTTGCAAACATGATAAACCATATCGGCACCGGCAGCAATGCGCGGTGACGATTCTTTTCTTAATTATAATATGCAACCCTGAATAAAACTGTTGAAAGGCCTTTTTACTATGAAAACACTTTACCTTGACTGCGGAATGGGTGCGGCGGGCGATATGCTTGCGGGCGCACTCTATGATCTGCTTTCCGAAGAACAACGTGCCGAGTTTCAGAATATTGCAGCTGCCTTCTCGTCCGTCGGACTGAATGTTCGCTGCGCTGCCGCCGAAAAATGCGGCATTCGCGGAATTCATTTTGCCGTTGAATACATGAACACCGATGCGGACGAATATGCCGCCTGCATACACGAACATGAACACCTTCACGAACATGAGCATTGTCATGAGCATGAGCATTGTCATGAGCACGAACATAATCATGAACATGAGCATGAACACGCGCATGAGCATTGCCATGAGCACGAGCATAGTCATGAACACGAGCATCACCATTCTCACAGCGGGCTGCACGAAATTGAACACATCATCCGCGCGCTGCCCGTGTCCGATGCAGTGAAAGAGCATTCCCTTGCTGTTTACAAACTGATTGCAGAAGCGGAGAGTCATGCCCACGGCGTTCCAGTTGAGCTTGTGCATTTTCACGAGGTCGGTGCGCTTGATGCCGTTGCAGATATTGTTTCTTGCTGCGCGCTGATCGAAATGCTCGCACCGGAACGCATTGCCGCCTCCCCCGTTCGCACGGGCAGCGGGCATGTGCATTGTGCGCATGGGATCCTTCCCGTTCCCGCACCGGCAACAGCCTTCATTCTTCACGGCGTTCCTGTTTATGCGGGCGATATAAAAGGCGAACTCTGCACTCCGACCGGAGCGGCACTGTTAAAGCATTTTGTTCATGAATTCACCGCAATGCCGTTAATGACAATACTTTCCCAAGGGTACGGCATGGGCAAACGCGACTATCCCGCCGCAAACTGCGTGCGTGCGCTTTTCGGCGAAAGTCCGAGTGAAGAATCGGCGGATGAGATCATCGAGCTTCGCTGCAACATTGACGATATGACAGGCGAAGAGATTGGGTTTGCATTTGACAAACTGCTTAACGCGGGTGCGGCGGATGTTTACACCGTTCCGACAGGAATGAAGAAGAACCGCCCCGGAATTATGCTCTGCGTGCTTTGCAATGCCGAAAAACGCAGCGAAATTATCCGCATATTGTTCAAACACACAAGCACTCTCGGCGTCCGCGAGTGCAGAATGCCGCGATACATTTTGCAGCGTGAAACGCAAACCGCCAAATTTGAGGACGGTACGATTCGCCTGAAGACCGCTCAGGGGTTCGGCGTTAAACGGGCAAAGTTCGAATATGCCGATATTGCCGCGCTTGCCGAACGCCGCGCAATCACGCTTGCCGATGCGGAAAAGATTGCGGAAACTGCCTTTAAGGTGTTTTCCGAATAACGAACCTCAAAAATTAAAATTTGTTTCAACATCGGAGCCCGATCGGTTCGGGCTCTTTTTTTGTATTACTTTGCATTCATCTTAAACATATTGTGCGTTCATCCTATCGGCTCCGTTTGCCTGTTTTTTCCTGTTGAAAAAGAATTGTTAACAAATTGTTCACAATTGAGGGTTGAAATGATCTTAATTCGCTGATATAATAGTATTGCGATGAAAGTCGCACCATTGAAACGAATCCGATTCAACACATGTCCCGCATTTGCATATCGCAAATTGCGTATCATAGACTGCGTATCGCAAGCTGCGTATCGCACCCAAAGTTTGCACAGCATTCAACAAGTGCAGACTTTGGGGAAGAGAAACCCAACCGCCAACGGCACAAAACCATGACACCGCGAAAGGAGAAATAATTATGGCAAAAAGAATTGTCACAATCTTGATCGCTTTGGCGCTCGTTTTTACCGCACTGTTGCCTGTCGGTGCATTAAGTGTTGTTCCGATGAATGACACTCCGCACGAATACAGTGTTCTGCCCGGCACAGATGCTTGGATAGAAATGAGTCCCGAAGAGCGCCGCACTGCAACCTATGTGGATCAAGCAGAGGCGGAAAACATGACGACACGAGCATTGCTTATAACAACGCTCGGCTATCCGTTTTTAATCGATATGTATTGTATTGGTTATTCATCGGATTGCTTTCTTCCGGGAAACACAGCTTCGGCGCTTTCAAACGGAATTGAAATCGTTGCCGAAACCTTCCCCCCGTTAAAGGAATTGCTCCAAAGAACCGATGCAGTTGCAGAAATTGACAGTCTGCTTGAAGTAATTGATGAGGACACCTTTCGAAACGGAAGGATGAAAGCTCTCGATCTCAGGCAATATATCATGTCAGCCTCAGCAGCATCATCGAACTAACTCGTTGACCCGAGTGGAAAGCCAGTAAAACAGCTTCCGCAGGATGATATCAATATGCGGGAAAACCCGTCCGAAGAGGTTTCCGCCGAAGAGCCTTATATCGTTAAGGTTTATGATGCAAACGACTGTGTTGACATTCACACGGCGGTAAACTACAAGGGCGGACTGTATGAAGCGCAGGCACGCCTGAAGACACACTATCTGATGAGCGACGGCACATGGCGCATCGGCGAAAGCTACGCAAAAGGCCAATGGTACGATAAACCGTATAAGTACAGGTATATCCTGTCAAGCGGCGAAGCGTTTGACGAAAATTTTATTGTGCTTTCGAACAGACCCGATCTTACGCATTTTGACGGAATTAGGCTGATTTGCGGCAGCGACCTGAACTACAAGTACAGCCTCGAAACAATCGTTGTTGCTTGGCATTTCGGCGACAAGACCGTTGCGTGGGCCGAAATGCAGGATCAGGTTCCGGCACACTGCGTGTCACTGAGCCACGGGGAACAGTAATAGACGGCTGCTCTGCCTCCGCTGCAGGTTAATGCAGCTTGATTCTGCTGCCGACGTTATGATTGATGATCCATAGCACTTCCGTCACGGCTGGGAACTCTGTACGCAGTTCATACAAACGGGAAATAAACAACCCCGCCGCAGGGCTTAACGGCTTTGCGGCGGGGCTGTATTATTTATGCAGGCTTGTTGTTCATTGCCGTGAATAAAATCAAAGTTCAACGCTGTTGCGGACAAGCAGCTCCCGCGCCGTGTCAACCGAATCAACCCCTGTGCGGTTCTTGACAGGTGCAAACTCCCTTGCCCTTTCAACCTCAAATACCATGCAGCCGTTAAGCAGCCGTATCATATCCAAAATCAGGGTTTCATACTTGAAGCCGTTCGGTTTTTCGGGCGTGACATGCTGCCCGTTTTCATCAAGGCATGGAATCTTTTTTTCAACAACATGCAGCGGAAGGGATTTTTCCATTATGCCGTCAAGCGCATCCACGCGGAACAGGTAGTTCAAAATAACGCCGAAATTGTAGGCGGGTTCGCCTTTTTCGTTTTTCGCATTGCGCATTTCATCCGTAAGCTCATAGTATTCAACGATTGAAGGATGCCCGTCTTCAAGGCACATAACGCCCACGCGCTCATCGGGCGCGGCTTTTTTAATGACCTTTGACCCGACTTCGCAATGCGCAAGCTTTGTTGCGCCGATGAAGAGCGGATCGGCAATGCGCTGAAGCACATTGTCAACCGCAAACACGTTCAGCCATTCTATGCCGTTTCTGCGGACAATATCAAGCATTCCGTGCTTTGCCATTGAGGAATACCAACCGCCGTTGCCGTTCGGCGAAGTTGCAAGACGGTATTTTTCTTCAAGATAAACCTTGCCGTCGTAATCCGCTGCGGGTGCCGTCTCCTGAGTGAAAAAATGCACGAATTCCGCCGCATAGCCGAAATAATTATGTTCTGCAAAGAACGCACGCGTTGCTGCGTCGTTTTTGTCGCTGGTCATGATGAAAAGGTGAACAAAACTGCCGACTCTTTCCGTAACATTCAGAAGATTGTTTATAAGGCACTCAAAAATATAAAGTTTACGCTTGATTCCGATATTGAACGCACCCTTCGGAGCATCCGAACCGAGCCGTGTGCCCATGCCGCCCGCAAGCAGCACCGCGCCGACATGCCCCGCACGCAGCTCCGCCATGCCCGCATCAAAGAATTCATCTCCGCGAGTGCGTATTTCCGCAAGCTCCGTAACACCGATCGGAGTGATTCTGCCGCGTTTTTCAGGCTGTTTATTCGTGCTGACAACGGAAAAATCGATCTGCTCGATTTGATTGAGCAATGCGGCGCGCTGCGCTTCATCAAGCTCATCATAGTATTTAAGCAGGTGCTGCTGCCCGAAATTTGCAAGTTTTGCATATGCCTCCGCATATCCGTATACATTTTTGCCGTTTGGAATGCTCATGTTTTTCTTCCTCCCTTTTGTAATTGATTTGCGATTGATTCGATAGCCGACGGAAAAAGCCGCATAATGCCCGCCGCCGCACATCTTATTCGATGGGCGACGGCGGTTTGTTCGTTTGTTGATTTAATTATTTCTTTTTGGGCAGACTGTGACAGCAAAGACCTTCCCAATCATGCGCCGCTTCCGCAATAACCTCGCTGACGGTGGGATGCGGATGAATGGTTTCGGCAATTGTTTCAACCGAGGCGCCGACTTTAAGCGCAAGAGCAAGCTCCGCTATCATATCCGTTGCGCGGGGACCCATGAGCTGTGCGCCGATGAGATTTCCGTCCGCATCGGAAATCAGCTTTGCAATGCCGAGAGCTTCGCCCATTATCATTGCTCTGCCGTTGCCTGCAACATTGAAGCTGCCGATTTTGTATTCAATGCCCTGCTGCTTTGCTTTTTCTTCGCCGATGCCGACAAATGCAATTTCGGGAGCGGTATAAATGCAGGAAGGCACAACCGAATAATCCATCTTTACACTCTTCTGCCCGCATGCATTCGCCGCAGCTGCAAGACCCTGTGCGCTTGCAACATGCGCAAGCTGAATCTTGCCGGTTATATCGCCGATCGCATAGATGTTTTCGATATTTGTGCGGCAATAATCGTCGATGTTCACAAACGCGCGGTTCATTTCGATTCCGACATTTTCAAGCCCGATGTTTGCCGTCATTGCGCGGCGGCCGACGGCAACAACGCAGCAGCCTCCCTCGGCTGTTTTTTCGGCTCCGTTGAGTTCGTACGTTACGGTGACTTTTTCGCCGCCGTTGATGCCTGTTACCTTGGCATTGTTGATAACAGTAACTTTTTTGCGTTTGAGTACCCTTGTCGAAAGCATTTTAACGATGTCGGCATCCACGCCCGGAAGTATGCTCGGCATCATTTCAATAACGGTTACGGGCTTTCCGAGAGAGGCAAACAACGTTGCAAACTCTATGCCGATAACACCGCCGCCGATAATAACAAAGCTGTCCGGAAGCTCTGTCATTGAAAGCACTTCGTCGGAAGTTACGACATTTTCGCCGTCAATGCCGGGAATCGGGGGACGCGCAGGCGCACTTCCCGTTGCAAGAATCAGCTTGTCGAACGTGATTTTTTCGCCGTCAACATCGAGAGTGTGCTCGTCAACAAGCTTTCCGAAGCCGTTTATGACCTTCACGCCGTGCGCTTTTTCAAGCCCCGCAATGCCCTTGCGCAGGCCTGCAACAACAGAATCCTTGTATTCGGCAAGCTTTGCAAAATCAAACCCGACCTCACCGGTTGTTACACCGCAGGACGCAGCATTCAGCGCCGACTGATAAACTTCCGCACCGTGCAGCAGTGCTTTTGTGGGAATGCAGCCGCGGTTCAAACATGTTCCGCCCAGATCGCGCGCCTCAACAAGCGCCGTGTTTTTGCCGTATTGTGCGCAGCGTATAGCCGCTTCATAACCACCCGGGCCCGCGCCCAGAACAACGATATCATAATTGTATTCGCTCATTATTTAAATTCCTTATCCTTTTTTGCGGCGTACCGCCGTGTTTATCCAAAGTATACCACAAACGGAAAGATTATTCAATCCTGCTATGCCCTTTGCCGCATTCGATGTTTAAAAACAGCGTCACTTTTCACTTGCCGAAAACCGCGATTTGTGCTATATTATAGTGGGTTGATACGGCATTATGCGCCGGTTTGCGGCCGATGCGGTGACCCGGGAACGGAGTTTGGCAGCATGAACACGGAATTTTTCAATGCAGCAACACAAAAAGAGAACGGAACAAACGTGTGCGGGCGAATCATTCGCGCGGGCGGGCTTGTTGCGTTTCCGACCGAAACCGTATACGGACTCGGTGCAAACGGGCTTGACGGCTGTGCGGTGGAAAAGATTTTTGCTGCAAAGGGACGCCCCGGAGACAACCCGCTCATTCTTCATATTGCAAAAAAAAGCGACCTCAAACAGCTTTGGAAACATGTTCCGGACAAGGCGCGGCAGCTTGCGGACGCATTCTGGCCGGGTCCGCTCACCATGGTCTATCTCAAAAGCGACATTGTCCCTCCGCAAGTCACGGCGGGGCTCTCCACCGTTGCGGTGCGTATGCCGGAGCATAAAACCGCACTTGCTCTGATTCGTGCGGCCGGCGTTCCGATTGCGGCACCGAGCGCGAACCTTTCCGGAAAACCGAGCCCGACCTGCGCTCAGCATGTTCTGGATGACCTTGACGGATGCATTGATGCAATTATTGACGGCGGGGATTGCAGAGTCGGCGTTGAATCCACGGTGCTTTCCCTTGTCGGCACACCGACGGTGCTTCGCCCCGGCGGAGTCACAAGAGAGATGCTTGAAAGCGTCATCGGGCATGTTGATATTGCTCATGCGGTGCTCAACCCGTTAAAAAACGGAGAAACCGCCGCTTCACCCGGCATGAAATACAAGCATTATGCGCCCGAATGCGATGTTGTCATCGCTGACGGCGGCAATGACTGCAAAAAAACCGCCTCCATCGCCTGCCGTGAATACACCCGCGCAGAGCTTTCGGGCAAAAAATGCATCATACTCGCAACGGAACAAACCAAATCCCGCTATTCTGGAAAGCGGCATGTCGTTATCGGCGACAGGACTCAACCGCAGACGCTGTGCGCCGCCCTTTTCCGTGAACTTCGAAACGAATCGCGCGGCATGGATTTGATAATTGCGGAAAGTGTCCCCGCCGAGGCTCAGGGGCTTGCATACATGAATCGTCTGCTCCGTGCCGCCGGGTTTACGGTTATTTCCGAATGACCGCTGCGATATGCCAACGACTTTTCGGCTGCGTTCGAAGCCGTTCGGATGCCGTCGGTGTTTACGGAATTTATTCTTGCTCAATCACAAAAATTTTTAATATTTTTAAAGACTTTACGGAAAGGATTTCCCGCGCACCGCACGGGACAATAAAAAAATGAAAATTGCAATTGCATCCGACCACGGCGGATACGCACTCAAGAACGAGCTTTTACCCTATATTACTGAACTTGGTCACGAATTCAGGGATTTCGGCTGCTGCTCAACCGACAGTATGGATTATCCCGACATCGCATTTCCCGCCGCAGAAGCTGTTGCCTCCGGCGAGTTTGACCGCGGAATCCTCATCTGCG
>UMHJ01039711.1_pt1 | contig 12290 bp, 7 predicted proteins | sample 1965511 | NCBI WGS metagenome assembly UMHJ01 (sample SAMEA4836096, study PRJEB28245) | human gut metagenome | biome: gut microbiome; material: fecal sample | place: Denmark | collected 2008
TTTTATCATAAATAACTTGCAAAAATCATAGTAGTATGGCAGATAATATAACATACAGGTTTATACAGAACGTGGGAGACTACTTCCCCTCAGGTTATTTCACTGATGATTTTATAAACAAAGTACAAAGTTGTGCAGGATACAGTGCTGATGATATGAAAGCACTGTGTAGTCCTTATGTACAGATACGTGGAGAATACGAAGAATATAAAAATTTCATTATCAATGCGAACGCCCGTAAAGAAGATGAAATTAAGCATACACATGACTGGCATACCATGCTTTTGAAAAAGCTTGGTTACGATACAAAGAATGCCTATCAAGAACCTTACGTCGTGAAAGAGGGAGGTCCTGACGCACCTACAGAGATTATCCCTGTGCGCCACATCATTCGCAGCGGTGACCAAATTTCCATGCTTATCATGGAGATGCAAAACTTGATAACGGTAAACGATACAGAACCGGACGGTCTGTTCAAACAACAATATGAAGATGAACGTGCTTCTAACGAGCAACGATATTATGCAGGACAATGGAGACAAGTAATTCCGTCCCGATTCCTTGATCGTGAGAAGTATCGTTTTTCTCCAGCCATTATCAACAAAGCAATTACACAGATTTTCCTGATGCCGGAAGATAGTCGTCCTCACTATATTCTGATGCTGGCAGGTAATACGGTTTTCCTTTTCGACCAGGAAAAATGGGCCAGAGGTTCATATCTACAGCTCTCCCTTGACGAACTATATTTTCAAGCTCAAATAAAGAACTATCGACTTCACTATGCCCTCTTCCATCTGCTGTGCTGCAAAGAGACACTTGCGGCGTATGGTCAGACGGTTTTGATGGATACACTTATTGAAGAAAGCTATAAGAATGCTTACGAGGTAACCAAGGATCTAAAGGAAGGGGTAATCTTTGCCGTTGAGACCTTAGCAAACGAAGCACTCTATTATATGCATCATGTGGCAAACAAACCTTTCGGTAAATATATTCAGGAGACAGATTCTTATGATGAAACCGACGATGATTTTGAGGCAGAAGTTAAAGACGACTGTCTGACCATTGTCTATCGTTTGCTTTTCCTTTTCTATGCAGAAAGTCGTGAAGAACTGGAAATTCTGCCTACTGGAGATGAGGTGTATAAGCAGGGATATTCTCTTGAATCATTAAGAGACCTCGAAATGATGCGCCTTAACTCTCAGTCCAGTCGCGATGGTTATTTCTTTGATGATAGTATACACCATCTGTTCTCTTTGCTTGCAAAAGGTCATCATGTTGATCTGTCACCATCGAACAATAAAAGCTTCCGGGTACGTCCCATTGATTCTCCTCTATTTAACGATAAGAATCTACATCATTTGGGAGATGTAAAAATCAGAAATATCAAATGGCAGGAGATAATCCGTGCGCTCTCCCTGTCAAAGAAAAAGAATTATTGTGGCCGAATCAGTTATGCAAACTTAGGTGTAAACCAATTAGGCAGTGTGTACGAGAGCCTGCTTGCTTATCGTGGTTTCTATGCAGAAGAAGATTATATTGAAGTACACAAGGCTAATGAGCCACAGGATGGAACATTCCTTGTTCCTTATAGCCGCATGAGCGATTTTGACATCTCAGAGGTTCTTTGTAATCAAGAGGGCGAACCGATTATCCTACCCAAGGGAACGTTTGTATATCGGTTAAATGGTCGTGACCGCCAGAAGTCGGCCAGTTACTATACGCCGGAAGTGCTTACCCGCAGTACAGTAAAATACACACTGAAGTCAATTATCGATGAGGTCCGCGAAAACAAGCGCCGTGCTACTGAATTGCTGGAACTAAAGATTTTGGAACCGGCCATGGGTGCTGCTGCTTTTCAGAATGAGGTTATCAACCAATTGTCCGAAGCCTATCTGCTTCATCAGCAACGTCAGCTACGGGAAAAAGGAATCCACAACTGGCGTATTGCCCCAGACCATTACCGTGATGAATTGCAAAAGGTAAAGGCTTACATTGCAACTCATAATGTTTATGGAGTGGACTTAAACCCGACTGCAATCGAGTTGGGTAAGCTATCTCTTTGGCTTAACGTCATCCATAAGGATATGGAAACTCCCTTCTTTGCTAATCGGCTTACAGTTGGTAACGCCGTGATTGGCGCCTGGCTGAAAGTTTATAGCAAGAACCAGTTCTATGGCATATCCGACCGTTACGGTTCCAAATTAAAACCTAACAAGTGGTGGGAATGTGCTCCACATAAGGTGAAATTCTTCAAGAACAGTGTAAATCGTTCGGTGAACGAAGTGTATCATTTTCTTTTACCTGATGCCAATATGCTGGGCGTACGCAGCATCAAGGAACAAAAAAAACTATACCCTAATGAAGACCGACGCATGACAACTATTCTGAAAGACTGGACAGCTCCTATTAGTGCACATGAGTTTCAGATACTACAGCGTATTTCAGCAAAGATTGACATCTTACTGAAAGAATATTTTATAGACCAGCTTACTATTGAGAAGTATACCAACAACCGTAAGGAGGTGTGGGATGGTATTGACCATTCAGCGCAAGAATCGTTATTTAAAAATGAAGAACAAGCTGATAGCTATGCTCAGAAACAAAAACTGTTTGACACCCGCTATGGTCACAACAATGCTTATCGCAAGCTCAAACTTGTGATGGACTATTGGTGTGCTCTTTGGTTTTGGAGTTATGACGATACTATATCACTGCCTACCCGTGAAGAATATTGGAAAGATATCGAAGCTCTTTTGGCTGTTGATAATGACCGACTAGATCGCCGTACACGTTTGGCCTTGGAGCGTACAGGAAAAGGTATGTTAGCTGAAGATGATACAGAGTTTAATCGAATTACAGACGAAGAAGCTCAGATTGTGGCTCGTACCCAAGAAGAACTTCTCACTGAGGCTCGTGGAAGCCGTTCTCTTTTTGCTGACGATGACCCTATGCGATTCAAAATAGTAGCTCGTCTGTCAGAACGTTATCATTTCTTCCACCCGATGCTGGAGTTCCTTGAAGTATTCTGGCTACGCGATGGATTTGACATTATTTGTGGTAACCCACCATGGCTGAAGTTGGAATTTGATGAACAAGGCATTATCTCAGAAAAATATCCAGAAATAGCTATCCGTAAGATTTCTGCACCTCAAGCCAGAACTATGCGAGAAAATTTCTTTACCGCATCACCTCTACTCAAAAAACTCTATAATGATGAAGAACTAGAAAATGCCGGTTCTGCAGCATTTACGAATGCATATTGCAACTATCCGTTATTGGAAGGTCAACAGACCAATCTTTATAAATGCGTTCTGGAGAATGGCTTTACAATGTTGTCTGATAAAGGTTACATGGGATTACTACACCCTGAAGGAGTGTACGATGACCCGAATGGTCAGCCCTTACGTAAAGATTTATACAGACGTTTAAGATATCATTTTCAATATCAAAATGCTTTTAATTTATTTCCAATAGGTCATCGAGAAAAATATGGAACAAGTATTTATGGTGGATATCAAGATATTAGTTTTTATAGTATTAATAATCTTTTTACCCCACAGACTATCGATTCTTGTTTCGCACACAATGGATATGGTATTTGCGGAGGAATAAAAATTAATGGAGAGTGGAACACAGCTGGTCATCATGATCGTATTGTTCACATTACAGAAAAAGAATTGAAGGTCATGGCTGATACATTTGAACAGGGAGCAGAGGCACAGTCTGCCAAACTTGTTTCTATTCATACCACCCAAACAATGGAGATTTTAAAAGCTTTTGCCGCATTTCCTAAACACGTTGGAGAATTTAAGCCTAACATACAAGAATGCTATCACGAAACAGGCGCAGTAGATTCTGGCATTATTAAACGTGAAACATTCTATCCTAATGTAGATAATTATGAGATGGTGTACAATGGGCCACAAATATATGTAAGTAATCCTAGTTATAAAACACCAAAATCTATCTGCAATACAAAAGCCGATTATGATACCATTGACCTAACATCTGTTTCTGCGGAATATATAGCTAGATCCAATTATAGACCTATTATGCCGTTAGCTGAATACAAGAAGCAAGTACAAGGGTTTTATATTGGCCAAGATAGTATGGGTAATGCAACGTATGATAACTGGATTGATTATTATAAAGTAGGATTTCGTAAAATGATTAACCTTTCGGGTGAAAGGTCGTTGATATGTGCTGTCCTGCCACGCAGGACAGCACATATCAACGGTGTTATCTCTGCTACTTTCAGTAGCAGAGATAACACCGTGGATATGGCTGCGCTTTGTGCATCATTACCACTAGATTTCTTTATGAAAACTATTGCCGCACAAAATCTGACTTCAGTTCGTATGCAGGGATTTCCTCTTGGAGTTGATAAAAAAATACAAACACAAATGTTTGATTCAAAATTATCGCTAAAACCTCCTGATTTTAACGATTTCAGTCTTTTTAAAAGATGCCAAAAAGCTACATATAGATAGTTGTCCATAAACTTATCTACCTCTTGGTCGCTATCCAAGGCTAATATAGGGACGATTGCACCTATTGTTTGGCGGTTGCATCTTGAATCTGATGAGGATTTCATACTTAAAAAATACACATCACTTTCATTACTAAGCATTGGATTTATTAGTAGCTCTACAACATAATTGTCTATGTTTATATCTGGTTCTAAGTTTTCAATAGAAGGATAGTATTCTATAAACCCAGATTCCCCATTACTACTATACTCAAATCCAGGTATACTTCCTGACTTATCAAAATAGATTGTATCCATAGAGAAATCATTTAGTTTCTTCAAAGGCCTGTTTGGCTGCTAGTTCGAAATTCAGAAAACTATATTTGTCTTTACTAAATAATGATAAGAAAAAGAAATAGAAATATTTTCTTTGATCATTGCCAATTTTCTTGGCATTTCTTCTTAGATAATCCATATCATTCATCATATTCACAAATACAGAATCAAAATTATTGAGACTGATTTTATCTATGTATTCATAAATATTCTTAATATCATTAATGATTTGATTGTCCATAATCTCCGCAAGAGCACATCCATATCCGGTTAATGCCTGCGATTTATTAAATAACGAAACTATAGATGTCGCAAATGGCGATCCACTTAAATTCGCAATATCCTCCAGGTACTTAGAATCATAGACCCTATCAAATTGTTGGTTAAATTTGCAAACCAAGTGATGATATGTTGATATAAAATCATCAAAGAGAGTCCCAGAAGTAGCTATGCGCGAAATTCTTTCCAAATCTCGGACGTTTTCTAAGATATCTTTTTTGTCTAATGTAAGATAATCTTTCTGTAAGAAGGATGTAAAACCCTCTATAACATCTCTAAATTTATACTCTCCTATTTCGTGTGGAGTACGTCCATCAGCCTCCGCCAATAAGGTAACGCCTGGGACATTACATTGATTTCGATATTCTGAATAAATAATTTCAATCTGATGTCTTGTGGTCATTTGCGTTTGGCCAGCATTTAGCGTAAGCATACGGTATAATATTCCCAATTTATTGATACCAACATAGACTTCAACTCTAATTTTATTATTTAATGGATGTGAATCCCCAAACAAAGAATCACGATATTCATTAACAATTTCCTTAATTGTATATGAGCGTTGAAGACCGTCTAGAATCTTTAGATTCCCCCTTGCATTATGCATGGCTTTCATAATATCTTTTTCACAAGATAGCGGTTTACATAAAGCCAAAACAATAGGTGGCATTACACACCCTTTTATTATATCCTGCTTCAAAAGATTGTAAATAGAGCTTGAATTTCTAACCCTTTTTCGCTGATATTCATTATCATTAAGACAATCTTTAACTAATTCATAATATTCACTAATTGTCATATTAAGTGAATAATTATCCGCATTGATCCTATAATCGTGTATACAATCCATATAAATTTGTATTCTGCTTTTTAGATAATATTCTTCAATCAAATTCAAACATTAACATTATATATCATATATTAAGTTAGTTACAGAAATATTGCTTCATACTTTAATATAGCATCTTTACTTCTGGCATTTTAACCTTGAACTCCGGGTCAATATTGTGACACTGTTCCTTGACAATGCCTCGTCGATGTATTAAAGGATTGAGGCAATATAATTCAAATTCCTCTTTATTCACATCATCTACTGATTCGACCTTTCCGAAATTCTTCTTGTCTTTTTTCTTTATTTCAACCTCACGTCCTACCATTGCAAAAGCATCAACGATAGTAGGAAAGTATTCCGTGAAATCGAACTTATCATCTTGCGTAAGCAATGAAAAATCCATATCCTCACTGAAGCGCTGCAAGCCATGAAAGATTCTCAAGCAAGTTCCGCCATAGAACGCAGCCGACTCAAAGAGACCTCCGGCATACAAACCTGCAAGTATCATTTGTAGGTTCACTTCAAATATAGCGTTTCTCTTATGCTGCTCCGTTATTAAATCATAACGGGAGAGCATATTGCCGAATATTTCATTTTCCATCGTCTTAAGAATTTTAATAGTGTTGAAATTGAATCAGCCTTTTTGCCAACCTTTATATAATCTTCAAATATGGTTACATCCATCTTATAGAACTCATCCATATCCATACGAATATCCTGTTCAAGATATATCTCTACATCCTTCATATAGCGAAGTATGACTTTTGAGGAATTAGCAATCAAATCACACAAAGCCTTTTCCGGTGATGCAATAAGAAATGCATAGTCATCCTTATACATACTCCTTACTCCTATTGGAAATGCCATTTTTGAGATATGTTTGTAGTCATAATTGCCGACTGGAGTTTGAAAACTTCGCGAGTGCTTTACTGTCATTGATTGATGAACATATACAGTCTCTGGGATAAGTCCATAATATCGTAGTGCAGTAGACATTGAAATATACGAAGGTGTATAGAGATGATTGGCAATCAACTCACTCGATAAAGTCTTTCCTGAGTATTCGGGGTTTATCACATAAAGTCCTCGCTTAAGTCTGATGATAACCCCTTGCTTTTCAAGCCAGGTTACTTTCTTATTAGCAGACTTAAGTTCCGGATATAACGATTCAATGATTGAAGTCGTTACTGGAATGGTTCCTATTTCATTTAATTGCCTGTCCATATCGCAAATATAGTAATATTTTGAACAATAAAAGAAATAATATTTCCTTTTCTGTTCAAATTATTACTACTAAGGCAATCTTAAAAAATAGCGACCGCTGTCACATAAGTCTGATGTTTGTAATATTCATCAAGACATTGACCACACAACAACTGAAATATCTCAAAGCCATTATACCGGAGAAAGGCCATCAGTTCTACTGAAGTGATGCATCGCTATCAAATCTCTTAAACGACCTAAATATCCCGTTCAAAGGCTACCCTTATCAAGAATGACATATTGGATAATAAAGCTGGTGAAATCTCGTTTCAAGACCCGATTTATGCCTATTGGTTGAAAACTGAGTACTTCGCAAAATAATCATAATGTCCCCCTTGTTTCAGCGCTATTTTTATACCTTTTCCCATTAAAAAACGGCATTTTTCACAAGTTTTTGTACCGCACATTTTGATATTCAATAAATTACACTTACTTTTACTTTCCAAAATGGAGGTACAAGCCGAGAATGGTGCTAAAAATTACTAACTTACATATTCTCAGATACTTGCCAACCTGATGGTTGTACCTTTTAGAGCGCTATACTATTGATAATCAACGATGTACACATACTTTTCAGTCAAAGCTTAACAATATGTATGAATTGCTTGATAAACAGGCTGTAAATGACAAAGTAGTAAAAATACGTCATTTCTCTATTATAGATGAAGCACACTATATGCTTGATTTTGATAATCGTCCTTTGCATAACCTTATTGCTATAGGGCGAAATAAAGGTCTAAGTATTATCCTTGCTACTCAAAATATGAGCAGTTTCAAGTCTAAAGGCTTTGACTTTTATGCCAATGGTCAGTACCCTCTGATTATGAAACAGCAAACTATTGATGATAAGGTTATCAAGGACTCGTTTGGTATGAGTGGTCAGGAACTCCAGGAAATCAGGACTGCAATAACAGGACTTCAAAAAGGCGAGTTGATTATTAAAGACCAGATGGCCTTTGCGCTTGGTATGGGAAATAAGTATAAAAAAATTAATGTTTCACATTTGATATAATGCTATATCAAGTTATTTCAATAAAACATAAATGAAATTTTAAAATTGCATATATATGAGTAATAATGTAATACTTGAAGCTAAACCAATTGGAAAAATAAAAGGGCGATTCTTTATCCCTACTTATCAAAGAGGATATAGATGGACTAAATCGCAAGTAAGTACCTTATTAAATGATTTATGGAATAATTGTAAACCAGAAGTGGATATCCAAAGGGAATATTGTTTACAACCTGTAGTAGTCAGGAAACGGAATGAAGATGATTATGAACTTATTGATGGACAACAACGGTTTACTACCATTTTGATTCTTCTTAATTATATCAAGCGTGAATGGAAACCTAGAACAAATATTATGTTCCAATTAGATTATGAAACTCGTACCGCTACAACATCATTCATGACTGATATTGCAAAAGATAAAGCTGACTCAAACATAGATTTTTATCATATTTATCATGCAGATTTATGTATAAGAGAATGGGTTGAGAAAAACTTTGAAGATGAAAATTTTATGGCAGACGCTATAGATAGGCTATTTGGATTTTTAATCAACAAGGTTAAAGTTATTTGGTATGAAGTTTGTGAGGATGAAGATCCAATAGCATTGTTTACTCGTCTAAATATTGGCAGAATCCAACTTACAAATGCAGAACTTATTAAGGCATTACTATTGAAAGAATATGAAGATGATGATGTTGATAAAGATCAAATAGAACGCTCTATGCAATGGGATCATATAGAGAAGGAACTTCGTAGTGAAAATGATGAGGTTTGGTATTTCTTAACAACAAAAGACGCACGTTTGTATCCAACAAGAATTGAATTACTCTTTGATATGATGGCAAATAAACGTGAAAATGAGAAAGAAAAATACTATACATTCTTCTGGTTCGAAAATGAGATTAAAACAAAAGGAGTCAAAACAATTTGGGAAGAGATTCAAAAAAACTTCTTGCAAATTAAAGAATGGTATTCAGATAACCTGTTATACCACAAAATAGGTTATTTAATATCATCTAGGACAATGAATATGATGGATATATTCAAAAAAGCTCAAGGTTGTAGAAAAAGCGTATTCCTTAATGAGCTTGATAAGATGATTGCTGAAAGTATTAACTTTCAGCTGAAGGACGAAAATACTTATAGAGATTTAAATTATGAAAAGAACTATAAGGAAATCAGCAATCTGCTATTATTATTCAATATTGAATCCATCATTAAAGAGCAAGTATACCAGCGTTTCCCTTTTAGTAAATATAATACTGCAGAATGGAGCTTAGAACATATTCATGCCCAAAATTCACAGGGATTGAAAAAGAAAGAGACCCAAATTGAATGGGTTAAGATGCATCTTGAATCCATAATCTCAGTAAATGATAAAGGACAATATGATGAAATCATTGCTGAAATGAAAAATATAATATCTACAAATCAAATCGAGACTCGTAATGTTTTCGATGAACTTTTCAATAAAGTATGCAATGCCCTCTCTGAGGATAGTGATTCAGATTATATCCATACACTATCAAACATGGCATTACTTACTAAAAATGACAATGCAGCATTGAACAATTCTACATTTGATGTAAAACGAAATCAGATAGTTTCAATGGATCAAAGAGGTGCCTTCATACCATACTGCACTAAGATGGTATTTTTGAAATACTATACACCATCTCGTGAGAATCAAATTCATTTTTGGGGCCAGAAAGATCGTATTGCATACATAAAAGCAATGGAAAATATTATACAACCTTATCTAACCATTATAAATAAGACTTTTTAATCATGGCTGTTACAAATTTATATACACTCATTAAACTTTTTAAAACACCAGTAGGCACAGAAAATGAATTGTCTTCACTACCTCTTAGCATGATTGAGATACCAATCATACAGCGTGATTATGCTCAAGGAAGAAATATACCTGAAGTAAACAGAATCAGAAAGAGATTCCTTTCTGCGTTATATACTGCTTTAGCAGAAAACAAACAATTAAAACTTGATTTTATATATGGCGATATAAATGATGAGAGAATACTGACCCCACTTGATGGTCAACAACGTCTAACTACTTTATTTTTACTTCATTGGTACATTGCACGTCATGAAGGTATTGAGGAAGAAAAGATAGCTTTTCTCAAAAATTTTTCGTATAAAACGAGATATAGCGCACGTATTTTCTGTAAACATCTAGTTGAGTATACACCTGATTTTACACTTCCAACATTGTCTGAAGATATTACTGATCAAAGTTGGATGCCATTAGATTGGAAAACAGATCCTACCATTAGTTCCATGTTAAATATGCTTGATGATATACATACTATGTTCAAAGCCACAAGTGGTATGTGGAAGCTATTAGAAGATGGATGTATCTCTTTCTACTTCCTTTCAATCAAGGATATGGGACTTACAGATGAACTGTATATCAAAATGAACTCCCGTGGTAAACCCCTAACAGAGTTTGAACATTTTAAGGCAGAATGGGAAAACTACATTAAGAAGATTGATGAAGCCAGTGCTGAACGTATAAGCCGAAAAATTGATATTGATTGGACAGATGTGTTTTGGCCATATAGAGGGGATAATAATATTATAGATGATGAGTTTGTAAGGTATTATATGTTCCTATGCAATATTATCTTCTATGAGAAATATCCTTATGAATGTTGTCCTAGTAACATCTTTGATGCCACTAAAGAACTGTTTTATGACAAGAATAATGATGCAAAATCAAATCTGTTATTTATTGAAGAATCATTTGACTGCTTAAAAGGACTTGTAATAGAGGATGAATTCAACTCATTCCTAACTAAAGAGTTACATGTTGAAGGAAAATCACACATTGATGAAGAAATAGATATTTTCGGGCACTGCTGTACAAGTTTTGGTGAAAGAAAGAATTTACGAGTAAGAAGTTTTTCTATTGGAAGAATGATTCTTCTTTATGCATTTATCCTTTATTGGAAGAATAAGACATCAATAACAAAAGAACAGTTTGCAAAGAGAGTTCGTATTATAAATAATTTGATTAAAGCTTCAGAATTCGAATTACGTGAGGATCGTATGCCTGCTTTGCTCAAGCAAACTCGAGAAGTGATTCTTGAAGAACGTGTTGTTAATGAGGAAAATCGTAATACGTTCAACTCGCTTCAGATACAAGAAGAAGCTGAAAAATTAGAATGGCTAAATCATAACCCAAATAAAGCGAAATTACTTTATTATCTTGAAGATCACCCACTACTCAATGGTGGTATAAGTGTTCTTGGTTTGGATCACATAGATTATACAAATAGGTTCTATTCTTTATTTGATTGTAATAAAGGGCTTGTAAATATGGCCTTACTCTCGATTGAAGACTATTCACTAAAAATTGGATGGCGTTACCAAATAGGCTCTGAAAGAATCGATACAACATGGAAAACACTTTTCCATACAAATAAAGATAATATTAATAAGATTCATGATATTCTTTATCAATTATTGAAAAAAGCTGACGAATTTTCAGACAATATTCTTTTTAACATTGTGAATGAATATTTATCATCATGCCAAGAATATGATTGGAGATATTATATTACAAAATATAAATCCATGCGTCCTGAAAAGTATGGGATGTATTATTGGTATGATTACCAGACACGTGAAAAGTCATCATATCGTATTCTTATGATGCTTACTGAAAAGAGTATTAGTGGCAGAAACTTTAATATCTTCTTAATCGCTCTTCGTGATAAAATCAGACAAGAGAATCCAGAGCTTATAACACGACTTGGAGAATATGCGTATAGTAATGATGGCAATAAGTTAGAGTTAACATTCTGCAATAAATGTGTTTACTACACAGATTCTGAATTTATAATAGAGGACATAGAGGATTCAAGTAATATTATAATCACTGATATTCAGCAGGATAAGGTTTCAGGTAAGGATCTTGAGGATCGCGTTGAATTAGGATATGAAGCTCTTAAAAAACAAGGTATTATATAAGCCAAGACAAGTTAAAATATCAAGTTTTTAATGTAAAAAATATATGCACCAGTTCCATTAGTTACGTGAGTTCGGGATAAGATATAGCTTATAAAAGTTGGTAA
>UMHJ01006159.1_pt1 | contig 12256 bp, 8 predicted proteins | sample 1965511 | NCBI WGS metagenome assembly UMHJ01 (sample SAMEA4836096, study PRJEB28245) | human gut metagenome | biome: gut microbiome; material: fecal sample | place: Denmark | collected 2008
TAATTGTTTAACTCGTCCCATTTTAACGGGACACTAATGATTTGTTTTATTTCATTATTGTCTTTATGTATAATATCTTTATATAATTGATATACGGCCATGCTTACGATGCTTACATCGTTATGTCTGACTTTATAAAGTGATACAAGTCTATTTATAAAGATTATTATATCCCTGATATTAGCTTCATTGTGTTGTAATCTGTACAACCTATTAATTATATTCTCATCTTGGTTTTTGGTATTACCAAATGCTTCTTCAAATAGTTTTCTAAAAATTCCTTTATAATCAGTTATTACAGGCTTAGGAACAGTAAAAGTAACAGGAAATGTTTTATTTATAAAATATTGAGCTAATTCATGTGCTTTCGTTTCGTTGTCTCCAAAAGCACATGAAAGATGTGTAATATCATAAGGTATTATTACCCAAATATTATCAAAACCAGTTTCAGCAAAGAAAGTATGAATGGAAGACCATAATTGTTTAACCTTTTCGGCAGGTAATCTATCCATATTATCAAAAATAATAACAAGTTTCCTGCATTTTTTAGGGTTTAAATTGTCTGAAACATCTTGCATCCATTTCTTGAACTCAACAACTGATGGTTCTTCTTCACTAATGACTTCGTATTCTGTTTCTTTTTTTTCTTTGTCATTATATACAGCAAGTATGTAGCTAAGATTTCTATAATTAGGATTATTCCATGCTGCTATAGCCCACACTATAAAAGTTATAATTATCGGGAATAGCGCAATAGCGATTGACCATCCCCAACCACACCTATCTGCTAACAACGTACCTGCAAGAGAGGCTATACTGGTGAATATTGTTGTGATAGTACCTGCAATTACCCCATTGCTTAAACGCGGATATGATAAAGTTGTAGTTTCTGTCTTTCGAGCTAAAAGTAGTTTTAATTTTTTTTGCCAAGTAACAGATTTTGTCCCTCCATCTTTTGTTGTAATTTCTGTATGACCGATAAGTATCTCTTCAGTGACTAACTTATCGGTAAGTTGCTCCAATAATGACCTGCGTTGCAGATCTTCTTGATTGCCCCATGCATCATATTCAAAAAAGAAGTAATCGGAACCATCTTTTTGCAAATGTTTTTCGATAAGTTTTACGACATTTGATTTTCCAGCTCCCCAAACGCCTTCTATACCGATTATTCTAGGTAAACAATCATCTTTTGTTAGAGAATCGTTATCCTTAATGTGTTTAGCTATTGCTTTTGATAGAGATTCCTGAGAAGCTCCATCAAATTTATCTATGCCTTGAGGCTTGTCCTGTATGAATCTAGGAAATTTTGTCATAATGTTCTATTGTTTTGAGCTTATTAATAGTTCTCGAATATCGACTTCTAATATTTGAGATATTTTTAATAATGTTTCAAGACTTGGTTGTGAAGTGTTTGTACACCATTTAGATACAGTAGCAGGATCTTTCTCCAATTGCTTAGCTAACCATTTATTGGTTCGCTTTTTCTCCACAAGCACAACCTTAATGCGGTTTATGTCTTTTTCTTTTTCCATAAAGATTTTCTTTCGTTCTATGCAAAGATAAGAAAGCCTATCTATTTTTTATCATTTCAATAAGACTATTTGCAATATAAATTGCGAATTAGTTCAATATTGTGTATGGAAATACTATGTTTCCTTATCTTTATAGAAACAATATATTGTTTGTGGTGTTAAAAAATGAACTCTATAAATAAAATAATAGTGTTTAGTATCTTCAAAAATCTGTTTCTGTAACTTATGTAATTGTAGGCGAGCAGATCAGGCTGGCCAGATTGCGCAGAAATCTCAGTATCGCTCAGATTGCCGAACGTGCCACTTGTTCACCCCTCACGGTTTCGCGCATAGAGAAAGGAGTGCCGACAGTGGCTATAGGTATTTATCTCAGAGTGCTTTATGCGCTTCAATTAGATGACGATATTCTTCTGCTTGCAAAAGAAGATGCCATGGGAAAAGCCTTACAAGATTTGTGTCTTAAGAAACGAGAAAGGGCATCCAAAAAGGGATAGGTTATAAAAGAGCTTCGTTTACTTGTCGATCTTGATTGTTGAAAGAATCAAGGTTAATTAGAAAGGTGAGCTAAGAGTCCCTTTGTCGCTTTGACAACTATGGATTTTACTATAATAATGAATGACTTCTTGCTAAGTTGCTAACACTAATTAAATTGTAAATTCCTAGCAGAATGTACATTTACTATGAATTGGTTGTGTTTATTGAAGAAAAACAATAACTTTGCCTTATAATTTAATTTCTTAAAGATGGAAGGTAAGAAAATAAATCGGTTGAAATTAGTTTTGGTCGAGAAGAAGCGGACTGGTGTTTGGTTAGCGCAAGAATTAGGCGTTTCTCCTGTGACAATCAGTAAGTGGTGCTCAAATATAACTCAACCGTCACTTTTAACTCTTAGTAGGATTGCAGATTTGTTAGAGATTGATCCTAGAGTTTTATTAAATGGTAAAGAATAATATGGATAGTTCATATAGTCAAATAGTTGCACTCATCTGGAATATCGCAGATGATGTTTTGAGGGATGTCTTTCTTAGAGGACAGTATCGTGATGTGATATTACCTATGGTTGTTTTGCGCCGTCTTGATGCACTTTTGGAACCAACGAAAGAAGACGTAGAGGAAGAAATAAAAGAAAGTGGAGTTGATAATATAGACGAGGGAGTTTTGAAAGACATTACAAGGCTCAGTTACTTTAATACAAGTAAGTGGACCCTAAACCGTTTGAAGTCTCAGGCTTCGGATAATAATGATATTTTATACGATAACTTTGTAGAATATCTGAACGGTTATAGTGAGAATGTCCGTGATGTGCTTCGTAACTTTGAATATTACACTAAAGCACGAAAATTGGCCGACAATGACAGACTGCTTTCCATTATTGAGCGTATAACTGATCCAAGAATTAATCTAACCGATAAGAATACTATCGATCCTGATGGCTTGCCTTTACCGGCATTAACCAATGTGGGTATGGGAACTGTCTTTGAGGAATTGCTTCGTCGATTCAATGAGGAAAATAACGAGGAAGCGGGAGAACACTTTACACCAAGAGATGCGATTTCTCTTTTGGCGCATTTGGTCTTTGAACCCGTAAAGGAGAACCTCCCTAAGATTATAACACTATATGATCCGGCATGTGGTTCAGGTGGTATGCTAACCGAAAGTCGTGAATATTTACTTGATTTAGGAGTACGAAGTGCTGCTATTCAGCTATCTGGTACAGAAATAAACCCAGAGACGTATGCTATCTGTAAATCAGATCTTATCATAAAAGGTGTGGACCCAAGCGGCATACATTGGGGTAATACAATTACAGATAATAGCTTTTCAGACAAGTCTTTCGGATATATGATAACTAATCCTCCTTATGGTAAATCATGGAAGGAGGATAAAAAGAAAATATATCATGAAAAGATGCTTCTTGACCATCGTTTCGAACTGACTCTTACCAATTATGTTGGTGAAGAAGAAGTTTTAGATTCCACACCACGTACATCGGATGGACAGTTGCTTTTCCTTTTGGAAGAAGTCGATAAGATGAAACCTCTAGAATTTCAACCACAGGGAAGTCGTATAGCTTCTATCCATAATGGTTCGTCTTTGTTTACAGGTGATGCGGGTAGTGGAGAGAGCAATATACGCCGTTATCTTATTGAAAAAGATTTGGTTGAAGCTATTATACAATTACCTAACAATATCTTTTACAATACGGGTATTTCTACTTATGTGTGGATGCTGACCAACAAAAAAAAGGATAACAGAAAAGGAAAGGTGCAGCTTATAGATGCTTCACAAGCTTTTGAAAAACTAAGAAAGAATCAAGGCTCAAGAAATTGCACAATTGAGCCTTATCGTACGGATATTTTAAGGGTCTATACAGATTTTGTTGAACAAGAAGCTAACGAGGAACTGAAAGTGGGGTCTAAGATTTTCGACGACGACGATTTCCGTTATTACAATGTAACTATTGAACGTCCGTTGCGTCTTCGCTGTCAGTTTAATTCGTTAAAGATTGATGAAATGCTTTATGATAGCAGTGATATTGAAGTAAGTAAGTGGTTGTATAATACTTATAAGGATAGAGTTTTTTCTGGTTTGGATTCAGAATTTCCAGCTATAAAAGAATATCTGAATGATCAGGAGATTAAGATAACCGATAAGAAACTAAATAAACTCATTTCGGCAAAGGCATGGAAAGACCGTCAGCGATTGATGAAGGCTGCTAAAGTCTTGATGAAGGATATGGCTACGGATGTTTATATGGATTATAATCTATTCTTCGCCAAAGTGAATACTGTCGCTAAGGAGCTGAAACTTGAAATAAGTGCTGCCGAATTGAAAGCTATATGCAGAGCGATGTCTGTAACAGATTCGAAAGCGGCACCTGTTGTAAAGAAAGAGCATAAGGCTAATAGTAAGGATGTTGTAATGCTTTTGGATACTTACGGTGTGCCAGAAGAAAAACTTTCTGATTATGGCTATAACTTAGTAAAAAAAGGCATGTATGTGGAATTCGAATCCGATAGTGAACTTCGTGATAGTGAAAAAATACCTGTAAAAGAAGATATCTACGATTATTTCCAGCGTGAAGTTCGTCCATATGTTGAGGATGCATGGATTAATCTGCCGCAGACTAAGATAGGATGTGAAATATCTTTCAATAAATATTTTTATAAGCCAGCTCCTTTACGTTCACTTGAAGAGAATGAACGGGACATTATCGCATTGGATGAGCAAAGTCAAGGATTTATTAAATCACTATTTGAACTGATGTAAGCATGGAAAAATATAGTGAATATAAGGATTGTGGTGTACAGTGGCTTGGTAAAATTCCAAGTCACTGGGAAGTAAAACGTCTTGCGAGTTATTTTACAGAACGAAAAGTCAAAGTTTCAGATAAAGAGTTTGCTCCACTTTCTGTTACAAAGAATGGCATTTATCCTCAGCTTGAAAATGTTGCAAAAACAAATGATGGTGATAATCGGAAGCTTGTTCTCTCTGGTGATTTTGTTATTAATAGTCGTTCTGACAGAAAAGGGTCAAGTGGAGTCGCTAAACAAGATGGATCTGTCTCACTTATTAATATAGTCCTAAAGCCACGAAAAAATATTTATCCTGACTTTTGTAATTATCTACTTAAATGTTATTCTTTTATCGAAGAATATTATAGAAACGGACGTGGTATAGTAGCAGATCTTTGGACTACACGTTATGATGAGATGAAGACTATAAAAATACCTGTACCTTTATTAAATGAGCAAAAAACCATTGTCAGATATTTAAATAAAGTTACTTCAAATATCGATAAAGCTATTGCCCAACAACAAAAGATGATAGATCTTTTGAATGAGCGCAAGCAGATTATTATCAATAATGCAGTAACCAAAGGGCTTAATCCTGATGTACCAATGAAATATAGTGGCGTGGATTGGATTGGAGAAATTCCTGAACATTGGGCAACTATAAGACTAGGATATTGCGCATGGATAAGAGCTCGTTTAGGTTGGAAGGGACTAAAATCTGATGAATATGTAGATAACGGGTATCCCTTTTTGTCTGCATTTAATATCGTTAATAATAAGTTAGATTGGAATAAGCTTAATTATATAAATAAATTCAGATACGAAGAATCTCCTGAAATTAAATTAAGAATTGGAGATATACTTTTAGTAAAAGATGGTGCAGGAATAGGAAAATGTGCACGTGTAGATAGTCTTCCTTTAGGAGAAGCTACTGCTAATGGTTCTTTGGCTTTTATTACAGCGAATGAGAGAGTTTACTATAAGTTTCTTCATTATTATATTATAAGTAATAGCTTTAATAAGTATAAAGATTTACTCATAACCGGTATGGGGGTACCCCATTTAACTCAAGGAGAAATAAAAAATATGATGTTACCAATTCCTCCTCTTAATGAGCAATATATTATTGTCCAAAGATTAGATCAGAATATTAATGTTATAGATAATATTTTAGAACATTATTTGCAACAGATAACTTTCCTTCAAGAACGTAAGCAAATAATAATCAATGATGTAGTAACTGGAAAAGTGAAAGTATCATGAATAATTCATATTACATATTAGCAAAAGAGGCTATCCAGATAGAACGGCTACATATTTGTACATGGGAATTTCCTAATGCTGATTCATATATAGAGTTTGGTATGGAATTTTCTTATAGAAGTTTTACAAATGATACTTTAAACATTTGGTTATCTGTCCCTTTTATTAAGGAGAACGATGATGTAAAATGTTTATTGAAGAATTTGGCTGATAGCGCAAACAGTCGCTTTATCTTTAATAATATAGTAAGTGGGATTAGTAATATCGGAGCCGATTCTCGAGATGGAAGTGTCTTGCATTTTGAGGGACGTGATTCGTTGACTATTTTACCTTGTAAGATAGACGTTTCAAGTGGTCTTCTAAAGTTTACTCTTAATAAGCCTAATAGATTTGAAGGTAATTTATATTTTAGAGTTTTAGTAAAACATAATGGAACAATTGCGATAAAAAAATCAGGAATTGCCCAAAATACATATATATATGACCTGAAAATTAATGAAACTCGTAATTTACCAGAAGACATATATCATTTGAAATCAAATGAAAATTTGCAGATTTGTCAAATTCAAAATCTGTTCTGTCTACATTCTGTCCCTGATGATTTTGAGTTTAGTTTTATTGATTCTTCTAAGCTTAAAAACATTAGAAAACTAGAAACAGAAGCCTTCAAAAAATATCTTCCAGATGTGAAGGATATAGGTAAAGATTGCTATAACATAATGTTTCTAAAAGATTGTGGTAAAGAAAGTTATTCCCTGTTTACTACATGTTCTGAAGAAACTATTGGAACTAAGCAAATTTCACTTGCAATAGCTACAAATATATTATGCAGTCTACTTTTCTTTGTATATAGTGTTAGAACTGGAATTAAGAAGGGTGAGGTATGGTATATTCAAATGCCATGGGAAGGTATAATTGCTTTATTAGGGCTAATTGTGCTATGTCGATATTTATTTATTTCACATAAAAAGAAAAAATAGTATGAAAGCCTTATTAGATACCAATATTATTATTCATAGAGAGGCAAATAAAATTGTGTCTCAAGATATAGGTATTCTTTATCGCTGGTTGGATAGAGGGAAATATACAAAATGTATTCATTCTGCAACCATTGAAGAGATAAAGAAAAATCCCAATAAAGAAACGGTTAAGCTTTTCTTGGTAAAATTAGACAGTTATGAGACAATAGAGATACCTTCACCTATACAAGATGAAGTAAAAAAGATCTCTGAAAGCTATGATCGTACGGAAAATGACTTAATTGATACTTCTTTGTTGAATGAAGTATTTGTCGGACGTGTGGATATATTAATCACTGAAGACAAAAAAATTCATAAAAAAGCTAATGCTTTAGGGATTCAAGACAAGGTTTATACGATAGATTCTTTCTTGGAAAGAACTTTTGCAGAACACCCTGATTTAGTTAATTATAAAGTTCTTAATGTCCAAAAAATAAAATTTGGACAGCTCAGTCTTGAAGATCCTTTTTTTGATAGTTTAAAAGCTGATTATATTGGCTTTGATAAATGGTTCATAAAAAAATATGATAATGAGGCATATATTACTATAAATTCAAATAATGGGATGCTTTTGTCTTTCCTCTATTTAAAGGTGGAAGATGAAAATGAAAGTTATATGGATATAACCCCTATGTTTGCGCCTAAAAAACGATTAAAAATTGGCACTTTCAAAGTTATAAGTAACGGTTTTAGGTTAGGTGAAAGATTTATTAAAATAATTTTTGATAATGCTTTAAAAAATCATGTTCAAGAAATATATGTAACCATTTACGATAAACGTCCCGAACAAAGACGATTAATTGAATTATTGGAACAATGGGGATTCACTTTGTGGGGGAAGAAGAATGAAGAACTGGTATATATTAGGGATTTCTCACCTAAATATGATGTAAATGATATTAAAGGCTGTTTCCCTTATATTTCAAGAGAACGGCAAGCATATATAGTCCCTATATATCCTGAATATCATACAGAACTTCTTCCAGATTCTATTTTAAATACAGAATCACCGCAAGAGTTTATTGAAGATTTTCCTCATCGTAACAGTATTAATAAAGTATATGTCTCAAGGGCTCTTGAACCTTATCCGGAAGTTGGAGACATTTTAATTTTCTATCGTACGGGAGGATTATATAAAAGTGTTATTACTACGATAGGAGTAGTGCAGGAACTTAAATTTGAGTTTAAAGATGAAGAAGATTTTATTTCATATTGTCGAAAAAAAAGTGTTTACCCAGAACAGGAGTTGAGGAACATGTGGAAGTATTCGATAAGACATCCTTTTGTTGTAAACTTTTTGTATGTATATTCTTTCCCGCATAGAATCAATATGCAAAAATTGATAGATCTAAAAGTTTTATCAGGCATAAACGATGCACCAAGAGGATTCAAACCGATAACAAAAGAACAATTTGAAATTATTTTGAAAGAGACAAAGAGTGATGAAAGTTTTATTATCAATTAAACCTGAATTCGTAGAGAGGATTTTTGATGGGAGTAAAAAGTATGAATATCGTAAAATGTTATTCAAAAGAAATGATATAAATGTGGTTGTTATCTATGCATCTGCTCCAGTCAAACGCGTTGTTGGTGAATTTAGGATAAAAGATATATTTTCGGAAAGTGTGGATGTTTTATGGGAGAGAACAAAAGAATATTCTGGTATATCGAGAGAATATTATTTGTCATATTTCCAACATAAAAATATTGCAAATGCAATAGAAATAGGTAAGATTAAAAAATATAAAAAGATGAAAATGCTCTCTGACTATAATATTGCCCAGGCACCACAATCTTTTTGTTATATATCAGATTAGAATTAAAAATATGAACAAGACAAACGAACAAGCTTTTGAAGCTTTGATAGAAAAGGCGCTTGTTGGCACAACATTAGAAGAACGTCAACAAACAGGTGTTAATGATATTGATGCACAGTCTCCAGACTTAGATAAATATTATTGGGGGCTGCCGAAGGATATGTCCGACAAGAAGTATGCTTTTGATATGCGTCGTTTGTGGTCGTTCTTGAGGACAACCCAACAAAATATTATAGATGAATATAAAGGAAAAAACATTGAAAACGAACTTCCTAAGCAACTTTCGAAAGCAATTGATACATTTGGTATTATTGAGGTACTAAGGAAAGGTGTAGATATAGATAATATTCATGTCACAATGTTTTATCCGAAACCATCGCCTGCCGATAGTCAATTATCAAAAGAAAAATATATTCAAAACCAATTCTCTGTGACCCGTCAGCAGACCTTTTCTGTTAGTAATCCAGGCTTGGAGATTGATATGGTGTTGTATGTAAATGGTCTGCCGTTATTTACATTTGAATTCAAGAATCCATGGACACATCAGACTGCCAAATATGATGGTCAAAAACAATATAAAGAGGAGCGGAATCCGAAGGAAACACTTTTGAAATTCGGTCGATGTCTTGCCCATTTTACAATGGATAAGAACGAAGTATATTTCACCACTAAATTGAATTCGGGCAGAACCTTTTTTATGCCATTCAATCAAGGTCTGCCCGATGGACAGGGAGCAGGAAATCCAGTTAATCCTAATGGGGGATATAAAACCGCATATATGTGGGAGAAGGTCCTGCAAAAAGATATTGTGGCAGACATAATTATGAATTATGTGCTATTTGATTATGGTGAAGCAAAGACTCAAAAGAAGGTTCCTCATATCATGTCCAATGCCAAAAAACTTATATTTCCACGTTTTCATCAGCTTGATGTGGTTAGTAAATTGATTATTGATGTAGCAAAAGTTGGCGTTGGTAAAACTTATTTGATTGAACATTCGGCCGGTTCAGGAAAATCAAATTCAATAACATGGTTGGCATACAAACTTATAGATGTTTGTCCTGTTACGATGGATGCAGTTCGTGCAAAGACACTAGATTCGCGTTTGTATGATTCTGTGATTATCGTTACAGACCGTAGATTGTTGGACAAGCAGATAACAGACAATATTAAGGCTTTTGGTAAGAGTGAAAAAATTGTAGCTCATGCTGATACCTCCAAAGACCTGAAAAAAGCCATTGAAGATGGAAAGCGAATAATTATTACAACTATCCAGAAATTCCCTTATATATGTGATTCTATATCGGATGTGAGCGAACATAATTTTGCTATTATCATTGACGAGGCACATAGTTCGCAGTCTGGTATAGCTGCTGATAGTGTGAATAAAACAATTCAGAAGGACATGGATTGTGAAGGGGCAGATACAGACGAACTTTTGGAAAAACTGATGAAAGATCGTAAAATGAGTACAAACTGTTCTTACTTTGCATTTACAGCAACTCCAAAGAAGGAAACACTTGAAAGATTTGGTTCAGAGGATAAAGACGGAAAATTCCATCCATTCCATCTTTATAGTATGAAACAGGCTATTGAAGAAGGATTTATTCTTGATGTGTTGTCTAACTATACGACATATAAAAGTTATTATGAACTGACAAAAAGTATTGAGGATAATCCTGAATATAATAATGAAAAAGCCCAAAAGTTGCTCCGCAGAGCTGTAGAGCGAGAACCTAGGACTATAGAAGCCAAAGCTGAGATTATGCTGACACATTTTGATGCTAAGATATTCCGTAATCATAAGCTGAAAGGAAAGGCGAAAGCTCTGGTGGTGACTAAAGATATTGAGTGTGCGATTTTATATTATAAGGCACTCCAGAAGTTGGTGGAGGCAAGGAAACTTCCTTATAAGATATTGATAGCATTTTCTGGAGAGAAACAGATTATAGACAAAAGCATTGGATATGATACCCCAATATATAATACAAATAACATACAAGCTGCAGAACCTTGTGGAGATTATTATGTTACACGCCGCTATACAGAGGCAGAAATGAATGGATTTCCTGATACTCAAACAGCTGAAAAATTCGAGTCAGATGATTATCGTATTTTGGTCGTTGCCAACAAATATCTGACAGGATTTGACCAACCGAAGTTGTGTGCTATGTATATTGATAAGCCTTTAGATGGCGTGTTGGCTGTTCAAGCTTTATCACGTCTTAATCGGGCAGCTCCTGACCTGGGTAAGCTTAGCGAAGATTTATTTGTTCTCGACTTCTATAATAAAATAGAGGATATAAAAGAAGCTTTTGACCCTTTTTATACTACCACAACTTTATCAGAAGCTACAAATGTGAATGTACTTCATGAATTAAAAGCTACATTGCTTGGAATGGGTGTATTCGATATGGACGAAGTGAATGAGTTCATCGATTTGTATATTCGTGGAGAAGAAGCTGACAAATGGGCTCCTATTATTGATGTTGCTGCACAACGATTTAATTCAGAAATTGAATGGGCTGAAAATGGGAAAGCTGATTTTAAGATGAAATGTAAGCAATTTGTTAAGGTTTATTCCAAAGCAGCTGCTATTATGAGTTATGAAGTCAAGGATTGGGAAAAATTATTCTGGTTTTTACGTTTCCTAATACCTGAACTTTATATTGAACCCAATGGCGGTAATGATATAAAAGACTTGCTTGATTATGTCGATTTAAATACATATGGCTTACGTCGTACCGTTTTGAATGAGACAATTAAGCTTGATGCTGGAGAAACGGTAATTGACCCTAACAAACCTATAATGGTAAATGCTGGAGGAGAAGATGATGAGCCTAAAGATCCATTGGATATAATTCTTAAAGATTTTAATGAACGATGGTTTAAAGGATGGGATGCTACGCCTGATGATCAGAAAGCAAAATTGATAAGCATTACAAAAGCTGTAACGGAGGATGAAGATTATCAGACTCTTGTTGTGGGTAATCCTGATAAGCAGGCTGTCGATGAAGCAATGGCTACTATAATCGATCGAATTATCCGAAAAAAACGTAAAGGTGATATGTCTTTATACAAGGAATATCAACAGAACGATGGTTTTAAATATAATCTGCGTAATCTGATTAATCGAATGCTAGGTGATCTCGACTATGTAAAATGAATGTATGTAAGTAAAATAATTTTATCTACAGAAAAGAAGACGAGGTTAACTCAAAAGCATGAGTCAGCCTCGTCTTTTTCGTACTTCTAATGGGAACTGTTTACAAATATTAGATTCTCAGTAAGCATTCGGTAAACCACGTATTTTCTTCTCCAACTTCCAT
>UMHJ01040244.1_pt1 | contig 12136 bp, 7 predicted proteins | sample 1965511 | NCBI WGS metagenome assembly UMHJ01 (sample SAMEA4836096, study PRJEB28245) | human gut metagenome | biome: gut microbiome; material: fecal sample | place: Denmark | collected 2008
CTTATTCATCCGCTTTGCCTCCTTTGTTCACCAGCGTCATCAGCGCGCCGACCTGGTGCTTGTCAGTGGTCCGGGCGTCTACCACGCCGGAGACCTGACCGCCGCACAGAACCACGATCCGGTCGCACAGCTCCAGCAGCACGTCCAGATCCTCGCCCACATACACCACGGCCACGCCCTTCATCTTCTGCTCGGTCAGCAGATTATAAATGGTATAGGAGGTGTTGATGTCCAGGCCGCGGACGGCGTAGGCCGTCATCAGCACGGCGGGCTGCTGGGCGATCTCGCGGCCCACCAGGACCTTCTGCACGTTGCCGCCGGACATACGGCGCACGGGGAAGCTGGTGCTGGGGGTTACCACCTCCAGCTCCTGCCAGATGCGGTTGGCCAGGGCCTCGGGGTCCTTGCGGTCCAGGAAGATGCCGCCGCCCTTACGCCAGGAGCGCAGCATCATGTTGCCGGTCATGCCCATGGAGCCTACCAGGCCCATGCCCAGGCGGTCCTCCGGGACGAAGGACATGGCGATGCCGCTCTTGCGGATGGCCATGGGGTTCAGGCCCACCAGCTCCTTGGGCTGGTCGTTTTCGGGATTGTAATAGGTGACGGAGCCGGAGGCCACGGGATACAGGCCCGCAATGGACTCCAGCAGCTCCCGCTGGCCGGAGCCGGCGATACCGGCAATGCCCAGCACCTCGCCGGCGTTGACGGTGAAGGTCACGTCGTCCAGGCGCTTGACGCCCATCTCGTCAAAGACCGTCAGGCCCTTGATGTCCAGCCGGGGCTTCACGTTCACGGGGGTGGGGCGGTCGATGTTCAGGGTAACGGCGTGGCCCACCATCATGTCCGTCAGGGACTGCTGGTTGGCGTCCTTGGTCTGCACGCAGCCGATATACTCACCCTTGCGCAGCACCGCCACCCGGTCGGACACGTCCAGCACCTCGTGGAGCTTGTGGGTGATGATAATCAGGGACTTGCCGTCGTTCTTCATGTTGCGCATGACGGCAAACAGCTTGTCGGTCTCCTGGGGGGTCAGCACGGCGGTGGGCTCGTCCAGGATCAGGATGTTGGCCCCGCGGTACAGGACCTTCACGATCTCCACCGTCTGCTTCTGGGACACGGACATGTCATAGATCTTCTGGTCCGGGTCGATGTCGAAGCCGTACCGGTCGCAGATCTCCCGGACCTTCTTCCGGGCCTCGGCCAGGTTCAGCTTCCCGGGCATGCCCAGGATGATGTTTTCCGTGGCGGTGAACACGTCCACCAGCTTGAAGTGCTGGTGGATCATGCCGATCCCCAGGGCAAAGGCGTCCTTGGGGGAGGCGATGGTCACAGGCTTGCCATCGATGTAGATCTGTCCCTCGTCGGGGAAATAGATGCCGGAGAGCATATTCATCAAGGTGGTCTTGCCGCTGCCGTTTTCACCCAGCAGGGACAGGATCTCACCCTTATACAGCTCCAGCGTAACGTCCTTGTTGGCCGTTACCTTGCCGAAGCGCTTGGTGATATTCTCCATTTTAACTGCGCATACGTTTGCCAAGGCAGTCACCCTTTCTTTCCGGGGGGCCGGGGCGCAGGAGGCCCCTCCGATTTTTGTTCCATAGCCGTTATTCTAACATAATTCTACAGCGTTGTAAATCGCTAATGGCAAAAAAATGAAAATAAATACAAAAAAATTTAGCCGGATACAAAATTAATCAGGCAAAAGCCATAGTGCAGCTCCCAAAACGCCGCCTTTGTGAAATTTGACGCAATGCCGTTTATTTATTCACAAACCGCGGGGGTTCAATGAAAGAAAATGGAGCGGGTTGGTAGGTAGGTTTCCGGCAAATATCCTGACAGAATGCAAAATATGCATAAAAAAAGAATGTGAATAAGTTCACATAATGTTAAATTTGCAGAAATTGCCGTTAAAAGTTTATTAAAATTGTCAATTGTGCAATTGACCGAATCCCTGTATACTTTGAATATGCCCAATAGACGCACACCGCCGGTAAGGCGTGCGCCGACCCCCGCCCCGGCAGGGCGGAAAAAGAAAAAGGAGAGAAAACAATGGAAGAAAGAAAAGGCTTTGGAACCACATTCGGGTTCCTGATGGCTGCCGTGGGATCGGCGGTGGGCCTTGGCAACATCTGGGGCTTCCCCAACAAGATGGGCGCCAACGGCGGCTTCACGTTCCTGGTCATCTATCTGATCCTGGCGGCGCTGTGCGGCTTCATCGTCATGGTGGGCGAGCTGGCCCTGGGCCGCAAGACCGGCCGCGGCGTCATCAGCACCTATAAGATCCTCACCAAGCGCTTCAAGTGGCTGGGCTGGCTGGGTATCATCGCACCCTTCCTGATCCTGTCGTTCTACTGCGCTCTGGGCGGCTACTGCATCAAGTATGTCACCGTGAACCTGGGCAGCCTCTTCAACGCCGGCTTCGGCACCGGCGGCCTGGGCGGCGCAGAGGTGTTCGGCGGCCTGCTGACCAACCAGGGCGAGTCCGTGATCTATGGCCTGATCTTCGTGCTCATCACCCTGATCATCGTTATGTGCGGCGTCAGCAACGGCATTGAGAAGGTCTGTTCCGTGGGTATGCCCGTCCTGTTCATCCTGCTGGGGATCTGCATCATCCGGGCCTGCACCCTGGGCGGCAACGACTTCACCGTGGCCGTTCTGCAGGCCGACGGCAGCACCGTGCAGCAGGTGATCCACAGCAGTGCCCTGGACGGCCTGAAGTATATGTTCCAGCCGGGCTATGTCACCAGCACCGGTTACTATGAGCCCGCCAAGGCTCTGGTGGACGGGGCCATGGTAGGCGCCGTTGCCGGTGTGCCCGTGGTCAAGCACGTCACCGAGATCCCCAACTTCATCAGCATCCTCGCCACCGCCGGCGGTCAGATGTTCTTCTCCCTGTCTCTGGGCATGGGCATCATGATCACCTACGGTTCCTATCTGGACAAGAAGCAGAACGTGGAGAAGAACGCCCTGGTCATCGTGGTGTGCGACACCCTGATCGCCCTGATGGCCGGTCTGGCCGTGATGCCCAGCCGCTTCGCCCTGGACGCCGCAGGCGCCGTGGGCGGCCCCAAGCTGCTGTTTATCACCATGCAGAACGTGTTTGACAAGATGGGCTCCATCGGCCCCATCTTCGGCATCCTGTTCTACCTGCTGGTGGTCTTTGCCGCCATCTCCTCCTCCATCTCCCTGCTGGAGGTCATCGTGGCCCACTTCGTGGATGATGCCCGCGACGCCGGTAAGGGCGACAAGCGCAAGCCTTATTCCATCCTGGCTGCCGTCGCTGCCGGTGTCCTGTGCGTGCTGGTGTGCCTGGACGGCCTGGGCGAAAACGGCATGGCCCCCGCCCATCTGCTGAACATCGAGGCCAGCGCCTGGAGCGACTGCTGGCTGGACTTCTTCGACTGCGTGGCCGAGGGTATCCTGATGCCCCTGGGCGCTCTGCTGATGTGCATCTGCATCGGCTGGGAGCTGGGTCCCCAGATCGTGGACGACGAGTGCTGCCTGGAGGGCAACCGCTTCAAGAGCAAGGCATTCTTCAACGTGTGCGTGAAGTATATCACCCCCATCATCATGATCCTGATTCTGGCCGGTCAGCTGGACAGCTTCTTCGGCCTGGGCTGGTTCTCCTGATGGAGCCAAACCTGTAAAAACATCATGGTTATCCGGAGGGTCCGCCAGTCGGCGGACCCTCCGGTTTGTATTTGGGGGGAAGTCTGGCTTTTCCGGGGCGGCGCTTATGCCGCGCCGGTGGGGCTTTGGGGCATGCCGGCAATATAGGCATCCGCCACCGCCGGAACGTAATAGGGGCGATAGCACACGCCCTGCTCCCCGTCGTCACATTCCACCCAGAACACATAGTAGGGCATGAAGTACCGGTCCGTCTGCCGGGCCAGGTATTGCAGGTCCACCCGCTTGACCCGGTCCTCCCCCGGGAAGGGCTCCCAGGCGGACAGGTGCTGCCCCGCCGCCAGCCGCTGCCGGGCCTGGTCCACAGTCACCAGCGGATAAGCTCCCACCGTGTTGGTGTCGGACAGCTCCGGCCGGTACAGCCGGAGCTCACAGCTGCCGCCGGACAGCCGGACCCACGTTTTCAGGATGCTGCGCTGAAGGATGCCCTGGGTCAGGTCCTCCTCCGGCCGGTAGAAATACAGGGAACAGCCGCCGCTGTCCCGGGCGGCCATAAAATACCGGGTCTGCTCCCCGAAAACGGCCCCGTACTGCTCCAGCAGCCACGCCGCCGCGGCGTCAGGGGTCAGAGCCGCCAGCTCCGGCCGGGAAAGCTTTACCCACAGCTCTCCACTCTCCCCCACGGTCACGGTGACATCCTTCCATGTCAGCGCCAGCTCCGTAGGACCCCCTCTGACGGCAAACGTCACGCCGCACTGCCAGGTCTCCCCGGCCCAGGCGTCCTCCATGGCGGCCTGCACCGTCTCGTCCGGCACCCGGACCTCCACGGCGGCCTGGGCCACGTCCGCCCCCGCCGCCGCCGCCAGCTGCTCCATGGTCCGCCGCAGCTGCGCATAGTCTCCGCCGCCGGTGCGGAAGCCGTTGGCCACGTCCATGCGGGTGGTGTTGCGGAACACCGGCAGGGCGGCAAGCTCCATGCCCTCCCGCCACGGTCCGCCGTCATAGGCGGCAAATTCCTCCGCCGACAGCGGGTAATCTCCCATGCCGCTGTAGTCCCTGTCGATGGTCAGCACCGGCAGGTCCCCGGGGTCCGGGGCGGGTTCCGCCGGGCGGCCTGCCAGCGCCCAGGCTCCCGCCGCCAGCAGCAGACACGCTGCCGCCGCGGCCAGCGGCTTCCATCGCGGCCTCCGCCGGGACCGGGCGGCCTGGGTCTCCTCCAAAAGCTCCTGGGGCAATTCATTCATGGCGTCGCTGAGCTGTTCCGGGTTCATACGTCAAAGCCCTCCTTTTCCAGATATGTCCGCAGCCCCTGGCGGGTGCGGTACAGCTGACTCTTGACCGCCGGTACGCTGATGCCGCAGACCCGGGCCGTCTCCGCCAGGGAGTCGGCATAGTAATAGCGGCAGAGAAACGCCCGGCGGGCGGGAAGCGGCAGCGTCCGGAGATAGTCGCCCACGGCCCGGCCCAACTCCCGCAGGTCCAGGGCCTCCTCCGGGGTGGCAGCGCCGGACACGCAGTCCCCCAGCTCCTCCAGGGACACGGCGTAGGCCGACCGCTTCACCCGGCCCCGGGCCCGCCATCGGTCGATGGACAGCTGCCGGGTGATATGGCCCAGATAGGTGGACAGCACCCGAGGCCGGTGGGGCGGCATGGAGTCCCATGCCCGCAGATAGGTGTCGTTGACGGTCTCCCGGCTGTCCTCCCGGTCCGCCAGGATGTGGAAGGCGATGGCCGACAGATACCGGCCATACTGCCGGTCCGTCTGGCGGATGGCCTCCTCATCCCGCTGCCAGTACAGGGTCACGATGTCGCGGTCCTCCATGGTGACATTCTCCTTTCGAGTTGCTTCTGCCTGTCATCCCGTCAAAAAATCCCGGCGGTTTCGCGGAAAAGGGGGAAAATTTTTGTATGCTGCCTCTATTATGCCGCCGGATCCGGGGCCCGTCAAGACAAATGCGCCGAAAGGGCTTGCCCAAACGGTCCCCAGGCGGTATAATGAAGAAAATATAGTCGCAGGAGGACGTTTTTATGGGAATCGTGGTGCTGGGCGCCGTTTTCGTGGACATCAAGGGGTATCCCACGTCCACCTATATCCCCGGCGGGCGCAATGTGGGCCGGGTGGAGCAGGTCCCCGGCGGCGTCAGCCGCAACGTGGTGGAGGACATCGCCAACGTGGAGCTGCGTCCCACCTTTGTCAGCCTGGTGGACGACACCGGCCTGGGGGCCGACGTGGTGCGCCAGCTGAAAAATCACAAGGTGAACACCGACTATGTGCTGCCCACTCCCGACGGCATGGGCACCTGGCTGGCGGTGTTCGACAACCAGGGGGATGTGTGCGCCGCCATCAGCAAGCGGCCGGACCTGCGGCCCCTGATCGCCCTGCTGGATGAAAAGGGGGACGAGATCTTCCGGGACGCCGACAGCATCGCCCTGGAGATCGACATGGACAAGGAGATCGTCAAGCGGGTGTTTCAGTACGCCAAAAAAAACGGCAAGGACGTGTATGCCGTGGTGTCCAACATGAGCATCGCCGTGGAGCGCCGGGACTTCTTGCAGCAGACCAGCTGCTTTGTCTGCAACCAGCAGGAGATGGGCATCCTGTTCTCCGACGACTACTCGGAAAAGACTCCCGAGGAGCTGAAGGAGATCCTGGCCCTGAAGATCCGCAGCGCCCGGATCCCCCGGATGATCGTCACCATGGGGAGCCAGGGAGCGGTGTACGCCGACTGCACCGGGGAGCGGGGCGTCTGCCCCGGCCGGAAGGTGGACGTGAAGGACACCACCGGCGCCGGGGACGCCTTCTTCGCCGGGTCCACCATCGGCCTGACCTATGGCAAGACCCTGGCCGAGTCCTGCGAGATCGGCACACGGCTGGCCGCCTCCACCATCTGCACCAGCGGCAACGTGTGTCCCCGGTTCCTGCCGGAGGAGTTCGGCCTGAACGTAGCGGTAACGGACTGAGGAGGGTCATATGAAACGGATCGACGAGTGCACGGATATGACCGTGCTGGTGGCCCTGCTGGTGGTGGGCATCCTGCTGGTGATGGGGGCCTACCGCATCTTCTCCTACCTGTGCGAAAATGCGGCGCTGGACGCCCGGACCTTCCTGCTGGGGGCGGCCTGCCTGCTGCTGGCAGTGGTGGGCTTTCTGCTGGCCCGCCGCAGCTTCCGGCGGCTCCAGTACCTGCGGGACAACGAGGAATAAACGGGATCATAACGGGACTCCCCGGAGCGCGGCTTCGGGGAGTCCCGTATATTTATGTAGAATTATCACGGATACTTATGCCAGCCAAAAGGAAAAATTATCAGACGGACGGATTGTTTTTTACGCTAAAGGGTTATATAATGGTGAAAAATTTGCTGGCAAAATCCGGAAGTCTCCTGTATCTGCCAGCATATTTCCGGAGCGCGCGGCCGGACGCCTCTGCCGGGGCCTGGGGCATAAGCCCCGGCAGGCAAAACGGACCGCGTGAATGTTTATTCAGGAGGAAAGATATGAAAGAAAACACCTTTGTACACCGGCTCCTCCGGCGGGCACTGTCCCTGTGCCTGTCGCTGGCGCTGACGGTGTCGCTGTGTGTCCCGGCGCTGGCCGCCCAACGGACCTACAGCGGCAATGACTATGTGTAGCGGCTGAAGGACACCGTCCGGGAGAGCGCCGTTGTGGACGTGGACGCCGGGAAGGACCCCAATGAGGTGGTCCGGGCCATGGTGGTCACCGACGTGCCCGCCGCCGTGGAGCAGGCCGGCACCGTGACCTACACCGCCGCCGTGCAGTCCGCCGAGGCCCGGACCCTGCGCTCCCAGGAGAGCGTCATCCGTCAGGTCCGGCGCATTACCGGCAGCTCCGTTATCAACCAGTCCGGCTATCTGGTCAGCGCCTTTTCCATGGACATGACCCGGGCCCAGATGAAGCAGGTGGCTGCCCTGGACGGCGTGGTATCCGTCAGCGAGGTCACCAGCTATCAGGCCCGGATGACCACCGCCAAGGAAATGACCTCCGCCATGGAGCTGTGGAAGGCGGAGAACGGCGGCAATACCGGCGAGGGGATCGTGGTGGCCGTCATCGACAGCGGCATCAACTACACCCATCCCGATATGCAGATGCGCCAGGACGCCAGGCTGAAATACACCAAGGCCGACATGGAGGCGAAGATCGCCGCCCTGGGCTACGGCAAGTATTACACCGACAAGGTCCCCTTCGGCTTCAGCTATGTCGACGAGGACGACATCAATAACCGCCAGGTCACCCACGGCCTGCACGTCTCCGGCATCGTGGCCGCCAACGGCGACGAGGAAAACGGCGGCGTGGCGGGCGTTGCCCCCGACGCCCAGCTCTTTGCCATGCAGGTGTTCGGCAGTACCGGCAGCGGCTTTAACGACGATATCATCCGCGCCGTGGAGGATTCCGTAAAGCTGGGCGCGGACATTCTGAACCTGAGCCTGGGCGGCACCGCAGGCTTCTACAGCGACGCGGACTATCTGCAAAAGGCCCTGGCCTATGCTGAAGAGAACGGTGCGGTGGTGTGCGTGGCTGCCGGCAACGACGGCACCTCCGCCTCCGACACGGGCGTCAACACCAACGACTGGGGCGTGATCGATACCGGCGCGGTGTCCAACCCCGCCACCTATCCCGGCGCCCTCAGCGTAGCCTCCGTGGACAACAGCATGCTGCGGGGCAAATCCGTGACCATCACCAGCGGCGAGGACACCGTATACAGCGGTGTGGTCATGGACTTCTCCCAGGGCAACCACACCGACTGGACCTCCCTGGGTGAGGTGCCCATTCTGGAGTTCGGCTACGGCGACCTGTTCGAGGACATTTTCCCCAAGCTGTCCACCCTGCCCGAGGGCCCCTATGTGGCGCTGGTCCAGCGGGGCAAGGACATTAGCTTCGAGGATAAGATCAACTATCTGATGGGCATGTGCCATGCCTCCGCCGTTATCGTGTATAACAACGAGGCCACCGACGAGGTGCCCACCAACGTGTCCGCCGAAAGCGCCAGCCAGTACACGGCCATGATGGTCAGCGGCAACACCGGCGCCAGGCTCATGGAGCTGGTCCAGGCCGGGGCCACCGTGTCCTTCGACGGCCTGCACGACGTGGTGTATCCCAACGAGGCCACCGGCGGCAAGGTGTCCACCTTCTCCAGCTGGGGCTCCACCCCCACCCTGGACATCAAGCCCGAGATCTCCGCCCCCGGCGGCAACATTTACTCCGTGTCCAAGGATCAGAAGTACGAGGAGATGAGCGGCACCTCCATGGCCACCCCCTATGTGTCCGGCTGCGCCGCCCTGGTGCTGGAGAGCCTGCAGAAGTCCCTGGCCGACGGCAGCCTGGTGCTGGGAGATACCAGCCTGAACACCTTCGTGAAGAACACCCTGATGAACACCGCCGACCCCATTGCGGACGGCAGCGTCATCTATTCCGTGCGTCAGCAGGGCAGCGGCATGGCGGATCCTCTGTCCGCTGCGGAAAACCGTGTCCTGGCCACCTATAACGGCGTGGCCTCCGTGGCGCTGAAGGAGGTGGGCAATACCACCGGCTTCACCATGACCCTTACCAACTACGGCACCGCCGTCGCCGGCTATACTCTGCCCGCCTCCGTGCCGGTATACACCGACGTTACCGGCCAGGACGGCAGCTACGCCATGGAGCTGTTGTCCGGCGCATCCGTGACCTTTGACAAGACCGCCGTCACCGTCCCCGCAGGCGGCACGGTTCAGGTCACCGGCACCCTGACCATCCCTGCCAATGCCGCCAAGAACCACTATGTGGAGGCATTTCTGCCCTTCGACGGCGATGTGGACCTGTCTCTGCCCCTGATGGGCTTCTACGGCGACTGGTATGGCTGCCAGCGGATCATCGACCTGCCCGCCTGGGACGACGGCAACATCATGACCGACTACTATGAGAATCTGCCTGTGACCACCGTGGCAGCAGGCGATTCCTATGCCGGCTTCGACACCGAGAGCATGACCACCGATCCCGACCACATTGCCTTCTCCCCCAACGGCGACGGCGATTTCGACGCCGCCCAGCCCATTGTGGGCATGCTGCGCAGCGCCGCCGAGGTTACCGTGGACGTGCTGGATGAAAACGGCCAGGTGGTCCGCCAGATCAACCATCGGGAAAATGTAGCCAAGTACCTGGCCATGGACGCCAACGAGAGCCGCTCTCCCATCAGCCTGCTCAGCAGCGGAACTGCCGGCGACGGCACCTGGGACGGTACCCGCTACGACATTGCCACAGGCGAGTATGTCATGTGCGACGAGGGCCAGTACACCCTGCGCATCCGGGCCCGGATGCCCGGCAGCGACCGGGTGGAGACCACTCTGCTGCCGGTGAAGCTGGATCTCACCGCGCCCCAGGTCCATATCACCAGCGCCGCCGTGGATGACGGCATGCTGTACCTGACCTACACCGCCCAGGACTACTCCGGCATTCTCAATACCGCTGCCGTGTTCGTCAACGGCCAGGAGGAGCTGGACTTTGTTCCCGGCAATGACGCCGCTTATAATGAGGAGACCGGCGAATACAGCGTGGTCCTGCCGGTGGAAACCTATCAGGACGGCCAGATGAACGAGATCGCCCTGACCTGCATGGACTACGCCTTCAACGGCACCACCGATATCCTGTACACCAATGCCCGGCTTGACGCCGCCGTGATGTTCTCCAACCTCAACAACGACGACAGCCTGACGGTGCTGCGGGACATCAGCTACAGCGCCGACTATGATTATGTCGCCGAGAGCTATGTGAACATCACCGACTGCGTGGCCCAGATCCGCGGCATTGCCAGCAGCAGCGTCAGGAGGCTGACCGTCAACGGTCAGGAGGCTTCCTTCGATGAGCGCAACGGCTTCCGTCTGGCTCTGAGTGTGGAGGAGCCCGGTCTCATCACCCTGCATGTGGTGGCCTATGACGCCGACGGCAGCGTGGTGTTCCAGGCGGACAAGCCCGCCCTGTTCGACGTGCAGAGGCCCTCCGTCATGTCCTATGTCTGCGATAAAAACGGCGAGTGGGACAACAGCATGCTGTGGACCAGCGACCACACCATGGACGGCTATCTGCTGGCCACCAAGTATGCCAAGGACGACCTGGTGCCCATGATGATCCAGGTCACCGACGAGTCCCTGACCCGCATCACCGTCAGCTGGCTCACCGGCACCGTGGACGGCGAGACCTTCTCTGACTGGCTCATGGGCGCCGACGCTACCGACGTGGATGCCGAGGTCCATACCCAGGAGATCTCTCTGGATTCCCGGGACGAGGAGGGCCGCATGTTCATGAGCTTCCCCTTCGCCTATAAGGAGTCCGTGTTCGTAGACGACGAAACCGGCGAGGTCTATGATTACAGCGCCTGGAGCCAGGTAGTCCGCGTGGAGGCCTATGATGCCGCCGGTCACCGCACCCTGCGCAACGCGTTGCTGTACGACACGGTATACGGCGAGAAGATGTACAACGAAGACGGCTTCAACGATGCCCGGTATTCCGACGGCACCATACGGGGCGACATTCTGGACCTGGATCCCCTGTGGAGCAACGAGTTGGGCGGCCTGTCCGATTCCCGCTTCCTCATCACCGATGATATGCTGGATGAAAACGGCAGCCTCCATGTAAAGGCCACTCTGGATCGGGATGCCAACGTGCTGATCTTCAACGGCAGCGAGTATTGGCCCGAAGAGGGCAGCCGCCAGGTGGAGTTCGACATTCCCATCCATGCCGGGCTGAATCTGACATACGTCAAGACCCTCAGCAGCATGTTTGCCGTGAACGACTTCGGCACCCAGTACAAGCTGTATCTGTACTACCTGCCGGATACGGAGCCCACGGCCCTGCGCTTTGACGACGCGCGCATCGCCGACGGCGCGGTGATCTGCACCAACCAGGAGACCTTCCCCATCACCGGCGATGTAACCCATCTGTTCGGCAACATCAGTCTGAAGATCAACGGCGACATTCTGATCTATCCCACCAACGACGTCAATGTTTTGGGCGATCCCATCACCCAGGTGTTCTCCTACGGTGCGCAGCTGCAGGAGGGCAAGAATGTGGTGACGGTGGAGCTCAGCGATGAGGCTACCGGCACCGCCACCACCGTGACCTTCACCGTGGTGAAGGATACCGCGGCCCCCGAGGCCCCGGTGATCGCCCAGGGCGGCGACGGAAAGGTGACCCTGACCGCCGCCCAGGAGGACGTGACCCTGTACTACAGCTATGACGGCACGGAGTGGGTGCTGTATACCGGCCCCTTCGCCCCCACCGCCACGCCGGTGTATGCCAAGGCCGTGGACCGGGCGGGCAACGAAAGTGCCGTCAGCCAGCTGGCGGTGCAGGTGGCCGCCTCCCAGCCGGTGCAGACCGGCGACGCCGCCCCCGTGGCGGTGTACACCGCCCTGCTGCTGACGGCGGCGGCTGCCCTGGCGGCGGCCCCGATGCTGCGGCGCAGACGGGTGAAATAAACCCATACGCTTCCTTCCTATAAACGAGCGCACCCCCGGCCTC
>UMHJ01056252.1_pt1 | contig 12009 bp, 9 predicted proteins | sample 1965511 | NCBI WGS metagenome assembly UMHJ01 (sample SAMEA4836096, study PRJEB28245) | human gut metagenome | biome: gut microbiome; material: fecal sample | place: Denmark | collected 2008
ATGATATAACGAACTCGAACGGCCGCAACATCGCTATCGTCACTGGTAGTGCACTGGGATTGGGATACGAGCTGACCAAACAGCTGATCGCCGACGGCTGGTTCGTGGCCGGCATCGACACCGCGTTCTACCGCGACAGCCGCGACTACGTGTCGGAGGAGAAGCAGCACACCTTCATGGATCCGGGCGAACTGGCCCGAGTGATCCTGTTCAATCTGGTCAACGACGCGAACCTGACCGTCTCCGACATCCTCATAGAACGCAATTGCCGCTGAGCCGGATGAGTTCCGCCGGCTCAGCGGCAATGCAAGTCGCGCTTCTGCGCACCCGTCGTCTCAGCGATCCTCGGGCGGCTTGTACTGGTCCTTGTCGGTGAAGCAGGTCCGATAGGTCATCGTCATGATGAGCGCGTCGGCCACGAGGGTGAGCGCGGCGATGGCGGCTAACACGACGAACTGGTATTTCGCCGCGTTCAGTGGGTCTCCGCCGGCGATGACCTGGCCGGCCATCATGCCGGGGATGGTCACGATGCCGCACGACGCCAGAGAGGCGGTGGTGGGCAGCAATCCCAGTCGTATGGACGAGACGATCGAAGGACGGGCGGCCTCCCACGGGGTGGCGCCCAAGGCGAGCAGCGTGTCCACCTCGTCGCGGCGCTCGTTCATGCTCTCATAGAACCGGCTCAGGCCGACGGCGAGCGCCGACACGGTGTTGCCCAGTAGCATGCCGGTAAGCGGCACCACCAGCTGCGGTGCATACCAGGGGTGCGGGCGCACCACCAGCTCGGTCACCAGCGAGATCATCAGCAGCATGGTTATGACCAGACTGAGCAGTACCGGGCCGGCGAGCCCCTTCGGGATGCCCTTGGCGCGGGAGAGTGTGATCTGCACGGCCGCGACCAGCATCACCGCGATGACGCCGAACACCAGCCACGGGTTGTTGGAGCGGATCACGTACCCGATGATCACGCCCATCACGCACAGCTGCACCAGCGCGCGTATCGCCGACCACATCAGCGTCTTGCCGATGCTGATGCACATGAGCTCGGAGACGAGCGCCGCGACCGCCACCATCAGCAGCGCGACCAGAAGGCCCCAATTATCGATCACGTAACCGTTGCCGCTCATGACAGCCTCCCTGAGGACAGTGTGACGATGCGTGTGGCTCGGCCGTCGGGCGGACGGTGCCGTATGCGCACGATGGCCATGCCCCTGGCGGCCGCGCTGGCCATGATCGAGGCGACCTTGTCCGCGTTGTCGTCGTCGAGGCCTGCGTCCACCTCGTCGGCCAGCAGCACGGCCGGGCGGGTCAGCAGCGTCCTCGCGAGGCTGACGCGGGCCGCCTGACCGCCGGAAAGGTCGTGCGGCGCACGGGCCAGGTCGATATCCTCGCATCCCATGGCGTCCAACGTATTGCGAATGAGCTGGTCGGGTAGCGCCAGCTTCGCCTGCGACTGTTCGGAGCGGAACAGCCGGCTGAACCTGCCGCGTCTCGCGGAAGTCTTCTTGCCGGTGGCCGCATGGTCGTCGGGCGCACTCGCCTCGTCCGCTCTGCGCACGGCCAGCGTCCAGGGAAGCCGAATCGTGTCGGCGACGCTGTCTCCCATCAGCATGGGCTTCTGCGGCAGATACGCGACATTCCTCCGCCACTGCTGCAGCGAGAACGATGAGCTGTCCGCGCCGTCCAGCGTGAACGTGCCGTCGGCATGGGGGTTGAGCAGCGCGAAGGCGGTCAGCAGGCTGCTCTTGCCGGAACCGGACGGGCCGACCAGATCGACGATCTGGCTGCGATCGACGTCGAACGACAGATCCTCGAAGATGGTGCGGTCTGACTGCGCAGAAGGCACGACGCAGGAGACCCTACGGGCTGTGAACAACATTTGCATAGTGGCAACGTTACCCGTTCGCCGGCCATAGTCGATGTTTGACAGCGTTTCTTAGTCCAGTGTTAGAGACGCACGCGGCGAGCCGGCCGAATCGTGGCGCCCGGCACCGCTGTATCGCTTGGCGCGTACAGTTGCAGTCATGCCGATCGATTCCAGAATGATAGACAACATGAAGGCCGACCGCGTGCGCAAGGTGGCCGATCTTGCCAACCGCCGCACCCGGGAGCGTTTCGGTCGTTTCCTGATAGAGGGCCCCCAGTCGGTTCGCGAGGCGGTGATGTGGATGCCCGGCGCCGTCCGTGACCTTTATGTGCAGGCCGTGGACGGGCCGGACGGGCCGCGGATCGCAGGCGAGACGCTGACGTCCATCGTCGAGCGATCCCAGGAACACCGTATATATGTGCATCCGGCGAGTGAGGCGGTGATGCGCCGCATCAGCCCCGATTGCCAGGGCATTGCGGCGGTCGGCGACGCCGATGCGGTGCGCGCGACGGCGCAGGGGACGCAATTGCCCGAAAAGCCGTTCGTCGCGGCGTTCTGGCAGGTGCGCGACCCCGGCAACGCGGGCACGGTTATCCGTGCGGCGGACGCGGCCGGATGCGATGCCGTGGTGTTCGTCGACGATTGCGTCGACATGCTCAATCCCAAGGTGATCCGCGCGACCGCGGGCTCGCTGTTCCATATCCCCGTGATGACGATGGGCGTGGACGAGTTCTTCGGATGGGCCGGCGAGAAGGTGCTCCGCACCGTCGCCGCCGACGTCTACGGGACGGACGGGCGCGAGCCAAGGGAGCTGCCCGAGGCGCTGAGGGACCAGGATCTCGCCGGGGTGGGCAAGGCCGTGATCTTCGGCAACGAGGCCCGCGGACTTGAGCCGGGTCTGTTGGGTAGGTGCGACGACATCGTGCGCATTCCGCTCTATGGCAAGGCCGAGTCGCTGAATCTGGCGACCAGCGCCGCGATCATGCTCATGAGTATGGCTATGTCGAGCCATATAGGGACAATGTGAACTCGGTAAACGCTTGGATTATTTGATTTTTGGCGCAGATAAACCGGTAGTTTCGGTAGTTGTAGGTAGGACGAAAGGGTTCTCGTGGCAGACAATGCTCTCTTCGATGCCCAGTCAGTGACCGATGCGGTCGCCGAGGGCATCAGCAAGATTCAGAACGCCTCCAGCTTGGAGGAGCTCAAAGCCATCAAAACGCAATACGCCGGTGCCGAATCGGCGATGACCAAGGCCAGCAAGGCCATCGGGTCGCTGCCGGTCGATCAGAAGAAGGAAGCCGGCAAGCTTATGGGCAAGCTCCGCGCCGACTTCGGCCGCGCGTTCGGCCCCAAGGAGGCCGAGCTCAAGGCGCAGGAGGAGCAGCGCGCGCTGGAGGCCGAGACCGTCGACATGACGCTGCCGGTCAACCGTCGCCCGCTCGGCGCCCGCCACCCGCTGGCCAAGCTCATGGAGGACGTCGAGGACCTGTTCATCTCCATGGGATGGCAGATCTCCGCCGGCCCCGAGGTGGAGACCGAATGGTATGACTTCGACGCCCTGAACTTCGGCCCGGATCATCCCGCCCGCCAGATGCAGGACACCTTCTATGTCAAGGGCAACCAGGCCCATGACGCGGCCGGCTTCGTCGGCTCCAACATGGTGCTGCGCACGCAGACCTCCTCCGATCAGGTGCGTGCCCTGCTGACCCGCGGCGTCCCGCTGTACATCGCCAGCCCGGGCCGTGTGTTCCGCACCGACGAGCTCGACGCGACGCACACCCCCGTGTTCCACCAGTGCGAGGCTCTGGCCGTCGACAAGCACCTGACGATGGCCGACCTGAAGGGCGTGCTCGACAAGCTCGCCGTGGCCATGTTCGGCCCCGAAGCGAAGACGCGTCTGCGCCCGAGCTACTTCCCGTTCACCGAGCCGAGCGCCGAACTCGACCTGTGGTTCCCCGACAAGAAGGGCGGCGCGGGCTGGCTCGAATGGGGTGGCTGCGGCATGGTGAACCCGAACGTGCTGAAGTCCGCGGGCATCGACCCCGAGGAGTACACCGGTTTCGCGTTCGGTGTGGGCATGGAGCGCACGCTGCTGCTGCGTTCCGATATCAACGACATGCACGACCTCGTTGAGGGCGACGTGCGATTCATCGAACAGTTTGTGATGGGGGAGTGAGAAGCCCATGCCTATGGTTGACATTGATTGGCTCAAGGAGCACGTCGAGGTTCCGTCTGACCTCACCTACGAGCAGCTGGCCAAGGACCTGGTCAGGGTCGGTCTTGAGGAGGAGGAGATTCACGCCTCCCAGGTCACCGGTCCGATCGTCGTCGGATATGTCGTCGACGCGACGCCGGAACCGCAGAAGAACGGCAAGACCATCAACTGGTGTCATGTCGACGTCGGCCCCGCGTACAACGCGGTCGACGAGAACGGCAAGAAGGTGCCGCGCGGCATCATCTGCGGCGCCCCGAACATGGCCGCCGGCGAGAAGGTCGTCGTGACCTTGCCGGGCGCAGTGCTGCCCGGCGATTTCAAGATCGAACCGCGCAAGACCTACGGCCACGTTTCCGACGGCATGTGCGCCTCGGAGCGCGAGCTCGGCCTGGGCGACAGCCACGAAGGCATCATCCTGCTGCGCGACTACGGCTTCACGCCCCAGGAATACAAGGCGCTCAAGCCCGGCGACGACGCGATGCACCTGCTGCACCTCGACCAGCCGATCCTGGAAATCAACATCACCCCGGATCGCGGCTATGCGTTCTCGTACCGCGGCGTGGCCCGCGAATACCATCATTCCACCGGCGCGAAGTTCGTCGATCCGGTGACCGAGCTCAACAAGCGCGCCCCCGCCGCTCCCGCGGCGGAGTCCGGCGTCTCCAGCGACATCGAGGTCATCGTCGACGACAACAACCCGATTCACGGCGTCACCGGCTGCGACCGCTACGTCGCCCGCGCCATCCACGGGTTCGACCCGACGAATCACACGCCGAACTGGATGCGCCGGCGTCTTATCCGCGCGGGCATGCGTTCGATCTCCCTCGCCGTGGATGTGACGAACTACGTGATGCTGGACCTTGGCCAGCCGATGCACGCCTACGACCTTGACAAGATCGAAGGGCCGATCGTGGTGCGTCGCGCGGCCGAAGGCGAGAAGCTCACCACGCTCGACGGCAAGGAACACGACCTGAGCGTCGAGGACCTGCTGATCACCGATTCGCCCGACGGCAAGCGTGGCTCGCGCATTCTCGGCATCGCCGGCGTCATGGGCGGCCTGTACGGTGAGGTCACTGCGGACACCAAGAACATTCTGCTGGAGGCCGCGCATTTCGACAGCGTCTCCATCGCACGTTCCGCACGACGCCACAAGATCCCCTCCGAGGCGTCCCGCCGGTTCGAGCGCGGCGTCGACACGCAGCTGCAGCCCGCGGCCGCGCAGATGGCGGCCGAACTGCTCACCAAGTTCGGCAACGGCGAGCCGTCCGGGCACCCGACCGACGTGAACACGACGATGTATCGCCGTCCGATCCCCTTCAAGGCCACCGAGGTCGCCCGCGTCGCCGGGCTCGACGTGGACGTCAACCGCATCAGCGACATCCTCACCGATGTCGGATGCCGTGTCGCTGGCGGCGGCAACGGCGAGTTCTCCGTGTCCGCTCCGACCTGGCGCCCCGATCTGAATGAGCCGTGCGACCTGGTCGAAGAAGTCGCCCGACTGGTCGGCTACGACGAGATCCCCGTCACCGTGCCTCCGGCCCCGGTCAAGGGCGCGGTCGGGCTGACCCCCGACCAGCGTCGCCAGCGCTGGGTCGCAGACACGCTTGCCGAATACGGCATGGTCGAGTCGCTGAGCTACCCGTTCGTCGGCGATGAGGACTTCAAGGCGTTCTCCTATGATCCGGCGGTCATCAAGCCGGTGAGCGTCGAGATCGCCAACCCGCTGGCCGGCGACCGCCCGTACCTGCGTCGTGATGTGCTCCCCACGCTCGCCACCACCGTGCAGCGCAACCTGCGCCGAGGCCTCGAAGACATCCGCCTGTACGAGATCGGCCACGTGTACCTGTGGGATCCGAACGCGCCCGCCATCCCGGCTCTTCCGGGAGGCGTACGCCCCAGCGATGAGCAGCTTGCCGCGCTGGATGCGGGCCTTCCCGATCAGCCGCTGCACGTCGCCGGTCTGCTGACCGGCAACGCGGTCGACTCCGGATGGCTCGGCGATCGTCGCGCCGTCGATTGGAGCGACGCCGTCGAGGCCGTTCGCCGTGTCTGCGACCGTTTGGGTGCGCGTTACGAGCTGCGGCAGCCCGCCGCGCAGGATGTGCCCGCGCAGTGGCACCCCGGCCGCGCCGCGCAGATCGTCGCGGGCGAACAGGTCGTCGGCATGGTCGGAGAGCTGCACCCGCGTGTCAACGAGGCGCTGGGACTGCCGGCGCACTCCGCGGCGTTCGAGCTGAACCTTACCGCGCTGTTCGGCACGCTTGACGGCAAGCCCGTGCAGGCGAAACCCATCGCCACGTTCCCGCCCGTCAAGCAGGACCTCGCCTTCACCGTTGACCAGTCGGTGACCGCGGCCCAGCTTGAGGCCGTGGTCCGCGAGGCGGCCGGCGCCAACCTCGAATCCATCGAGCTGTTCGACGTGTTCACCGGCGAGCAGGTGGGAGAGGGCAAGAAGTCGCTCGCCTTCGCGGTGACCTTCCGCTCTCCGTCCAAGACACTGTCCGCGGAGGACAGCGAGGCCATTCGCAAGTCCATCGTCGACAAGGCGGAGGCCATCGGCGCGCAGCTGCGCGCCTGACCGCCGACGAAAAGGCACCATGGAGGACATGCATATGACAGAGCCGCAACAACAGCCGCAATCGTCTGACGATAGTTCGGGCGAGTCCCGGCATGTTGCGGCCCAGCCGCAATACGGTCAGCGCATCGAGCCTGAATATGGTGCCAGGGCGGATGAGTTTCCGCCGAATTACAACCCTTACGTATATGGAGGCCAGCCCGAGCAGCCGGCTCCGCAGGCGCAGCCGTCGCCGTCTCAGCCGGCCTCCGTGTTCGGAGCCGGGCCGGCTCCCGCTCAGGGTGGTTCCGCTCCCAATGCGGCTCCGGCTCAAGGTGGGCCCGACCAAGGCGGTCCCCGACGGGAGCCTCCCCGATATTTCAACGGCATCGACCTCAACGACCCGCAGCAGAACCCTATTTACGGGCATTGGGATTTCTACGCCATATTCTCGTTCATCTTCGCCCTGGTGTCCTCGTTCCCGGTGCTGCCCGCGCTGATCGGCTGCCTGGCCATCTGGCGCACCCGTCGTTTCCATACGCGGGGCCGCGGACTGGCCATCGCGGCCGTCGTCATCAACGTGCTGACCACCATCATCGTCATATGGATGACGATGCACGGCATATCGATGGACGACATGTACCAGGCCATGCTCAACATGCTGGCGCCCGGCATGGGCGGAAGCGGGTCGGGGGACTCCGTTTCGGTGTGATGGGCCGTGTGCTGCGACACGCAAGCCGATGAATGAATATATGCAATGTACTGCATAACATGTATACTCGCCGTAGTTCGTCTTCGATGAAAAGAGCGTGATATGGCGAGATATACGGTAGCTGTGGCTGGCGCCACCGGATACGCGGGTGGGGAGGCGTTGCGCATCCTTGCCGCCCACCCGGACTTCGAGGTGACCTGCGTGGCGGGCCATTCCTCGGTGGGGCAGAAACTCGGACGGCATATGCCGCATATTCCCCAGCTGGCGGATCTGACGGTGGAGGACACCACCGCCGAAGTGCTGAACGGCCATGACGTGATCATCCTGGCGCTGCCCCACGGCGCGTCCGGGGCGTTGGCCGCGCAGCTTGACCCCGGTGCCGTGGTCGTCGACCTGGGTGCGGACCATCGTCTTGAGGAGCGCTCCGCGTGGGACGCGTTCTACGGAGGCGAGTTCTTCGACCATTGGACGTACGGCATGCCCGAGCTGATCACCGGCAAGAGCGCAGACGGAGAGTACACGCGTCAGCGCGACCTGCTCCCCGGCGCCAAGCGCATTGCCGGGCCGGGCTGCAACGTGACTGCGACGACGCTCGCCATGCAGCCGGCCATCGCCGAAGGACTCGTGGAACGTCGTGACCTCGTCGCCGATCTGGTGGTGGGGTATTCGGGCGCGGGCAAGAACCTCAAGCGCACGAACCTGCTCGCCGCCGAGGCGTTCGGCTCCGCCGTGCCCTACGGCGTGGGCGGCACGCATCGCCATATCCCCGAGATTCTGCAGAACTTCGCCCATGCGGCAGGTTTGGACGCCGCCCGGGCCGAGGAGTTCACGCTCGGATTCACGCCGATACTCGCGCCGATGGCGCGTGGCATCCTCGCCACGGTCAGCGCGAAGATGACCGACAAGGCGCTTTCCATGAGCGACGAGGAAATCCACGACGTGTGGGCCAAGGCATACGCCGGCCAGGAGTTCATCGTGCTGCTGGAGCCGGGCACGCTCCCGGCCACGGCGAACGTCGTCGGATCGAACGCCGCCCACGTGCAGGTGGTCACCGACCGGCACGCCGGGCGTCTCATCGCCTTCGCCGCCATCGACAACCTGAACCGCGGCACCGCGGGCCAGGCCGTGCAGTCGCTGAACGTCGCACTTGGACTTCCCGAAGACAAGGGACTTACGAAGATTGGAGTAGCACCGTGAGTGTCACATTCGCCAAAGGATTCAGCGCCGCGGGCGTCGCGGCGGGCATCTCCTCCGTCGAGGGCAAGAAGGATCTCGCCCTGGTCGTCAATCAGGGGCCGCTCGACAGCGCGGCCGGCGTGTTCACGTTCAACCGATTCTGCGCGGCACCGGTGCAGTGGTCCCGCAAGACGGTCGCCGACGGCCATATCAAGGCGGTGATCCTCAACTCCGGTGGAGCCAACGCATGCACCGGCCAGGCGGGATACGAGCAATCGGCGGCGACGGCCAAGAAGGTCGCGGAGCTCGTCGGGACGCAGCCCGACGAGATCGCCGTATGCTCCACAGGCCTGATCGGCGAGCTGCTGCCGCTGGATCATGTGCTGTCGGGAGTGGAGAGCGCGTACGCGGCCCTGTCGGACGACGACCAGGCGGGAAGCGACGCGTCCCACGCCATCATGACGACGGACACGAAGCCGAAGACCGTATCGCTGGAAGGCGACGGATATCGCATCGGCGGCATGGTCAAGGGATCGGGCATGATCGCCCCCCAGCTCGCCACGATGCTGTGCGTCATCACCACGGACGCCGCCGTCGGCGCCGGTCAGCTGCAGGCTGCGCTGAACGCCGCGGTGGACCATTCGTTCAACCGCATCGACGTGGACGGGTGCATGTCCACGAACGACACGGTGCTGCTGCTCGCATCCGGCGCGTCCGGCGTCGAGCCCGATCCGGACGAGTTCAACGCCCTGGTCGCCAAGGCATGCGCATCGCTGGCCCGGCAGATCATCGGCGACGGCGAGGGAGCGAGCCACGACGTGCGCATCACCGTCACCGGCGCCACCACGGAGAGCGCCGCCCTGGCCTGCGCCCGCGCGGTCGCGGCCTCGAACCTGCTCAAATGCGCCATTGCGGGCAACGACCCGAACTGGGGACGCATCGTATCCTCGCTGGGCACCGTGCCCGTCGAAGAGGCGCCCTACGATTCGCAGAAGGTCACCGTGGACGTCAACGGCGTGAGGATCTGCGAGAATGGGGGCGCGGGACGCGACCGCTCCGAAGTCGACATGACCCCCCGCGAGGTGCACATCGACATCGATCTCAACGCTGGTGACGAACAGGCCACGGTGTGGACCGATGACCTCACCCACGAGTACGTTCATATCAATGCCGATTACGAAAGCTAGTCTCCCGGTTCCTCCCCGGCACATGCCGGCCGGAGAAGCGGGATGCGATAGAGGAGAATATGGCTACTGAACTGAAGGGACCAGGGTTCCATTTCGACGTGCACACCGACCTGCGCGCCGACCAGAAAGCGGAGGTGCTGATCGATGCGCTGCCGTGGCTGGAGGAGTTCGCCGGGCAGCGCATCGTGGTGAAATACGGCGGCAACGCCATGGTCGACGAGCATCTCAAGCGTTGCTTCGCCGAAGACATGGTGTTTCTGCGGCAGGTGGGCCTGCATCCGGTCGTCGTCCATGGCGGCGGCCCGCAGATCTCGCACATGCTCAAGGCATTGGGCATCAAGTCGGAGTTCAAGGGCGGCCTGCGCGTCACCACTCCGGAGGCCATGGACGTGGTGCGCATGGTGCTCACCGGCAAGGTGTCCAGGGAACTGGTCGGACTGATCAACGCGCATGGGCCGTTCGCCGTGGGACTGTCCGGTGAGGACGGCGCCCTGTTCTCCGCCATGCAGCGCAAACCCATCATCGACGGCAAGCCTACCGACATCGGGCTGGTGGGCGACGTGGTGAGCGTCGACGCCTCCGCGGTGGAGGACCTGATTTCGGCCGGCCGCATCCCCGTCGTCTCCTCGGTCGCCCCCGATGAGGACGACGCCACGGAAGTGCTGAACGTCAACGCTGATTCGGCCGCCGCCGCGCTGGCCGCGGCACTCGGCGCCAGGAAGCTGATCATCCTGACCGACGTTGACGGCCTGTACGCCGATTGGCCCGACAAGAACTCGCTGATCGGCCGCATCGGTGTGGAGAACCTGCGTGACATGCTTCCCGACCTCGAATCCGGGATGCGCCCGAAGATGGAGGCCTGCGTCCGCGCCCTCGATGGCGGCGTGCCGCAGGCGCACATCATCGACGGCCGCAAGCCGCATTCCATCCTGAATGAGATTTTCACCACCGCCGGCATCGGCACCATGGTCGTGCCCGATGATGGCATCGAAATGAGGAGTTCCTATGCCTACTAAGGAAACGCTCGGCCCCACCGACTCGCAATGGCTGGGACAGTACAGCCAGGTCCACATGAACGTGTTCGGCACGCCGCTGCGCGTGATGGACCACGGCGAAGGCGTGCGCGTATGGGACGTGGACGGCAACGAATACCTTGACTTCCTCGCGGGCATCGCCGTCAATTCGCTGGGCTACGCGCACCCCGCATGGGTGAAGGCGGTGTCCGAGCAGGCCGCGAAATGCGCCCACGTGAGCAACTATTTCGCGACCGAGCCGCAGATCAGGCTCGCGTCGCGACTGATTGCGCTCGCCGGGGCCCCGGAAGGCTCCCACGTCTACTTCGGCAACTCCGGTGCCGAAGGCAATGAGGCTGCGCTGAAGCTCGCCAAGCTGTACGGTCGCACGCTGCCGGGCGCGAGCCCGAGCATCGGCGGCAAGCCGGCGCGCATCCTGGCGCTCACCCACGGATTCCACGGCCGTACCATGGGCGCTCTGTCCGCCACGTGGAAGCCCGTGATCCGCAAGCCGTTCGAGCCGCTGGTGCCGAACATCGAATTCGTGCGTGCAGGCGACCCCATCGCGATGTATGAGGCGTTCTCTGCCACCGGACTCGGCCAGTACGGCAAGGGTCCTGTGGCCGCGGTCATCCTCGAACTCATTCAGGGCGAGGCCGGCGTGCGTCCGCTGGACGTCGCATATGTGAAGAAGGTGCGGGAGTTGTGCGACATCAACCACGCCCTGCTCATCATCGACGAGGTCCAGACCGGCATCGGTCGCACAGGCTCGTGGTTCGCGTTCCAGCGCGAGGACCTGACGGGCGGCATCACTCCCGACATCGTGACGTTCGCCAAGGGCGTCGCCGGAGGATTCCCCATGGGCGGCATGATCTCATTCGGAGGCAAGCTGTCCGCGCTGTTCACGCCGGGATCCCACGGCTCCACCTTCGCGGGCAATCCCTTGGGCGCGGCGGCGGCCCTCGCCACGCTGGACACCATCGAGAACGAGCATCTGGTCGAGAACGCCGAAGAGCGCGGCGAGCAACTGCGCCAGGGCGTCATGGCATCCGGCAATCCGCTGTTCACCTCCGTGCGCGGCCGCGGTCTGCTCAACGCCATCCTCCTGTCCCACCGCTGCTCGCATGCGGCGATGAACTGGGCCCTGGAACATGGCCTGATCGTCAACGCGGTCGCACCCGACGCACTGCGCCTGGCACCGCCGCTGATCGTCTCCGAGCAGGAAATCGACGAAGCCGTGTCCATCCTCGCGAAGATCCCCGCCGACCTGCCCAACGACTGA
>UMHJ01013469.1_pt1 | contig 12008 bp, 8 predicted proteins | sample 1965511 | NCBI WGS metagenome assembly UMHJ01 (sample SAMEA4836096, study PRJEB28245) | human gut metagenome | biome: gut microbiome; material: fecal sample | place: Denmark | collected 2008
GGCGAATATCCTCGCAGTGATTATCTGAAAATGTTTGAATCCGGCGCAGATCGCTACCTTTTGAGGCATGAAACGGCCGATTCCGTGCATTATCGAAAGCTGCACCCTTTGGAAATGTCCTTTGAAAATCGAATGCGCTGTTTGAAAGATCTTAAGGAAATCGGTTTTCAGGTGGGCTGCGGGTTCATGGTCGGTTCACCGATGCAAACAACGGCAGCGCTTGCAAAAGATTTGAAATTCATTGAAGAATTCTCCCCGGATATGTGCGGCATCGGCCCGTTTATTCCGCATAAAGACACGCCGTTTGCAAAATTCCCGGCAGGAAGTGTTGAGCAGACCTGTTTTCTTCTCTCACTGATAAGGCTCATAAAGCCGAATATTCTTTTGCCCTCCACCACAGCACTCGGCACGATCGACCCGAACGGACGTGAAAAAGGCATTCTTGCCGGAGCCAATGTCGTGATGCCGAACCTGTCCCCCATTGCCGTGCGAAAGAAATATTCGCTTTATGACAACAAAATATGCACAGGTGATGAATCTGCACAGTGCCTTAAATGCCTGAACGGCAGGTTGAACGCGATCGGCTTTCAAACCGTCACTTCACGGGGAGATATCAAGCGCTGAATAATCTGAAGCTTTTTGAATAAAAAATGAAGATGCACCGCCGCAGCTTGCTGATGCTTGCGAAGTTTGTTTCGACATTAAGCGAGTGTGTGGCGGCACTTGCCGGGAAGATCTCCAGGCAACAGCATTGTTACGATAATTTTATCTGACGGAAAGAGTAATCCGACCGACAAGAAAGGAATAATATGGCTATTTTTGATCCCAAATCCCTCCGTGCGGAGGAGTTCATCAACGATGAGGAAATCCGCGAAACCATTGCTTATGCGGAAGCAAATAAGCACAATATCGACCTAATCAACAGTCTGCTCGAAAAGGCCGCACCGAAGCGCAGCGGAAACGGCGTAACCTGCGCGGGACTCACCCACAGGGAAGCATCCGTTCTGCTTGCATGCGATATTCCCGAAGTTACCGAACGCATGTACAAGCTTGCAAACGACATAAAGCTTGCTTTTTACGGAAACAGAATCGTAATGTTCGCTCCGCTTTATCTTTCAAATTACTGCGTGAACGGCTGCGTATACTGTCCGTATCACCTCAAAAACAAACATATCGCCCGTATTAAGCTGACGCAGGAACAAGTGCGTCAGGAAGTAATCGCTTTGCAGGATATGGGGCATAAACGCCTTGCGATCGAAGCAGGCGAAGATCCTGTTCACAACCCGATAGAGTACATACTCGAATGCATAAAAACTATCTATTCCGTTCACCACAAAAACGGAGATATTCGCAGGGTGAACGTGAACATTGCCGCAACCACGGTTGAAAACTATCGGAAGCTTAAGGATGCCGGCATCGGAACGTACATCCTGTTTCAGGAAACATACAATAAAAAGAGCTATCTTGAACTTCATCCGACGGGACCGAAGCACGACTATGATTACCATACCGAGGCAATGGACAGAGCAATGGAAGGCGGCATTGATGACGTCGGACTCGGTGTTTTGTTTGGATTGGAGGGTTATCAATATGAATTTGCAGGGCTGCTGATGCATGCCGAGCATCTTGAAGCAGTTCACGGCGTCGGGCCGCACACAATCAGCGTTCCGCGAATCAAACATGCGGATGATATCGATCCTAATGTTTTTGACAACAGCCTTTCCGATGAACTCTTTGCAAAGATCATTGCATGTATCCGCATCGCCGTGCCGTATACCGGCATGATAATATCCACACGTGAAAGCGAGACGATACGCGGCAAGGTGCTTGATTACGGCATTTCGCAGATCAGCGGTGCATCACGCACTTCCGTCGGCGGATACACGGAAAAAGAGCGTCCGCATGACTCCGAGCAGTTCGATGTTTCAGATCAGCGCACACTTGATGAGGTTGTCCGCTGGCTTATGGAACTGGATCACATCCCGTCATTCTGCACGGCATGTTATCGCGAAGGTCGCACAGGCGACAGGTTCATGAGTTTGTGCAAAAACGGACAGATTCTGAATTGCTGTCACCCCAATGCACTCATGACACTGACAGAGTTCCTTGTTGACTATGCTTCAGACGAAACGCGAAACATTGGATACGAAATGATTTCACGTGAAATTGAAAAGATTCCCAACGAGAAGGTCCGCGAACTTACAAGGCAGCATGTTGCAGACATTCGTTCATCCAACAGGCGTGATTTCAGGTTCTGATTTTAAAACTGTCAAGATATATTCGGAGGGGAAAATGAGTTTAAACGATAAGCCCGCCGCCGAACGGGTGCATATCGGCTTTTTCGGGTTACGCAATGCGGGAAAATCCAGCCTTGTGAATGCTGTCACGGGACAGAATCTTGCACTTGTTTCCGATATAAAAGGGACTACAACCGATCCTGTTCAAAAAACTATGGAGCTGCTTCCGATAGGTCCCGTTGTCATCATTGACACGCCCGGCATTGATGATGAAGGTGAGCTTGGCTCAATGCGTGTTGAGCGTGCTGAAAAAATGCTGCAAAAAACTGATATTGCCGTCCTTGTTGCGGATGCCGCTGCGGGTCTTGGCGAACACGAAGGCAGGCTTATGCGCATTTTTACCGATAAGAAAATTCCGTTTGTCATTGCCTTCAACAAGTGTGACCTTTTGAGCGCGATTCCGAAGAGCAAAAATAACAGCCTTTACGTAAGCGCAAAAACAGGGTTTGGAATTGACGAGTTAAAAAATCGACTCGGGTCACTTCTGCCTTCCGCCAAACACGAAAGAATGCTCATCGGAGACTTGGTATCGCCGAATGACATTGTTGTTCTCGTAACGCCGATTGATGAATCTGCGCCGAAGGGACGACTTATTCTCCCGCAGCAGCAGATGATACGCAGCATACTTGATGCAGCCGCTGTCAACATTGTTGTTAAGGACACGGAGCTTGAAGCTGCTCTCGCCGCAATCGCACGCAAGCCTAAACTTGTTATCACCGATTCTCAAGCGTTCGGAAAGGTCAGCAAAATCGTTCCCGAAGACATATTGCTGACGTCGTTCTCAATCCTGTTTGCCCGTTATAAAGGTGAGCTTGAATCTTTCACGGCAGGCGCAGCAAAACTCAACATGCTCGCAGACGGCGACAGGGTGCTGATTTCAGAGGGCTGCACTCATCACAGGCAGTGCAACGATATCGGAACGGTTAAAATGCCGGGATGGATAAAAGAGTATGCAAAAAAGGAGTTGTTCTTTGATTTCACATCCGGCGGAGACTTTCCGAGTCTTGATGAGCTTCGTAAATATGCCTTGGTTGTTCACTGCGGCGCATGTATGCTTAACGAGCGTGAGGTTCATTCAAGACTTGAAAAAGCTGAAAAAGCAGGTGTCAGCATTACAAATTACGGCATTGCGATCGCTCAAATGCACGGAATTCTGCGGCGTTCACTTTCGCCTTTTCCCCAATTGCTGCAAAAACTGCGGGAGCGTTAATCTCCGCACAGATTGAATTGCTGCTGCATCAGTTTGCCCCAATTTAAAAACGGATAGGCCGTAAACACTGTCTTTGCGGCCTGTCCGCTTTCTGTTTAAAGCAAAAACCGTGACTGTGCCCGCACGAACGGTCGGAACACAATCATCAAAAATATTTTCCAAAGCCTATTGAATTTTTCGAATTCGGCGTTATAATGTATTGTGATGAATTATGCGAATTGTGACAACAACACCGATCTGATTTCCGGGGTACGTCAAGCGACGAAATGCACCGGAGCAAAGGATCCAAAGCATCCGAAGGATCCAAAGCAATTGGGACCGCTTGTGCTTGCATATATCGGCGACACGATATATGACCTTTTTGTGCGCACGGAATTAGTTGATTCAACAACGCTTACGGCACACGGGCTGCACATAGGCGCAGCAAAACGCGTTTGTGCCAAGGCACAGGCCGCAGCATTTCGCCGTATCGAGGCGCTGTTAACGGATGATGAATCCGCAGTTTTTCGGCGCGGCAGGAATGCGCATATGGGGTCTGTGCCGAAAAATGCAGCGATCATTGACTACAGGATTGCAACAGGAATGGAAGCTCTTGTCGGATACCTCTATCTGTCCGGCAAAGATGAGCGGCTTTCGCAGCTTATGCGCATTGCGCTGCACGATACAGCTGAGATTGCAGAACAGGCAGAGAAATAGAAGAAGATTAATTAACAGGAGAAAAAGATGGCAAATTACAACGATCGCGGCGGCAGGCGCAGCGATGATTACAAGCGTCCCAATCGAAAGAACAGCGATGGTTCCCGTTATTCGGACGACAGGAAGCCCCGCTTCAATGATGACAGGAAGCCCCGCTTCGACGGCGACAGGAAACCTCGCTTTGACAGCGACAGGAAGCCCCGCTTTGACGGCGACAGAAAACCCCGCTTCGACGGTGACAGAAAGCCTCACTTCAATGATGACAGAAAGCCCCGCTTCGACGGCGACAGAAAACCCCGCTTTGACAGCGACAGAAAACCCCGCTTTGACAGCGACAGGAAGCCCCGCTTCAATGATGACAGGAAGCCCCGCTTCGACGGCGACAGAAAACCGCGCTTTGACGGCGACAGAAAACCCCGCTTCAATGATGAAAGGAAGCCCCGCTTTAACGACGACAGAAAACCTCGTTTTGACGGTGACAGGAAGCCTCGCTTCAATGATGACAGGAAACCGCGCTTTGACAGCGACAGAAACCCCCGCTTCGACGGTGACAGAAAGCCTCGCTTTGACAGCGACAGAAAACCGCGCTTTGACGGCGACAGAAAGCCCCGCTTTGACAGCGACAGAAAGCCCCGCTTTGACAGCGGCAGAAAGCCTTTCGAGTCAGACTTCTTTGAAGATGAAGTACTTGATGTTGAATTCAATGCATTTCCTTCTCCCGAAATCGTTGAAAATGACGAGCAGGAGCGTGATCTGCCCAGCATCATCATGGGCAGAAATCCCGTCAAGGAAGCAATCAAAAGCGGACGAAGCATCGACCGTATCCTTGTAACAAAGGAACACGATGGTTCTTTGGGCGAAATCATCGGTCTTGCCCGTGATGAGAATCTTGTTATTCGAGAAGTGGATCGTTCCAAGCTGGACGAAATCTGCATGCCGTTCGGCCATAACGGCAAACCCGGAAACCATCAGGGCATCGTTGCAGAAATCCCGGGTGTTGAATATGCCGAACTCGAGGATATACTTGACTATGCCCGCGTTCGCGATGAAAAACCCTTTGTTATTCTTCTTGACGGCGTTGAAGATCCGCATAATCTCGGCTCAATCATCCGCAGTGCGGAGTGCGCCGGCGCACACGGAGTTGTTATAACAAAGCGTCGCAGTGCACCCGTAACGGCAACGGTTGTGAAGACCTCTGCCGGAGCGGCGGAACACATGCGAATCGCCCGTGTTGTGAACCTTGTTTCTGCAATTGAAACACTGAAAAAGGAAGGCCTTTGGATTGCCGGCGCCGACATGGCGGGCAACAGTATGTATGAAGCAGACATGAAGGGCGGCTTTGCACTCGTTATCGGCAGTGAAGGCAGTGGGCTCAGCAAACTTGTAAAGGAAAAATGTGATTTCCTTGTTTCCGTACCGATAAAAGGCAAGATCGATTCTCTTAATGCATCGGTTGCGGCAGCTATCATCATGTTTGAAAAGAACAGACAGGACAGCGTGAATTAAAAATGAAAACTCTCCCGAACGACGGAGTTTCCGCCGATATTGAGAATCTTGACAGCCTGAACGATGAGGCATTGGCTCGACTTGCCCAGAACGGCAGCAATGATGCCGAGCATACACTTGTTGTTCGTTTTATGCCTCTTGTGCGTATAAAGGCGCGTCCCTATTTTCTTATCGGTGCGGATCATTCCGATCTTGTTCAGGAAGGTTCAATCGGCCTGTTCAGCGCGATTCGTGATTATGACTGCGAAAAGCATACAAGCTTCCGAACCTATGCAGAGGTTTGTATAGGCAACAACATTATTGCTGCAATAAAACGCGCAACACGCAAAAAGCACTTTCCGCTGAACAGCTATATTTCGCTCGACAAGCCGGTTTTTTTCGATAATCCCGATGACGAGGCGCGCTGTCTCGGCGACTCGATCCTGCTTGTTGCCACAATCGACCCGGAGGAGCTTGCCATTGACCGCGAGGCGGAACTTCACATCCTGCACGGGCTCAAAGCAGAGCTTACGGAACTTGAGTTGAGTGTTTTACGGTTTTATATCTCCGGAAAAAGCTATGCGCAGATCGCCGAAAGCATTGGCAGAAGCACAAAAACAGTTGACAATGCATTAACGCGAATAAAGAAAAAGGTATCAAAGCTTATTCGGGCAAATAACCCCGAACAGTCATAGAGCATTGGATACAGTTCAAGCCGACTTCCGATTTTTGTCTCGGGAGTCGGCTTTTTGTTTTGCGTGCAATCAACAGCCCACAACAAAATGTGATTCGCCGCGTCTGCTCAGTTTCTGTCGCTTTTTAAACGCCCGAGCATTACAAGATCACAGAAAACTCCCCTTGACGAGCGAAAACTCTCCCGCATTATTCCTTCGGGTATAAAGCCGCATTTCTGCGCCACTTTTCCTGAAGCAGGGTTTTCGGTTGCATGACGGATTTCAAGCCTGTTGAATCCAACCTCATCAAAGAGGTAGTTGCAAACCGCTTCAAGTGCTTCGGTTGTTATGCCTTTGTTCCAGCAATCCCGTGCAATGCAATAACCGATTTCAGTGCGTTCATCGCGCTCCGTTATGCTTGGTGCACCGATACTTCCGATCAGTCTGCCGTTGTATTCAATGGCCCAGCTGTAATAATCGGGTTTTTCGTACTCCTCAACCCATTTGCCGAGAAGTTCGCGGGTTAAATCGGGTGTCGAATGCGGAAGCCAGCTCACGAATTTCGTTACCTCCGCATCACTCGCCCAATTGTTGAACATATCCTGCGCATCATCAACGGTGAATCTGCGAAGTTTTAAGCGTTTTGTTGTCAATTCTTTTGTTCCTTTGTGCGTAAGCATTTTTTTGAATTCTCCTTTGCTGCTGATGCGTTATATATGCAAACAAGCGGTACAGATTCTCCTCTGCACCGCTTGAATTCATCCTTATAAGGTTAACCGCTGCTCAGTGAGCTTTGCAGCGATATTGAAGAGGCGATGCTTGACTGTGCAAAAGTTCGGGTACGGCAAAAAACATTCCGACGACTACTTTAAGCAAGGAATTGACGAGAGTATTCTGCTGCTTTTTGCTGCGCTTTTGCATCGCTTTATCTCCTTTTCTGATATTTTCGAGATTATACACATTCATGTATGTATTGTCAATACAATTCGGACGGTTTCAGGCAATATATTTATGTTTTTTCTGTTTAAAGCTCGCTGTTAATTCTCACCGCAGGCTACAGAATACATCCAAAACGCATAAACACCGTAACCTCTGTTAGGTTCATTAACAAAAACATGGGTTACAACGGCCGCTATCCTGCCGTCTTGGACGATCGGGCTTCCGCTCATCCCCTGCACGATCCCACCTGTTTTGTTAAGTAGTCGATCATCGGTTATTTCAATAACAAGCCCTTTCTGACTCGGCACGGATTGCGCTGCATTTTTTATAATTTTGCAACTGTACGGCTGAGGTTTCTCACCGTCAATCTGAGTTATAATATAAGCTTCTCCCTTATGCACTTCGTTCGGAAAAGCTATCGGCAAGGTCTCTCCCGCTTCGCATGTATAATCCGCAGAATCCGCAATGCCGAAAATCCCGAGTTCCGTATTAACATCAATGCTTCCTATGCGCAGGCTTTTCGCACCAAATGCCCCGCGCAGCTCGCCCGGAAAACCGCTCGAACCCTTTGTAACTCCGAGAACATCCGCTTCGACCATTTCACCTTTCCTGACATTCAGCAAACTGCCGGTATCCGCATCCAAAAGCGCATGTCCGAGTGCAGCCGAAGCTTTTTCTTTTTCCGTAACAAACGACAGCGTTCCGATGCCGACCGTGCTGTCGCGCACCCATGCGCCGATTTTCGCCTTGCCGTCTGTACCCATTTCGGGTTTTACGGTTAATGTCTGCCGTCGGTTGTTTCGTTCAAAAACTATTTGTGCGCTGTCCGGATTTGCGTTCAATGCAAGCTGCATCTCTTCGCTTGTTGACACCGCAGTGCCGTTAATGCTTAAAATAACGTCACCTGCACGAAATCCCGCCCGTTTTGCCGGGCAGCATTCCCGACCGTCTCTGTTTCGGAACGAACCGCTGCCGACAATAAGCAGTCCCCGAAGATTAATCGATATCCCGACAGCGCGTCCGCCGGGATACAGCATTGCACGTTCTTGGTTATATATCGGCACGTTTGCGAGTTCGAACAGATTAAACAAACGCACCGAGATCCGTTTTGCGCCGAGTGTTTCGTCCCCCGATTCCGTGACATTCAGTGCGCCTTCCTGCCCATGCGCCGTTGATTCCGATTCAAATATTGAAAGGGTGCTTTTTAAATAATCCAAGCATTGAGCTTCCCCTTTTTCAGCATCATTCAATGTGCTTACGCTGTTTATGAAAACAGCCTTCGGCAGAGCCCTCACCGCACGCATACGCGGAGAATAGTTTAAAAAAACAACCAGCGCAGAAAGTATAATGCCGAAAATTTTAATGCTGATATGTCCTCGAAGCTTGCTATCCGTGTTATGGTGCGCAGAAATTACTTCGCCTGTTCTGTATGCGCAGCAATTCTTCACCGTGGTATTATTTAAACAATCTTTTTTCCTTGGAATCTCCGTTCCGTTTACTATGAAAAAATACCTTCTTTCCTTACCCATACGTACAACACCCCAATTTATCATTTGCCGAACATCAGCAGCGTTATTGTTTGTATGTTGGTTATCGATTATTCACAGAGAACCGTGCGCTTGGTGCAGGCTTCGGAACAATATGTGCCGCACAAATGAGGCTTTGTTCACAAAAACCGACATGATATTTTCATGTCGGTTTTTTGTTTTAGGATGAATTGTAGATGTTTTCAGTCAAGCTCATATTTTCTTGCGTTTGCAAGGCTTCGACGTATTGCACATATCAAGGCCAATCTTTATACGCCTTCGCGCTTAAATTCACGCTCTGCCGCAACCTCTGACAGGGTTTTCAGCAATTTCAGTCGTATAAACACATTGCAGCCGATACGTCAGTCATCATTATCAACCCATTCGCTTTGTATTTGGGCTTGCGGGAGTTTAAGGCACAGTTCTTCAACTTTTTGCTTTGTGAGATTATTATTATCTAAATAAAGCAAAAGCAGTCCTGAAAGATTTTCAAGCGCACCTACGTCGCTGATGTCGTTGCCGCTTAAGTCAAGCCAGAACAGGTTTGTCAGATTAGTAAGCGCACTGATATCGCCGATGTTGTTGTCTCTTAAGTTAAGCGTTTGCAAGCTCGTTAGGTTACTAAGTGCGCTTATATAGATTATACTATTTTCGTTCAAGCCAAGCGACCAAAGGTTTGTTAGGTTTCCGAGTGCACTTATATTGCTGATGTTGTTGCCGTATAAGCCAAGCGACCGCAGGTTCGTTAGCTTCCCGAGTGCACTTATGTCGCTGATATTGTTGTAGTTTAAGTCAAGCGACCGAAGGTTCGTTAGGTTCCCGAGTGCACTTATGTCGCTGATATTGTTGCCGCTTAAGTCAAGCTCTTGCATGCTTGTTAGGCCTCGAAGCACACTTACATCCCTATCAGTAATAATACCGACTTTGTTGTAACCCCAGTCGAGATCCGTCAGTTTTGTTAGGTTTTTAAGTGCACTTATATCGCTGACGTTGTTGAAACTTAAGTCAATCGCTTGCAAGCTCGTTAGGTTCTCAAGCGCATTTATGTCGATGATGTTGTTGAAGTTTAAGTCAAGCGTCTGCAAGCTCGTTAGGTTCTCAAGTGCACGTAGGTCGCTGATTTTATTATAGCTTAAGTCAAGCGTTTGCAAGCTCGTTAGGTTCTCAAGTGCGCTTATGTTATTGATTTCATTATCGCTTAAATCAAGCGTTTGCAGGTTCGTTTGGTTCCCAAGTGCACGTATACCACTAATACTGTTGTGGTTCAAGTCAAGCGTTTGCAAGCTCGTTAGGTTCTCAAGTGCACGTAGGTCGCTGATTTTATTATCGCTCAAGTCAAGCGTTTGCAAGCTCGTTAGGTTCTCAAGTGCACGTAGGTCGCTGATTTTATTATCGCTTAAATCAAGCGTTTGCAAGCTCGTTAGGTTCTCAAGTGTGCTTATGTCGCTGATATTGTTGTAACCCCAGTCGAGTTTAGTCAGTTCCGTTAAGTTTTTTAGTGCGCTTATATCGCTGATTTTGCTGCCGCTTAAGTTAAGCGTTTGCAAGTTCGTTAGGTTTCCAAGCGCACTTATGTCGTTGATGTTGTTGCCGGTCGAACCATACATTGTGTCGGCCAAGTCAAGCTCCGTCAGATTCGTTAAGGTTTTAAGTGCGCTTATGTCACTGATGTTGTTATTGCCCAAGCTAAGTATTTGTAAGTTCGTTAGGTTTCCAATTGCAAATATTCTGCTGATACTGTTGTCGCTTAAGCGAAGCGTTTGCAAGTTCGTTAGTTTTTTAAGTGCACCTATGTCGTTGATGTTGTTATAACATAAGTCAAGCGCTTGCAAGTTCGTTAGTTTACTAAGCGCACTTATGTTGTTGATACTGTTGTCGCTCAAGTCAAGCGACTTCAGATTTGTTAGGTTCCCGAGTGCACGTATGTCACTGATTTCGTTGCCGCTCATGACAAGCGTTTGCAACTTCTTTAGGCTTCGAAGTAGACTTACATGCTCATCATTTATAACACCGATTTTGTTGTAACTCCAGTCAAGCTCCGTCAGGTTGGTTAGTTTTTTAAGCGCACTTATGTCGTTGATGTTGTTGCCGCTTAAGTTAAGCGTTTGCAAGTTAGTTATATTTTCAAGCGCACTTATGTCGCTGATGTTGTTGAAGCTCAAGTCAAGCACTTGCAGGTTCGCCAAATTCTTAAGCGCACTTATGTCGCTGATGTTGTTGAAGCTTAAGTCAAGCGTTTGCAAGTTAGTTAGGTTTTCAAGTGCACTTATGTCGCTGATGTTGTTGTAGCCTAAGTTAAGCACTTGCAAGTTCTTTAGGCTTCGAAGTACACTTACATCCCTATCGCTTATAACACCGATTTTGTTGGAACTCCAGTCAAGCTCCGTCAGGTTGGTTAGGTTTTCAAGCGCACTTATGTCGCTGATTTCGTTACTGCTTATGTTAAGCGTTGTCAGTCTTTTAAAGGAAGCGATATCGCTGATATCCGATAGCCTCTTTTCACTTAAATCAAGTTCTTTTATGCGTAGAATGTCGGTGGTTAGCATTTCATCGTCCGCAAGGTTGAGGGCTTCCCTGATTGCTTTTTCGAACGCTGCATCATGAAAATTTAACTGTTTTTTAGATGTTTTAGACAAAATACAGACAAGAATTCCAATAACAAGGAGCAATGCACAAATAACAGCAATAATAACTTTCTTTTGATAACGTTTTGGATTCTCGTTATCATTGAAATCGTTGGAACCATTCCCTTTGTTTCCGACTTCAGCCGTTTCTGCCGAGACCTTCTCCCCCGATGCTTCATCACCCATTCCGTCAGCAGCTGCAACGAAAAATGGCTGTTCCGTCTTTCCTTGTGCATTATTACGCAAATATGCATGATCCTGTGGCACATACAGATTTCCCACCATATAGTTATCCCGGTTCACAGGTTTCTTCCCTGTTTTTGTCAATGCCGCACATGTGAATTTGAACATTTGATATTTCCTTTCTGTTCACACGGTACTCGATTTTTCGACTGTCGTGCATCGGTGCCCCGTGCGAGTTTATACATTAATTTGATGCTGTCTTACGGGAAGTGCCTGCATTGCACTTTCCGCTTCATTATCGAAAACACAACGTATTATGCGTTATGTTCCGTCAAACATATGAACCCACTTCCGGGTTTTGTGTAACGCCAAGT
>UMHJ01049174.1_pt1 | contig 11940 bp, 10 predicted proteins | sample 1965511 | NCBI WGS metagenome assembly UMHJ01 (sample SAMEA4836096, study PRJEB28245) | human gut metagenome | biome: gut microbiome; material: fecal sample | place: Denmark | collected 2008
CAAGATTTGCCTGAAACGTGGGAATTGGTTAATTTTAAAGATTGTGCAACCTTAATTTCTGGACGAGATTTAAACAAGAATGAATATAACGCAGAGAGTATAGGAATTCCGTATATAACTGGTGCAAGCAATTTTATAAATGAAAACATACTAATCAATCGCTGGACGACAGTTCCAAAAATTGTTTCAGAAGTAAATGATATACTTATAACTTGCAAAGGAACTGTTGGAGAACTTGCTATAAATAAATATGGCAATATTCATATAGCTCGTCAAATAATGGCAATTAGAATATACAAAAATATAAATCTTGAATACATAAAGTTCTTTTTGGAGTCAATAGTTATGGAAATTAAAAAGACCGCAAATGGATTGATACCTGGAATTTCCAGAGATGATATATTAAGTCTTAATATTCCACTTCCGCCTCTTGCAGAACAAAAACGAATTGTAGACGAAATCGAAAAAATATTCGCTACACTTGATGATATTGCGAACCAAGTAGCATAAATAAAGAACCGCTCTCGTGTGAGGGCGGTTTTGATTTTACCAAGTTACAATTTTATCAACAAGAGCCTGCTGTTCGCTTGCAGTACGGCGAAGGTATATTCGTGTTGTTTCAATGCTTTCGTGACCCATAAGGTCGGCAAGCAATGCAATATCGTTATATTTTTCAAGAAAGTTTTTAGCATATCTATGTCTAAACGAATGCGGATAAACCACTTTTTTATCCAAGCCGTATTTATCCGCATAGTTTTTTAATTGTTGTGAAATACCACGAGTAGTAATTCTGTCGCCGTAACGATTTAGAAACAGATAGCCAGAAGAACGGTTTGTTTCCTCCAACCATTCAAGAGTTTCTTTTCTTAATTTTTCAGGTATGTAAAGTCGTCGTAATTTTCCACCTTTTGTGTATAAGTCAAAATATCCGATTTCGATATGTTCAATTTTGATTTGTATTAATTCACTTACTCTTGCTCCGGTAGCAGCCAAATACCAAACAACAAAATACCATTCCATATTGCCATCTTTTTTAAGTTGCTTTTTCAAAAAATTATAATCTGCATTACTGATAACATTTTCCAAAAAATTTTTTTGCTGTACCTTTACAGCCTTTAATGCTATTTTTTCCTTTCCTAAATATTCAAGATATCTGTTTATTGCCTGTATGCGTAAGTTTACAGTCTTAGGCTTGAAGAATTCCATTAAATAGCCTTTATAAGCGAGCAAATTTTCTTTGTTTACTGTATCGTAATGCTCAGTAAAATAATTTACTGTCCACAGATACGATGTAATGGTATTTTCAGATAGATTACCTTTCCTCAAATATTCATCAAATGTTTGTTTTGTCTTCATAAAAAGACACCTCCGTTATAATATTTTTGCGATTTGATTCGCTCTAATATTATAACGGAGATGTTTACACTCCTCTTATTATGAGAAGTATGGAGAAAAGCTGCCTTCTGGTTGGGTTGTAACAAACTTTGAAACATTGCTTTCGTATGAGCAACCGACTAATTATATTGTTAAAGATACAAACTATAACTCTGATTATGAAACACCAGTTCTTACAGCAGGAAAATCTTTCATATTGGGTTACACCGATGAAAAAGAAAATGTTTTCTCTAAATTGCCTGTAATAATTTTTGATGACTTTACTACCGAAAGCAAGTTTGTTGATTTCCCATTTAAGGTGAAATCATCAGCAATGAAGATACTTCATATCAATACAGATATAGTGTTGCCTAAATTTGCATTTTATCTTATGCAAGCAACAGAAATTGACCACGATAATCATCAAAGATACTGGATTTCAACTTATAGTCAAGAAGAAATTGCTTTACCGCCACTAAAAGAACAAGAAAGAATTTTATCTGTATTAGAGCAGTATTTTAAGTTGTTAAACTGTTTACTATAACAACTCTTCAAATTGCTGAATAAGTTTCATAAGCTTTTCAATTTGATGTACAATCATGGTTTGTTCTTTTAAAGGTGGCAAACATATCAAAGCAGACGATACTTTATCAATGTTAAGGTTATCTACAGTAGAGCCAGAAGCCTTGATTACAAACTGATTATACAGATAATTTGATGACAAAAGATAATATAAAAAGTTAATATCAAAAACAACATCGGGATTTCTCAGTACAAGCCATCCATCGTGAACACACCCATATATTTTGGAAATATATGGTCTGCCAAAACTCATTGAATTTGTAAGTAGAAAATCACCCGGATACACTTCTCTGCTTTTCTTGATCCCTGTTGGCTTGATTTTCTCTTTTGTATTAGTAATGTACTTACCATCTTTATCAACATCGCCAATTTTTATCCAGTTAATACCATTGCTATCAGTTGTTATATATGACTTTATTGGTCTTGGAGAGCCACCCCTTTCAATTCCCACAGTTGAGCCAAGTCTAACCCACTGCCAGTTTATAGGTGTTTCAAAAGGTATTTCGTCATCAATACAAGTAATATCATTGCCTATCTTCTCATAATAAGAGTTATCATCACCTTTGAAGATGACAGATTCCTTTTTATCACGCTTGATTTTGCCTTGTTTTATCAGTTCTTCTTTTTCGGCTCGTATACGTTCAAGAAGAACCGAAGCCGGCTCATCATTCGAGTCTTGCGGTACAAGTTTGCCACGAATTGCAAGGTCAAGGATTTTTGCTTTTGTTTTATCAATATCCCTTATCAAGTTATCATTTGCCTTTTCAATACTTTCAATTAAAGAGGTGGCAGTGTGTACGGCATTTAATATCCTTTGCTGCTCATTTAACGGAGGCAAAGTGAACAGATAATTTGCAACATAGTCTTTAGTTACTCTTTGTTGACCTACATCGCCTGAAAAAGTAAGCACACCTCCTGCAATAAAATCATCTCGTTTAACAAAATTCAATAAATATTCGGGTATTACCAAACTGGAAATTGTTCTTAAAATATACAATTCAGTTGTACCAGCACCATAACCATTTATTAAACTACTGAAAACAACAGATTTTTTATTTTCAAAACAAGGTGTTATTTTTGCGATGCCTATATCATTATTGGCAAAATGTGTATAGCCTTTTTTTACTTTTTTCCAGACTCTAATATCGGATATAAACTTATTAGCATATCCTTCTTTAATATTCGCCATCGGAACAAATGATACTTCTGTATTATCATCAATACTATTGCGAGGATTTATTACACAAGCTGTTTTAATTCGAACCCATTCCCAATTATTCGGCACATCAAACGGTATTTCATCTTCGATACATTTTACAATGCCATCGGAGAATTTCTCATAATGTAAATTATCATCATCTTTGAAGATAACTGTATCGTTTTTAATGTCTTTAGGTTTCAACTTTCCGTCCTTGACCATTTGCTGCTTTTCAGCACGGATACGCTCAAGGAGAACAGACGCCGGCTCGTCATTTGGGTCTTGCGGCACAAGTTTACCACGGATAGCCAAATCCAAGATTTTTTGTCTTAATGCTTTGGTATCCATTACTCGTCCACCTCGCCTATAAGTTTTTCAAGTTCAGCAACTGCTTTTGCAATATTTGCTGATTCCTCTTTTATTTGTGAAATCATTTCGGCTAATGTGCGATCGTCATCTTCTTCACTGACAATCCATTTAAAGTCTAATTTCAACTGGTCACGAGAATAGACCTCATCTTTTGTGAATTTTCTCCATCTTCCGTTTGGATTTTCTTCAGAATACGTAGGCACACGGTCTTGCATATGACCAGAACAATAGCAAGAGACAAAATCGTCAAGATGTTCCCTTGTAAGAGGTTTTTGAACTAAAGTGTGCTTAATTCCAATACGATAGTCATAAACCCATATATCCTCGGTCGGACTTCCTTTTTCAAAGAAAAGGACATTCGTCTTAACTCCATTTGCATAGAAAATTCCTGTAGGAAGTCGCAATATTGTGTGAAGGTTAAAATCTTTAAGTAATTTTTCTCTAACTTTTGCAGTTGCATTTCCATCGGTAAGAACATTATCCGGCAATACAACTGCCACACGACCACCGGTTTTAATGATAGACATAATGTGCTGTAAAAAATTAACTTGATTATCTGATGTCTTTATAAAGTCAGTACGAACTGTATATACTTCACCGCTGCCTTGCGGTCTTGTGCCGAAAGGCGGATTTGCAAGGATAACATCATACATAGCGTCATCGTAATTTTCGGTCAAAGAATCTTGACAAACAATCGGGCTGTTTTTTGTTCCGATGTCATGCAAATACAAATTCATAGAAGCTAGCGTTACAACAAGAGGCGTGTTATCAGCTCCAAAAAATGCATCATTTTTTAAAAACTTCTGTGCCTTAATATCTTTGCTTTGCGTTTTCATATGCTCATATGCAGCAAGAAGAAATCCACCTGTACCGCAAGCAGGATCGGCTACAGTTTCTGTTATCTTAGGGTCAGTAACATCAACCATGGCTTTGATAAGAGCACGAGGGGTGAAATACTGACCGGCACCACTTTTTCTGTCTTGGCCATTATCTTCAAGAATTCGTTCATATATAGCACCCTTTAAATCGCCATCCATCATATACCAGTTTTCAGAATTAACCATATCAATGATTTTTGCAAGTTTAACAGGGCTGTCTATTTTATTTGACGCTTTTGTAAAGATAGTGCCGATTAGGCCGTTTTCTTTTGCAAGTTCATTTAAAATTTCCTCGTATTTCTCGATTAAATCAGTTCCGTTGAGGTCAACAAGGTCTTTCCATTTGTAGCCGTCAGGAATTGTACTTTCCACACCTGTAGCTTTTTCTTTTTCGTCATCCATTTTAAGAAAAAGGATATAAGTAAGTTGCGTTATGTAGTCTGTGAATCCCACACCGGCAGCAGCCATAACATTAGCAATGTCCTTGACTTTCTTGATGAGTGCCGATTCAGTTTTCGTTTGATTTTCAGTCATAGTTAAGCCACCCTTAATAAGAATTTTGATAATGTTTCAATTTCGGTATTTAATACCTTTGCATCTCCAAATGATTTAATAGCTTTTCGCCATAAATCTGTGTCAAACTCATTTAATTCACCTGCGTTTATATATCCTTCATTTATGACATAATCAGCAATTTGCTTCATAATGTCTTTTTGGTCATCAGTAAGTGTACGTTGTGCTTGTCCACAATAAAGTGTAAACTTTTGAGAATATCCTTTTAACAAACTGATTAAATTAGGATTCTTTTTATAAGCGTAACGAACAATTTGAATAAGGTTAGTTAATGCTTTTCCGTTTTGTTTGATGTCAAGTTCGTCAACTTTTCCGTCTGTATCTAACAGTTTATAATTACTCCAAATTTTATACGGAGTAAACAAGTGATTTTCTGAAACCAATCTTTCTTGAAGTTCCGACAACATTGAATATGTGATAAGTGTATCTTCGGAATTATGGATGATACGCAGAGCCTCAATACTGTCGGCGTTATCATTAAGATATTTTTCAAAATTGTCGATAAACGTTCTCGCTTCCTCTTTTGAAAATCCTTTTTCAATCAGAGTATCATCATTAGGAGAGATTGCATAATAGCCCCTGTGTAATTCAAGCAACTTTTTTCTTGCTTCCAAATTAGAAATTAAACAAGAAATCAAATCGTTTCTTGTGCGATTTTCATCAGAGGGGCTAACAAATGGGGGCAAAGTGTTTTGAGAAATGGCAGTATTTATATTCAATGCCAAATCCTTTGGTGAAAATCCGAAATTAGTTATAAACATACTTAAGTGATGACCAAATAGAGCGTTGTTTTCATATCTGCGATTTATACTTGAACAGTAATCACGCAGGAATGATAAATTGTCATCGGTTATATATCCGTGCGAAAGATATTCTAAGAGCTTTTCTAGTTTTGGAATATTTGTACCTGTTCCACCACCGCCACCAGCAGTTGGTATTGTCTTATCGTGTTCGGTAACACCAACACAATCAACAATATAGAAGCAATCTTTTGTTGTCGCATTAGGAGTTACTTCCTTTAATTTGTCATCGTTAATAATACGACAGCCTCTGCCTTTCATTTGTGTGTAAAGCACATCAGAGTTAACATCCCTCATAAACATAACGACTTCCAATGGCTTTACATCCGTGCCTGTTGCAACAAGAGTTACAGTAACGGCTATTCTGAATTCTTTTTCCGTTCTGAATTCTCTGATAAGTGTATTTGTGTCTCCTGCCGAATAGGTGATTTTTTGAACGAACTTTTCAGGAATTTTACCATCCTCGAATTTCTCTGCGAACACAGCTTTAACAATATTTACAATTTCAGAAGCGTGGTGATCGTCCTTTGCAAAAATCAAGGTTTTTGGGATATATTCCCATAATGCTTTTCGTTCCGGAAACATATCAGTATAAATCGAATCTCTAAAAGACTCCATATTTTTTCTGATTTGGTCTGGGCTTACAACAGAACGATCGAGTTGATTTGGGTTAAAATCAATTCGTTCTTTTGTTACATATTCATTAACTTTATATCCACTGCGGGTTGTTTCAACAACCTTATCGCCGCTTTTAATAGCTCCACCGTGTTCTGTCTGTTCGGTTTTTATTCTATATACTCTAGCCGGAACATTAACACCATCGACAACAGAATCATCATATGTATATTTTTCAATGATGTTATCATTGAAAAACGCATAAGCTTCCGGTGTTGGTGTGGCGGTTAATCCGAGTATTTTTGCACCTGAAAAATACTTGAGAACAGATTGCCATTTGCCATAAATTGAGCGGTGACATTCATCAACGATAATGAATTGAAAATAGTCCGGTGGGAGTTTAATATCTTTACCCAAATCTATTTCAGGTTCTGCTTTTTGCTCATCGGTCTCATCAAAATTTAAGTTGTTTTCATCTTCTTCATCTTCGTTTATTTCATCGTCTTTTCTGCCTGTTAAAACGGCAAACAATTTTTGAATAGTGGATATGATTATGTCGCCGTTAATCTTTTCAGGATTTGTCAATCTGTTTATAACATATAATTCATTCAATGCTTGTTGTTTTTCTGTGCGATCAAACAGTTTAAATTCAGTTTCAGCTTGACGGGCGAGGTTATTTCTGTCTGCAAGGAATAGCACTCGTCTTGTTGGCGTGTAATTAAGCAAACGATACGCAGCCAAACAAGCGAGATATGTTTTACCTGAACCTGTGGCAAGAATAGCAAGAGATTTTTTCTTTCCCTGTTTTATTGATTTTTCAAAATTATCTTCAGCAGTAAACTGGCAATCACGAAGTCCTTTTTTCTCTATTCTCGGTAAGGCACCATATTCGGATTTTTGATTTATAAGTTGCAACATTCTTTTGGGAGAGTGCATTTCTTTGATCTCAATATAATCGCCATCCGGATCAGTCAATAAGTTTTTAAATAGAATTTTTTTGCCATTTGCAAGATAAACAAGAGGAATCAAGTTATCAAACCAAGTTCCATACCAGTTTTCAGGTGTTACAGCATAGTTTTCTGCTTGTAGTTCAACCTCATCCCCAAGGTCGTTTTCTTCTCTTTTAGCTTCAACTACGGCTATTGCCTTGTTATCAATAAATAACAAATAATCACTTTCGTTACCGCCTTGCATTAATGCCTCTTTTATTGCCATTGTATAGTTCGGCACATAATCTTGCCTGCTTACAATATCCCATCCCGCATTATTGAGTTGTTTATCAATTTTTATTCGTGCTTTTTCTTCAGGTAACATAATGTAAGCCTCCTATAAGCCAATCATTTAAGTGTACTATTTCAACTTCCTGATAATAAAAATTATCGGAAGCTGATAGATATGAATATGTAGTTATTGTTTTGGGTTACTTTCTGAAAATTTCATTAAGAGTTTTTCCTTCTGAATTTTTCCATTCAACCCATCCATTTGTAGAACCACCAAGTACAAAATCACTTGCCCCGCTCGGAGTATTGAATTCTATCGTGATATTGAGAAAATATTTGCCGTCAACTTGGCTAATCTCTCCACTTGCAAGCAATTCAGCACGCTGTTTGTTATATCGCGCTAAGTGTACCGGTTTATTTATATTAATTTGCGAACCTTCAAGTACTTGAAATTTTTCACCATCATATATACCTAATGCGGAAATCCCATTTCGTGTAGTATGAAAAATATCTGAAGATGTTGATGACTTGACATTATCCATTTTATATCCCTGTGTACCCATTATAAATTGAATCTCATCATATATTTCCTCCACAGAAGCCATATCATATTCATCAATTTCATACTTTGGCACAACAGTATTTTCAACTTTATACCTTTTTGACTCTTGAGCTTTAATGATAGCAAATTTTTCAAGTCCGCTTATCATATCTAAAGAAAATGTTTTGTTATCCGCAAGAAACATTATTGCTTTATTCCAAAAATCTTTGGAGCGATTATGGTCATCCAATCTTAAGATACCATTGCGAGTTTGTCCCACGTAAATTTGAGCTATTTTATTATCATCATTTTCATTAATCAAGTAATATATTCCCGGACGGTTAATTCCTGAAATGGTTTTTGCCTCTGCCAAAAGAGGTCGAGGAATAACATAAACTGTCATTGTCGAAAGATTTCTTCGAATAGAGCGAATTCCATCCGGTTGTCCGTTATGATATATCGTTTCAAGTTTTTTGCTTATTGCCATAGACTATCGCCCCATTTCATTATTCGTTATCAGGAATAAATTCCATAATATCATCTATGTTACAGTTTAAAGCCGTGCAAATTTTTCCTAATATCTCAACTGTAACATTCTCGCCTTTGCTCATCTTTGTAATTGTGTAATTACTAATATTAGCAGCTTTTGCAAGGTCTTTCTTTTTCATATCGTGGTCTATTAATAGTTTCCACAGTTTCTTATAACTTACAGTCATAATTCACCTCAAATAGTGTCGGAATATAACGATACAATTATATTATATCATAAAATTGCTCTATTTCAATAAAAAATGTAGTTTTCTCTCGATTGAATAATTTAATTTTGTTATTTGATAACTTTTTCTTGCGATATGGTATTAGGGCTATCCTAACGAGTACCGTTTTTATCTGACAGGAGTAAAAACGGTCTGCTCGCTAAGCTAAATTTGTGCGTCGCAATTACAATCAAATATTTTTACATACCCAGTCCTTCGTTTTTTGAACTTTCAAGAAACGAGGGACTTTATTTTTTTTGCAAATTTTTCGCCGAAATACCCTGACTTTTGTGGCTCACGGTTCAAACAAGTAGAGGGCATAAAAAATTTTCCCAAATAATTTTTATTAAACCGTCAATTTTGGGTGTGCATTTCGGCACCCTTTGTCCAAATGAGTAGAGAGGCAAATGTTAAATGTTTATAAATTTTTCAAAAACACCCCCCCAAAAAAAGCGTTCTCAGTTCTAACAAGTGAAGGGGTTAATAAAAAATATTGGTCAGAGGGTTAATTTTTGACCGTTTTCGTTGCCTACCAAGTGAGAGGGTAAATTTATTTGCAAATAGGGAGTGCAAAATGCCTCTCCCGGTTCAAACAAGTGAAAGGAGTTTTTACAATGCCGAGATTATCAAAGAAGGCAAAGCGAGAATGGGATTTTTTCATAAATCCCGAAACAGGCAGACGAATATACAACAGCCTTTGTCTTAAATGCAAAAACAAATGCAAGCAGAGCCACAAGACAATCGTTGTTTTCTGCCCGAAGTACAAATCCAAAAGAGGTGCAAAAAGCGTTAAAAATTGCCGTGAATATGATGACAGCGGTTAATTTGATGTAGAGATACTTGTTTTCAATAAATAGCTGATACAAAAGAAAAAATTACCGATTTTGGCACCAAATCAATACAGAAACAGAGGTGATACAGTGAACAAATATTTCAAAACATCGGACGCCAAAAATTTTGCTTTCTACAAAGTACCGAAAGCGTTATTTGAAGAAAAGTACAAATCGGTTTCAACCGATGCAAAAATGCTGTACGGACTTTTGCTTGACCGAATGTATTTGTCCGTCAAAAACGGCTGGATAGATAAACAAGGCAGAGTATATCAATATTTCACAATAAAATCCGCTCAGGAAAAACTGCATTTCGGTCACGAAAAGATATGCAAGTTATTCTTCGAGCTTGAAGTCGCAGATTTGATTATTCGCAAAAGACAAGGTCAGGGGAAGCCGAGCATTATCTATCTGAAACAATTCTGATTTTCGGTTTTCTTAATTTCCGAATAACGGAAGGTAATAAGACTTAGAAGATTAAGACTGTTACCGGCCGAGAAAAGAATATATATGGAGGTTAAAATGATAAAAAACATAAGCATAGATTTACTTGTTCCTTTTGAAAATCATCCGTTTAAGAAAAGAAACGGAATCGAACATCAAGAATTAACAGAAAGCATAAAAGAAAACGGATTGCTTGAACCGATAATAGTTCGTTCTTTTCCGGCGGGTAAATATGAAATTATCAGCGGACACAGACGAGTTGAGGCGTGCAAGGAACTCGGGATAACAAGCGTACCCGCAATAATCGAAGAACTCACAAAAGACGAGGCGATTGTGCAAATGGTGGATTCAAACATACACCGTGAACATATTTTACCGAGCGAAAAAGCTTTTGCATACAAAATGAAATCAGAGGCTTTGAAACATCAAGGTAAAACTTATGGACAAGTTGTCCACAAGTCAAGAGATAACATATCCGATACCGAAAGCGGCAGAAATGTTCAGCGATATATCCGCTTAACAAACTTAATACCCGAATTACTTAAACTTGTTGACGAGGAAAGGATAGCCTTTACTCCTGCGGTTGAACTTTCATATCTGTCGGAATATGAACAACAAATATTACTTGAACAAATAGAATTTACCGACGCAACACCGTCATTATCGCAGGCACAGCGATTAAGAAAATTCAGTAAAGACGGCAACTTTTTCGTCGATACGGTTTTCGCCGTTCTCAATGAAGAAAAGCCAAATCAAAAAGAACAAGTTAGATTTATGGAAGAGGATATACGCAAATATTTTCCGAAAAGCTACACCAAATCCGATATGCAAAAGACAATCATTTCACTGCTTGAAAAATGGCAGAGGCAAAGAGAAAGAAACAGGAGGGATGAAAGATGACAGATAAAAACAATTCAATATATGCACCGTATTTTGAAAAGAATGATGAACCGTTCTTTATGAAAATAGGCAATACAACTTACGAAGTCAGCACACATTTTAATCCCAATGGCAGAGAAAATGTGCTTCAACAATTTGAAGATTTGCTTACAGAATTAAAGATAGCATAAGTTTGCACAATCGACACTGCGGCATTGCAAGTGTACAATACCTATACATTGTAATGCCCTGTTGTCCACAGAAAGGAGCAAATAGTTTATGGCAACAAACAAAAATATACAAGGGCAAGAAGAAAAAATCACCGCTCTGTATTGCCGCTTATCTCAAGACGACAATTTAGAGGGTGAGAGTAATTCAATATCAAATCAAAAAGAAATTCTGATGACCTATGCAAAGAAAAACGGATATTTACATCCGCAATTCTTTGTCGATGATGGTATCAGCGGAACAACATTTAACCGTCCCGGCTTTCAGGAAATGGAAAGCCTTATTGAAGCAGGTAAAGTGTCAACCGTAATTGTAAAAGACTTATCCCGTTTTGGCAGAGAACATTTGCTTTGCGGTCACTACACAGAAATTGTTTATCCGACTTTAGGCGTCAACTTCATAGCCATACAGGAAAATGTTGATACCACAAAAGGTATGGGAACGGAAATGATGCCGTTTCATAATATTTTTAACGAGTGGTATGCTGCACAAACCTCAAAGAAAATCCGTGCCGTTAATGAGATGAAAGCTTCAAAGGGTATGAGAATTTCTTCAACAGTGCCTTACGGTTACAAGAAAATTGAAGGCAACAAGGAGCAATGGTACATAGATGAGCCTGCGGCTGAAATTGTAAGAAGGATATTTAATCTTTGC
>UMHJ01039305.1_pt1 | contig 11933 bp, 9 predicted proteins | sample 1965511 | NCBI WGS metagenome assembly UMHJ01 (sample SAMEA4836096, study PRJEB28245) | human gut metagenome | biome: gut microbiome; material: fecal sample | place: Denmark | collected 2008
GTAGAGCGCCCGTGCCACATCCATGGCAGAGGGTTCTCTGTCAAGGGTCAGTCCGGCCCAAAGCGTCTCGTCTGCAGCGGGCAGCGGCAGAGCCTTGCCGGGTGCAAGGCCGAATACAGTCAGCGTTTCAGCTTTGCACCACCCGGCAGGCGGTGGGCATTCGTTTTCGTCTAAAATGATGCTTTCACACCCGCAGAAAGCCAGAAAGCTGGCCAGCTCTTCCGGGTTTGCGTGCCCTGCTGCCCATGCGGTGCTGCCGCTGAGTTCCAGCGCCAGTGTAGGTCCTGCGTAGAATCGCCACGGCTGGCTTTTGCTAAAAAGGGCAAGATCCAGCGGCAGGGTCGCCCCCAGCACCCATTTCCCCCGGCAGGCATTTAAAAAGCGGGCGCGGTGGGCTTTTGTGCTGACCTGCGCGATCACTTCAGCTCGTTGACGATCTTCTTGAACTCGCGGCCGCGCACCTCAAAGTTGGGGTACAGGTCAAACGATGCGCTGGCCGGGGACAGGATGATGATGTCACCGGGCTTTGCGCAGGCACGGGCCAGCTCCACAGCGTGCTGCATGTTGTCGGCATGCTGGATGGGCAGCTCTGCTTCGTTGAAGTTCGGGTCCTCGCGCACAGCCTTTTCGATGCGGGGGCCGGTGGCACCCATCAGCACAAGGTTCTTCACGTGGGCCACCACTTCCGGTGCCAGCGGCTCATAGGGAATGTGCTTGTCGTAGCCGCCAGCGATCAGAATGACCTTCTGGTTAAAGCTGCGCAGACCGGCAATGGTGCGCGTCGGGCTGGTGCCGATGGAGTCGTTGTAGTACAGCACGCCGTCCAGCGTGCGCACCGGCTCAATGCGGTGCTCCACACCGGTAAAGGTGCTGCCCACCTTCTGGATGGCTTCCACGGGCACCTCGCCCCACACGGCAGCGGCAGCAGCCAGCAGGTTTTCAATGTTGTGCAGGCCGCGCAGCTTCACGTCCTTCTGGGCCAGGAAGGGGGTCACAACGCCATCCTCGGCCATGCAGAGCATGTTGTCCTCCTTGCGCAGGAAGGCACCGTTGTCGGTATCGTGCAGGCGGGTGAACCACACCTGCTTGCCCTTGCAGTCGGACTGCATGGAACGGCTGATCTCATTCTCATAGCCCAGCACAGCGCGGCAGGGCTGCTTCTGGTACAGCAGGATGTTGCGCTTGGCATCAATGTACTCCTGCATGTCCTTGTGGTGGTCCAGATGGTTGGGGGTGACATTGGTCACCACGGCAATGTTGGGGCTGGAATGCATGCTGATGAGCTGGAAGCTGGAAAGCTCCACCACAGCCACATCCTCGGGAGCCACCTCGGGCAGCATGGGCAGCAGAGCTGCGCCGATGTTGCCGCCCAGATGCACCTTGCGGCCTGCGGCCTCGTAGAACTTGGAGATCAGGGTGGTGGTGGTGGTCTTGCCGTCGGAGCCGGTCACGGCTACGATCTCGCAGGGGCAGAAGTCGAAGAACAACTCCACCTCACTGGTGACCATGGTGCCTGCGGCCATGGCATCCTGCAGGGGCTTTTCAAAGTAGCCCACAAAGCCCGGGGTGCGCATGATGATATCCTGACCCTTGAAGCCATCCAGATAGTTTTCGCCCAGGCTCAGGTCGATGCCCAGCTCCTTGATGGTGGCAGCGTAATCGCCAAAGTCCTCCACGCTCTTTTTCTGGTCGCACAGGGTCACATGGGCACCCAGCTCCACAAACTCCTTGATCAGGGTCTTGTGGCTGACACCGGCACCAATGAAGGCCACTTTTTTGCCTTTGATGAGTTCAATCAGTTTCTGCTGATCCTTCTGCATAAAAACAGTTCCTCCTCCATAATATCGTATTCAGAACGCACCTCAAAACGGGTGCAGAGATGTTTCGCTGTACCATTATAGTCCATTTAGCCGCAATTGGCAACGGAAAAACGCCCTTTTTGCCCCAAAAAGCAAGGTAAATTCACAATTCTGCAATTGTATTTTGCCGCTGTTTCTGCTACACTTGTCGAAGCAGAGTGTTTTTTGTATACAAAAAGCCTTTTTTCGCAAATACCATAGAATGAGGTCATCCCCTTGAAACAGTTCTTCCGTATTACCGCAGCAGTGCTTGCTGCTGCGTTCCTGCTTGCGCTCACCGGCTGCGGCAGCAGTTCCAGTGCGCCAAGCTTTACATGGTTCGTGGATACCATTCCCGCAAACCTCGACCCGCAGGTGGCTTCTGCTGCCCCGGACGTGATCGCCTGCGAGAACCTTTACAGCGGGCTTGTCCGCAAAAAAGCGGATGGCGAGATCGTGCCCGATCTGTCCGAGAGCTGGACGATCTCCTCCGATGGCAAGACCTACACCTTCCAGATCAAGGACGGCCTGGCCTACAAGGCCGTCAAGGGCGCTTCCACGGATCACACCATCACTGCTGAGGACTTTGTGTTTGCATTCCGGCGCATATTCCAGCCGCAGACAAATTCCCCTTATGCCGTGGAGTTTTCCGCCCTTGAGAACAGTGCTGCCGTGCTGGCTGGCACAGCCGATGCCAGCACGCTGGGCGTTTCGGCCGCCGGCCCGCTGACGCTGGTGTTCCGCCTGAGTGAAAAGGACGACAACTTCCTTGCCAAGCTCACCCTGCCCGGTGCCATGCCCTGCGATGAAGCATTTTTTGAGAGCACCCGCGGCACCTACGGCCTGACCGCCAAGACCACCCTTTCCAGCGGCAGCTTCTATCTTTACAACTGGACGGCCAGCGGCCTGTTCCTGCGCCGGGATGTCTCCTCCCCCATGATCGGCAGCCTGCGTCTGGTGCAGAACACCGGCAGCACCGGCAAGAGCGCCGCCCAGCTCATTGCAGACGAAAAATGCTCCGCCGCGCTGGACGACACCGGCGAGGATACCTCGCTGCAGTCGGTGGATTACTCCGACACCACCTGGGCACTGCTGTTCAACAGCGCCGAAGATTCTGTGTTTGCCGATCAGGAACTGCGGCAGGCGCTTGCCGGCATCGCCCGGGAGAATGTGGATGTGCCCTCTTCCGGCCTGTACACCGCTGCCGAGGGTCTTGTGCCCACCGGCCTTTCCGTGGACGGCATCGATTACCGCAAGTCTGCCAGGAACCCGCTGCCCACCATCACCGACCCCCGTACATTGTACCTGAATGCACGGCAGGGCATGGCCAGCTCGGATTTTTCCGGCGTGACCATCCTGCTGCCGAAGGAAGCCGGCCTGACCGAACTGGCCGAGCAGATCAACGGCGCATGGCAGAAGGACTGCTCCCTTTTCTTCTCGGTGGAAGAGGTTCCGCAGGAGGAGTTCGACAAACGCCTTGCAGCGGGCAGCTACACCATTGCGCTGGCTCCCATCCGCGCCGAAGGCGGCAGCGTATACCAGATGCTGCAGCAGTTCACGGCCGAGGGCGGCGGCCTGACCGGCTGGTCCGACCCCATCTACTCTCAGCGTCTGGCCGAAAGTGCCCAGCAGACCGGCAGCGCCCGCTGTGCCCTGCTGGCCGATTGTGAGCGCCAGCTGCTGGAAGGCTGCGCCGTGGTGCCGCTGCTGGGCCAGAACAGGCGTCTGCTGGTGGCGGACGGCATCACCGGCCTTGTGTTCGACCCCTTCACGCCGGTGCTGGACCTGACCGATGCCCAGAAAAACTGACATTCTCCGGCCCTTGACAATCCCGTCCCTCTTTGCTACAATAAATGAGCAACTTGCAGGGTTAGCTCATCCGGTAGAGCGGCTGCTTCCCAAGCAGCAGGCGGCGGGTTCGGGTCCCGTACCCTGCTCCAAAAACAAACGGCAAACCGTGGAATATCGGTTTGCCGTTTTTGCTTACAGCCGCTCCCTGCAAAATACGAAAGGACTCTGCCATGATCTTTGTTCCCCTGCTGCATTACTTCAAATGCAAAAATTCCTACAGCGGCAACGAATACGGCCTGCGATACCGGATGATTCCCGGCAAGCGCACCGTGCCGGACCCGGACGGCGGCGAGGGTGCCACAAAAGAGGAAAGCATCCTCACCGTGGACTACTGGCCGGACCCCTGGACCATTGAAAAGACCGACCCTGCCCTGCGGGTGCAGAAGGTGTTTCCGCTCACCGACGAGGGCCGGGAGGCCACAGCCGCTTTTTTGCAGGACGCGTTCAATGCCGATCCTGACCGCTGGAAAAACTGTCCCAGCATGATGGACAGCGACCCGTGGGAGCCGCCTGCTGCCGAAGCCGAGCCGGACAAGCCGAAGGAATAAAACATGATCTATCGTTTAAAAGAACTCAAGGGCGATACCATTGCAGTGCCGCAGCTGGTGTTTTCCAAACTGGGCATCGCCGAAGAATACAATGTGCGCGTGGCTCTGTATGTGCTGGCGACCGGCATCACCGACCCGGACAAGATCTGTGCCGACCTCAAGCTGCGCAGCCGCATCAGCGCCGAGAGCGCCCTCTCCTTCTGGGCAGGCGCTGGCCTGCTGGAGCGGTACGAAGAGAACGCCGCACCGGGCGAGGAACCCAGCGCCCCCGCACCCATGACCTGGGCCGAGATCGCTGCGGCCAGCCGCACCGACCCCATGATCTCCAGCCTGATCGACTGCGCACAGACCGGCTTTGCCCGTCCGCTGACCCACAGGGAGATGGAAAAGCTGGTCAACCTTTATATGCAGGAGGGCTTTGCGCCGGAGACCGTGATGCTGTGCACCGCCTATGTTGCCAGCACCGGCCGCAGCACCATGGCCGCCGTAGTGCATGAGCTGAAGGTGTGGCGCACCGAGGGCGTGGAGACCGGTGAACAGGCCGATGCCCACCTCAAACTGCTGGCACTGCGCCAGAGCCGCGAGCAGTATGTCAGCGGCCTTCTGAACATCCCGGAAAGCGAGCTGACCCTTGGCGGGCGCAAGGCCATTGCACGCTGGTACGAGGTTTACGGCTACGACGATGCCATGGTGCAGGAAGCTGCCGTGCAGGCCGGGGCCAAGCGCGACCTGTGGTACTGGAACAGTATCCTCAAAACATGGAACGCCAAGGGCCTGCGTACCGTGCACGATGTGCGCAGCCCGGTGGCTGCTGCAGGCGCAAGCCGAAACCTCCGGGTAGACCGCGAAGCCCCCAGCGGCAACGATTTCCTCAAGAACGCTGCCCGCCGCCGTCCGTTGAAAAAGAAGTCGGAATAAGGAGGAGCCATGCGTACCAAAAACGAACTGTATCAGGAAGCCATGCGCACCGTGGCCGCCCGGCGGCAGATGGCCAGAGCCAGAGCCGAGGATGCCCGCGCCGAAGCCGAAGCCGCCATTCCCGCCCTGCGCCATGCAGAAGAAGAGGTGCGGGTGCGGGGCATCCGCTGCGCACTGGCCGGTGCTGCGGGCAAGGACCGCACCGAAGCTGCCGCCGCCCTTGCCGATGCAAAGCAGAAGCTGACCGCCCTGCTGGCACAAAGCGGACGGCCCGCTGATGCACTGGAGCCGCGCTTTGTCTGCCCCAAATGTCAGGACACCGGCAGCGTGAATGGCCGCACCTGTGAGTGCGTGCACAAGGTGATGCAGCAGCTGCGCCGCAAGGAGATCGAGGCGCTGTCCAGCCTGTCCATTGCAAGCTTTGACACCATGGAGCTGCGCTATTACCCGAACCGTGCCGATGAAAAGGTGGGCGGCGCCATCCGCCCTTACATGGCCGATATGCTGGCAGACCTGCGCAGCTACGCGGAAGAGTTTGACCACCACAGCGAGAGCCTAATGCTGTTTGGCAATGCGGGCCTTGGCAAGACCCATGCGGCCCTTGCCATTGCGGGCATCGTGCTGGAAAAGGGCTACGATGTGATCTATGTTTCCAGCCCGGACTTTTTCTCCAAACTGGAAGGGCTGCACTTTGGTGCAGACCCGGCAGGCGAGGAGGAAACGCTGATGCAGACCGCTGCCGGGGCCGACCTGCTCATTCTGGATGATCTTGGCTCGGAGTTCAACTCCGCCTTCCTCATCAGCAGCCTGTACAGTCTGCTCAACAACCGGCTGGGTGCAAAGCTGCCCACCATCGTCACCACCAACATCACTGACGGTGCTCTGCTGGAAAAGCTGTATACCGAAAAAATTTCCAGCCGCCTTTCTGCCTTTGTCCCCTGCCTTTTTGCAGGCGATGACATCCGCACACAGAAAGCAGCTGAATAAAACAAACGGCAATGCAAATGCATTGCCGTTTGTTTTATTTAAAACTCTAATACCGGACTCATTTCGTTGCGGCGCTGTGCCTGCACGATGCAGTCCTTCTCCGGCACAACGCCCGCCGCGCCCAGCGTGTTGAACACGGTCTGCAGGGCAAGCGCAGGCGTGTTGTTCTCCTGCGAAAGATGGCACAGCGCAAACTTTTTGCACCCTTCCTGAATGAGTTCCAGCAGCTTTGCCGAGCACTCGTCGTTGGAAAGGTGGCCCCGGGTGCTTTCAATGCGTGCCCGTAAGTAATAGGGATACGGCCCGCTGCGCAGCATGTGCAGGTCGTAGTTGCTCTCCAGTGCCACAAGGTCGCAGCCGGAAAGCGCCTCGTGCACCGGCGGCGTGAGCATGCCAAGGTCGGTTGCAATGGTCATGGTCTTGCCGTCCGGGGTGTGGATGCGGTAGCCCACACAGGGCACATCGTGGCTGGTGGGAAAGCTCTGCACGCCAAACGCGCCCACGTCCTCTTCCCTGCCTTCCAGCTCGTGCAGCTCACAGCTGGCCGGTACGATGCCGTTGCTGTCCAGAAAATCCAGCGTTTCCGCTGCACCGTACACCGGCAGCGTGTTCTTTTTGAGGAAGGTGGAAAGCCCCTTCACATGGTCGCTGTGCTCGTGGGTGACAAGGATGCCGTCGCAGTCACTGACGGCAAGGCCCAGCGCCTTGAGCGCCGCCGAGGTAGTGCGCACGCCCTTGCCCATATCCACAATGAGATACCGCTGCCCGCAGCGCACCACACTGCTGTTGCCGGAGGAACCCGAATATAACGAGATGAATTCTGCCATGAAAAACCTCTGATACACTCAAAAACAGCCCGCCGCATATGCAGCAGGCTGTTTGCTTTTTATAAGTTACAGTGCCTGATCCAGTGCAGCGGGCATACGCTCCACCTTGCTGATGTCTGCACCCAGACCGCGCAGCTTTTCCACGATATTCTCGTAGCCGCGCTCGATGTGGCCGATTTCCTCGATCTCACTGGTGCCGTCTGCCATCAGCGCAGCCACCACCATGGCAGCGCCTGCACGCAGATCCAGTGCGCGCAGCGGTGCAGGGGTGAGCTTATCCACGCCCTCAAACACAGCCACCTGACCGTCCACCTGCACGTTGGCACCCATCTTGCGCAGCTCGTCCACATAGCGGAAGCGGTTGTCCCACACGCTCTCGGTCACGGTGCTGGTGCCCTTGGCCACGCTCAGCAGCACGCCCATCAGGGGCTGCATGTCGGTGGGAAAGCCGGGATGCGGCATCGTGTTGATCTTCAGCGGCAGAATATCGCCGGTGCGGCGCACACGCACAGCATCGTCAAATTCTTCCACCTCCACGCCTGCACGGCGCAGCTTTTCGGTAATGGGTTCCAGATGCTTGGGGGTGACGTTCTTCACCAGAACATCGCCGCCGGTGGCAGCAGCAGCCACCATGTAGCTGCCAGCCTCGATCTGATCCGGGATAATGCTGTAGGTGCAGCCGTGCATCTTTTCCACGCCGCGCACCTTGATCACATCGGTGCCTGCGCCGCGGATGTTCGCACCGCACATATTCAGGAAGTTTGCCAGATCCACCACATGGGGTTCCTTGGCACAGTTTTCCAGAATGGTCTGGCCCTTGGCCATTACAGCGGAGAGCATACCGTTCATGGTAGCGCCCACGCTGACCTTATCAAAGAAGATGTGTGCACCGTTCATCTCCTTGGCACGCACGGTGATCATGCCGTAGTCCACGCTGTCCTCTGCGCCCAGAGCACTGAACACCTTCAGGTGCTGGTCAATGGGGCGGGGGCCGAGGTTGCAGCCGCCGGGCATGGCCACCTGAGCCTTGCCAAAACGGGACAGCAGTGCGCCCAAAAAGTAGTAGCTGGCGCGCATCTGGCGGGACAGGTCGTCCGGGACGTTGGTGCCGGTCAGATGGGTGGTGTCGATCTCGTAGGTGTTGCGGTTGATCATTTTGATCTGTGCGCCCAGAACGCTGAGGATCTTCAGGCTCACCGCCACATCACTGATATCCGGCAGATTCTCGATCACACAGACATCCGCTGCCAGAATGGTTGCAGGCAGGACGCCCACCGCCGCATTTTTGGCACCCGAAATAGTAACTTCGCCGTGCAGGGGCTTGCCGCCCGTAATAACAAATTTCTCCAATTTTATGATCTCCTTGTCGGAGGCCCGCAGCCGCGGGCCTGTTAAGGTTCCTGAAAGCATTTTCCATAAAAGCTGCCTGATGTGCATGGGCCATAAGGCCGTACACGTACAGCTATCTTATTATACACAACTTTCACAAAAAAGCAAAGCCCCGCTTGATGTTGTTTTATTATTTTCTGTTTTGCCCATTTTCGCGCAGGATATTCCAAAATTTTGATTTCTTTTTCAGGTATTTTACAAAAACCAGATACATTGCTGTTGCGCTTTCTTTACCAGATGTGGTCTTCGCACCGAGTCTCAGTGATCCAGCCCAGCTGGTAGGCAGCCACCAGCTGCTTGAGGTCGTGCACACGCTCCCGCAGCACCTCGCCCTCGTCGGTGTCCTCCACGAGAATGCGATGATTTTCGGTCTCCAGAATGTTTTTCTGGGAAATGATATCCAGATTATCCTTCACCGCTTTCTCAGCACTTTCAAAGGGCTGATGGGTGCGCAGGGACATGGTGCGGCTGGAATACACCAGCGTGTAGCCCGCAATGCCGGTCTTTTCGTGGTAGGCACGGCAGAAACCGCCGTCGATCACCACCAGCCGTCCGCCGCCCTTGATGGGGCTTTCGCCGTTCTTTTCCCGCACCGGCACATGGCCGTTGACGATGTGACTGGCACCGGGCAGGCCAAACTCGGCCAGAATGCGGCGGCAGACGGCCTCATCGTTATACCATGTATAATAGGGGTCCTTCACCTCGGTGTGGGTGGAAGCGTCCTCTACATAGAGCCGCTCAAAGGTGGTCATGGCACTGCGGCCAAACAGCGGCGAAAGCTTGCCGCACCACAGATACCACAAAAAATCCTGTCCGCTCTGGCGGGCAGCGCTGCCTTCCGGTGCATAGTAGCCCCGGCGGGCGCGGGCATCACAGTAGTCCATCAGTGCGCGGCCGGAGTAGTAGCGGCCCTCAAAGCGCTCCATGGCAAAGGTGCCGCGGCTGGTCATGGGCACAGCGCCATGGTAGAGCAGGTTGCCGTTCTCAATGTGGTACACGCTGCCCTTTGCATAGAGAAATTCCACATGCTGCTGCAGTTTTTCGCTCTGGCGGAAGGACTGCACCAGCTTGCGCAGCACCAGCTGTTCATCCGGGTGCAGTGCGGCCGGGTCGGCGGGGTCCACCGTGGGGAACGAGGTATCCCGCAGCGGATACTCCTTTTCGCCGATCTTTACCGTGTGCTTTTCCCAGTCGATGCGGCGCAGATAATCTCGCTCCAGCATCTGGAAGTCCGGGTTGCGGTCAATGACATAGCACTCCAGCTTGAACATCAGAATGCTGATGGCCTTGTGCATCACGGCACAGCGGTGCAGCATTCCCCTGGTGTAGGGGCCGCGGGCCGCATCGGTATGAGGCATCCAGATGGAAAGATCATCATTGCCGTAGAACTGCTCGGCCATGCGCTGCAGATGGCGCAGGTTGATGCCGTAGCAGTCCTCCAGCATTCCGTGGTTATGATAAGCCAGCGTGGTCTTGAGCACCGTGCAGATGCAGATGGGGCTGCCCGCAGCGGCACCCATCCATACTACATCGTGGTTGCCCCACTGGATATCCACATTGTGGTGGCGCATGAGCAGATCGAGGATGATATCCGGGCGTGGGCCGCGGTCGAACAGGTCGCCCACGATGTGCAGCTTGTCCACTGCCAGATGCTTGATCAGCTCACACAGCCGCACGATAAAGCGGTCGGCGCGGCCATTTTCAATGATGCTGCCCACGATCTGGCCGTAGTACAGATCCTTGTCGTGATCCTCAAAATGGGCGTGGAGCATCTCGTCCAGAATGTAGCCGCAGCTGGCAGGCAGGCATCTGCGCACATGGTCGCGGGTATGCTTGGAGGACACCAGACGGCAGATATCAATAAGCCTCAGCAGCGTTTCGGTGTACCACTGATCCAGCGCTTCCTCGCTGGTACAGCGTGCCTTGAGCTGGGGCAGCTTTTCGTTGGGGTAATAGATCAGCGTTGCCAGCTCGGCGCGGGTATGCTTTGGCACGGTATCGCCCAGCACCTGATCCACTTTTTCGCGAATGACACCGGAAGCGGAATTCAGAATATGCACAAAAGCTTCATTCTCGCCGTGCAGGTCGCTCATGAAGTGCTCGGTACCCTTGGGCAGCTTGAGCAGTGCCTGCGTGCTGATGATCTCGCTGGCTGCCGCCGCCTGCGAAGGATAATCCCGCGAGAGCAGGGTCAGGTACTTGAGATTATCGCGGATCTCATCGGTTTCGGTGCGCATGGTCTCCTCCATCACAACGTTCTCTCTGCCGCAGTCCGCCACAAGGACCTTGCAAAGATGTTGCTTTCCATATGTATTATTTTTTCCTTATCTTATAGTATAGCACGTCCGGGGCGAAAAGTGGTATACTGGGGCTGACAAACTTTCAGCAAAGGACTTTGGATATTATGCCGAAAAGCGATTTCGTCTCCGTTCCCTCTTCCTGCACCCTCTGCCCGCGCCGGTGCGAGGCCGACCGTGCTGCCGGACGCACCGGTTTCTGCGGCGCGGGCGGCACCTTAAAAGCAGCCCGCGCTGCCCTGCACTACTGGGAGGAGCCATGCATCAGCGGCACAAAGGGCAGCGGCACGGTGTTCTTTTCCGGCTGCACCCTCAAATGCTGCTTCTGCCAGAACTATCCCATCAGCGCCGAGGGCCTTGGCAAGGAGATCAGCGTGGAACATCTGGCAGAGATTTTCCTGAATCTGCAGGAGCAGGGTGCCAACAACATCAATCTGGTCACACCCGGCCAGTGGCGGCCCTGGATCATTGCCGCGCTGGATATTGCCCGGGCTAAGGGCCTGCATCTGCCCATCGTATGCAACACCGGCGGCTACGAAACGGTGGAAAGCGTGGAAGCATGGCGCGGATACATCGACATCTGGCTGGCCGACCTGAAATACGTCTCCTCCGCCCTCTCGGCAGAGCTTTCCTCTGCACCGGACTATTTTGCGCAGGCAAAGCCCGCCATTGAAGCCATGATGGCACAGGCCGGGCACCCGGTGTTCAATGCAGAGGGCATCCTGCAAAAGGGGGTCATTCTGCGGCACCTTGCCCTGCCCGGCCATGTTGACGACAGCTTTGCGGTGCTTGACCAGATGGCCGCGTGGAACGATGCAGACCCCGGATGCTTCATCCCCAGCGTCATGAGCCAGTACACACCGTTTTACAAGGCCGCAGAGCACGGCATCGGACGGCGCATTACCACCTATGAATACCGCCGGGTGGTCAACTATGCCATGGACAAGGGACTGGCGCAGGGCTACATGCAGCAGAAGAGCAGCGCAAAGGAAGAGTATACGCCTTCTTTCGATTTGACAGGGGTATGAATTCGTCAAATCTCCCAAAAAAGGCTGATTATTTTCTCTTGCATCCCCGCGGAAATGCTTGCAATCCCATCCGGGCCGGATTATAATGGATACAACGATGTGTTAACAGAACTCTGATGAGCTGTAAATATCAGGAGGAGCGTTATGGAACATTTCAACCCGATCCTTGGCAACGATACCACCGGCCAGAAATTCATCACCTGCGGTGAGATCATGCTGCGCCTGACCCCGCCGAACTACGAGAAGATCC
>UMHJ01057467.1_pt1 | contig 11872 bp, 12 predicted proteins | sample 1965511 | NCBI WGS metagenome assembly UMHJ01 (sample SAMEA4836096, study PRJEB28245) | human gut metagenome | biome: gut microbiome; material: fecal sample | place: Denmark | collected 2008
ACAGTTACTCCCAAGATGTGAACATGAACTGTGGCTGATGCAGTTGTCCATGTACTATCAGTCCCTGTACCTGCAGATTACCAAGGGATGAGTATTTCAATCAGCGAGACGAATTGCTCTTTGGTGAGCTTGTCATAATCAATGCCAAAGGTAGCGAGGAACGAACGGACTTGCTTTTCCTCGGAACTGCCCTCAAAATTCATCGCATCCTGCAACTGCCCCTGTACGGTTGCTGCGAGGGAGACTTCATCCGCAGTCATGGTGTCGGGACGATGTTCGTTCCGAATGTCGCGGAGAATACCTTTTAGATCGTCCGCAATCAGACTTCCGAAATACTCGTCCTCCCGAATCTGCGCTACTTCTAACGTCCGCAGATGCAGATCATTTTCCTCGCCGCCGTTTTTCATCAATGCCATCTGCCGGACGGCTTCCAAAACGGCGTTCATATCCTTGACCCGCATATCTGCGATCCGGTCAACGTAAATCTCAGCATCCAGCATAAACCGCTGGAAATCCTTGTGGCAGATCAGCTCCGACAGCAGCCGGTGGTTAAATTTGCCCGTTCTCAATGCTTCGATTGCATCATCATCCAAATGCAGAGCGTCCAGCTCTGTGCTTGGGTGATTTTTTCGTTCTGTCAGCCCCAGCAGGTAATCGGTGGACACACCGTAGAACTTTGCCAGCGCCACCATGCTGAACGGACTGATGTCTTTGAAATCGTCGGCTTCGTATTTTCCCAGCGCAGATTTTGAGATGCCTGTTTCCGCAGAAAGCTGTTCCAACGTCAGACCGCGCTCTACGCGCAGGTCTTTGAGCCGTTCCTGAATGGTGAGTTTTGGCTGCATAGTGGTGTCCTCCCTTCAAATTTCTGCCCTTTCTCCGGCCTTGTCCATAAGCGTGGAAATTTGCGTTTTTCAGCGCGTTTTCCGACCTCTTGGATATACGGGAGAGGGCTATATTTTTCGCTAAAATGGTCTTGCAATCGCACCTGAACCTTGAAAATTGCTGACCGTCCGAACGGGATATGTCCTCTGGCGAAGTGCCGCATCCAGCGCACCAAGGAGAACGAAACGCCGGGAGCGATCCTCCGGGCAGGAACGACGTTCGGAAAGAGCGGCAAAATCGAAAGTCAAAATCAAAGCAAGTGAAAACGGCGAAATAGTTTTCTGCTCTGTGCGGTTATCTGCACGGAATAGAGCGCTATTCAGCAGCGAACGACGTTTGTCGTTCAACATGATATTCTATTTGAAATTTGTGGTGTAAATCGGAGCCTTGATATGATACAATAAGTGTGTCATATCAAGGCTCTTTCCATCACGGAAAGGAGTTTGACAATGTCCGAAAAGAGAAAGGACAACAAGGGACGCATCCTGCGGACAGGAGAGAGCCAGAGGAAAGACCTGATTTATCAATATCGGTACACAGACATTCGCGGCAAGCGGCAGACGGTGTATTCCTCCGATCTGAAAGAACTGCGGGAAAAAGAAAAGGAAATTCAAAAGCAGCTCGACGATGGCATTGATTATGCGGCTGGCAAAATCAACGTCATTCAACTGCTGGAACGCTACATCAGCATCAAACAGGGCGTGCGCTACAATACCAAGGTTGGCTATAACTTCGTGCTGAATCTGGTGAAGAAAGAAGATTTTGGCTACCGTTCCATCCGAGACATCAAGGTTTCGGACGCGCAGAAATGGATCATGAAGCTGCACGAGGACGGAAAGGGATACAGCACCCTCACCAGCGTTCGGGGCGTTGTCAAACCGGCTTTCCAGATGGCGTACAATGAGGATGTAATCCGTCGGAATCCCTTTGACTTCAAATTGGTCGATGTGGTTTCCAATGATTCACAGAAGCGCATTGCCATGACAGAGGAACAGCAGACGCTTTGGATGGATTTCATCCGGGAGGACAAGACCTACTGCAAGTATTACGACGAGTTTGTGGTGTTGCTGGGAACCGGAATGCGCGTCAGCGAGTTCTGCGGGCTTACAACGGCTGATCTGGACTTTGTCGGGCGGAAAATCCGAGTGGATCACCAGCTTGTCCGGGAACGCGGCGGCAAGTATTATGTGGAGAAAACCAAAACCGAGTGCGGCTGCCGCTACATTCCCATGACGGACGAGGTTTACCGGAGCCTGAAAAACATTCTCTCCCGCCGCAAGCGCGTGAAAACGGAAACAATCATCGACGGGTACAGCGGTTTTCTTCTGCTGGACAAGAACGACAGCCCGAAGGTTGCCCTGCACATCGAGAATGAAATGCGCTGGGCGATGAAGAAATATCAAAAGCTGCATCCGGACAAGCCTCTGCCGCACATCACGCCCCATGTGTTCCGGCACACCTTCTGCACGAACATGGCGAACGCTGGCATGGACATCAAGACTTTGCAGTATGTCATGGGACATTCCGATGTGGGTGTCACGCTGAATGTTTACACCCATGCAAGCTATGACCGCGCCGCCGAGCAGATGGCAAAGATCATTGAGTTCAAAGGCATTTCCGAGCTGGAACAGCAGAGAAAATCAGGTTGAAGCAATCACAGTCACTACACCAATTACTACACCATTTGCCCGAAAATCTGCGTAGAGTTACGGGAATATGCGTAGGTTTCCGGCATGACAGCAAAAATGAAGTAAGCGCCCAAAGCCCTGAAATATCAAGGCTTGGAGGCTTTTGAAGGGATATATAAGCAATGACAAAAATCTTATTCATCTGCCATGGAAATATTTGCCGCAGCCCCATGGCCGAGTTTGTGATGAAGGACTTGGTAAAGAAGGCCGGGCTGGCATCACGGTTTCATATCGAATCGGCAGCTACCAGCCGGGAGGAGATCGGCAACCCGGTCTATCCTCCGGCACGGCGCAAGTTGGCCGAGCACGGGATCTCCTGCGAAGGCCACGCCGCACGGCAACTGACAAATCGGGATTACGACGAATACGATCTCCTGATCGGCATGGACCAGGCCAACCTCTGGGATATGTACCGCATCTGCGGCGGCGACTATGCCGAAAAGATGTCCCTCCTGATGGACCACACTGCCCGCCCCGGCAATGTGGCAGACCCGTGGTACACCGACGACTTCGAGGCAACCTGGCGGGATGTACTGGCGGGCTGCCAAGGACTTCTGAAAGAATTTATGACAGAATGAGGTGATTCGAATGGCACACAACGATAAGATTCAACTGTTCGAAGACAAGCGCATTCGCACCGCATGGGATGAAGAAAAGGAAGAATGGTACTTTTCTATCGTTGATGTGGTAGCTGTGTTGACTGATCAGCCGGATCAGCGCGGTGCAAGTAACTATTGGGCAAAACTGAAGCAGCGTCTTAAAGAAGAAGGGGCAGATCAGTTGCTGACAAATTGTCAGCAACTGAAAATGAGATCTCCCAAAGATGGGAAGCGCTATAATACTGATGTAGCCGACACCGAGCAGCTTCTCCGAATCATCCAGTCCATTCCCTCCCCGAAAGCGGAGCCGTTCAAGCTGTGGCTGGCGCAGGTCGGTCGAGAGCGCATCGAGGAGGCCATCGACCCGGAACTGACCATTGACCGGGCTTTGGAAACCTATCTCAAGAAGGGGTACAGCCGTGAGTGGATCAACCAGCGGCTGCAGGCCATCCAGGTCCGTAAAGAACTGACCGATGAATGGGATGCCCGCGGTGTGCAGAAGGGCGTAGAGTATGCCATCCTCACGGATGAGATATCCCGCGCATGGTCTGGCATGTCCACCCGGCAGTACAAAAATCTGAAGGGTTTGAAAAAGGAAAATCTTCGTGATAACATGACCACGCTGGAACTGGTACTGAACATGCTGGCGGAGGCCACTACTACGGAGATATCCAAGCAGAAAGCACCGGAGACTTTTTCGGAAAACATTAATGTGGCGCGCGCTGGAGGCAAGGTGGCCGGTGATGCACGGAAAGCTATCGAGAGCCAAACTGGCGTTCCCGTGATTACCTCCAAGAACTCTGCACAGCTCAATCAGGTTGTAACGGACTTGCTGGAAGGTGCAGTCTCTGACACAACTGAAGAATCAAAAAACAAGTGAGCTCTGCGCATCATCAAGTTGTTCTTGCTGTCATACACCGATTTTTTGAAAGTAAATTTCGAAAAAAATCTATAGTGTTGAGGTATGACAAGTGTAAGGATTCTGAGCAGAAATGCTTGGAATCCTTTCTTTTTTGCGCAAAAAGCTGCAAAATACACAAGGAAGTGATCCTGAGTTTCCTTGAAACTACATTCTTAAATGAGGGTTTCGTGATACTGGATAAGCAGAAGAAAAGGGCCTGGATGCACACCGGAAACAACCGTGCCGTCATTACCCTTAAAACTACTTTTGCGGAAACCAATTATTTTCATCGCTGTACAAGCCTTTCGTTGTATAAAATTTGCAGGGCACAGAGCGCCGTGCGGACTTCCGTACCCTGCAATTACATATTAAAACTTGCCGCGCGGGGAGGCAGACAATTTCCGCTTGTGTTTTGCCAAAAAGAAGTGTATAATGCAAATAAAAACCACTATAAGAAAGGAGATATTTTATGGATCGCAATGTATTTGAAAAGCTGAATTATGGCCTGTATATCGCGGCAGTCGCGGAAGAGGGCCGCAACTATGGATGCCTCATCAGCTCCTTCTCCCAGATCACCAGCGGGAATCCCCGCAAGTGCGCGGTGATCCTCAACCGGGACAACCGCACCTGCGACGCGCTGCTGAAAACGGGCACGCTGGCCGTTTCCATGGTGGGCCAGGATGCCGACAAGGAGCTGCTGAAGACCTTCGGCCATAAATCCGGCCGCATCGTGGACAAATTCGCCGGGCTGAACTTCCGTCAGGATGCCGCCGGGAACCCCTACCTGACCGATAATATGGCCGCCTGGGTCAGCCTGAAGGTCACGGAGACCGTTCCTGTGAAGAACTATTACCTGTTCATCTGCGACGCCGTGGAGGGCGAGGTCCTCAGCGACGCGCGCCTGATGACCATGGACGAGTTCCTGCAGAAAGGCTCCTTCGCGCCGCCTCCCACCGCCACCGTATATCGCACCATGGCGGAGGACGAGGGCTGGATCTGCCCCATCTGCGGCTATCACTACACCGGCGAGGTCATTCCGGAGGGCTATATCTGCCCCCTGTGCCGCTGCCCCGGTGAGAAATTCGAAAAGAAAAAGGCCTGACCGGACGCTTTCCGCCCCACGCGGATCGGCCCATAACGGCAAAGCACGGAACAGGATCGTGCCGGCCAATGGCCGGTGTGCGTAACGCAGTGCGGTCCGTGCAGGCGTCATATGCGGCGATTGACGAAAACAAGCCCCACGGGAGTTGAACCCCGTGGGGCTTGCGGCTTTGTTTGGTTTTACGCTTCCCACTCGGACTTGTGGGTCTCCCACCATGCGGGGAAGGCGGGGTCTTTCGGGGAGAGGGTGGGGGTAATGTCACTGCTGATTATTGTGGTATCATTATATTTTTTACTAAATCGATAACCTAACCCCAAAGCACTATTACAACCTAAATATAGTAATTCCAATAAGCTGGATTTACTTTGGGCCCAAATGGTACCCTGATAGGCGGTCTTAAAATCATTTAAGGATAAGCAGTTGGTTTTACTTTCAGCTGTGTGAACAACTTTCAGCTGGCCATATAAGTATCTTATATTCTTTTCATTCTCTAATAGTACATTTTTATCAAATGCTATTTCGATTTCATCTTCCGGAGCATATCCAAGAACACGGGAGAACAGCGTTGTTCTTGTGATTTCTTTACTGTCCTCTTTCCGCAGGCACCGATTGAAGATGGCCTGGACATTGCCCTCGTTCAGTTCCAGCGGAGTAAATTGGGGCCGTCTTTCCTCTATTTCTGCCGCTTTTTTAATCATTTTATCCTTTAAGCCCACAACGCAAGCCCCCTAACGCACCCAACGGCGCAGATTTTTCGATATTGATATTATTACTCCGGCAATAAAATAATCACAAATCAGTCCAGCTTGTAAGGTTTGAGCTTCGGGTGGTCAAAATTGGACTTCACATGCTCAGTGTCCGCTGAAAACTGGTTCAGCACTTCCGTTGCATTCTCTTCTAATTCCTGGACTGTCTTAACCATCGCCTGTGTCCCCAGATTCCGCTTCAAGTCATTGTTGAGATATTCATCAGGGTTGTATTCAGGGCAATATGGTGGCAAGTGGAACAGGCGGATTTGAGCTTCATGCTCTTTGGCCCAAGCCGATACCTTATTGCTGTGATGTACCTTCAGGTTATCCAGTATCAGATATACACGTCTTCCTGCGGCTGTTTTTATGATGGCATTCATGAAAGAAATTAGACGGTCTGAATCAATAGCATCGGAGTAAAGAAGGAAATGCAGTTTCCCTTGGTTGCTGATTGCGCTAATCATGTTGATATGCATACTCGTGTCAGCTCGGACTCCGAGGATCAACTCAATTCCTTTGCGGCCCAAAACCGCTACTACACGGAGCTGATCTCAAGCAAGGCCGAATGGCGGATGGTTGACATCTATGCTGATGAGGGGATCACCGGAACTTCGGTGGCTAAACGGAATGACTTCCAGCGGATGATGGCAGACTGCCGTCGGGGTCTGATCGATCAGATCCTTGTTAAGTCCATGCTCCAAGAGTAATTAAGATCCCTGCCAAGCCGGAAGCCACCCGTCAGGCAGAAGCCCGCAGACAGCTCCGGGTGGCAGCTTACTGCCGAGTCTCCACCAAAGAGGAGGATCAGGCAAACAGCTATGAGGTGCAGAAAGAGTACTATACCGATAAAATCATGTCCAACACCGCTTGGACGATGGCTGGCATCTTTGCGGACAAGGGCATCACCGGAACCTCGGCCAAGAAGCGCGAGGACTTCATGCGGATGATCCGGCACTGCCGCCAGAAAAAAATCGATGTGATCCTGACCAAGTCGGTCTCCCGCTTCTCCCGCAATACGGTGGACTGCCTCTACTATATCCGGACGCTCAAACAGCTTGGCATTGCAGTCATCTTTGAGAAGGAAAACATCAATTCTCTGGAGGAGGACAGTGAGCTGCGGATCACACTCTCCGGTGCCTTCGCCCAATCTGAGAGTGAATCCATCTCCGCCAATGTCACATGGGGTAAACGGCGCGCCATGGAAGCTGGAAAGGTCAGCATCCAATATAAAAAGCTGTACGGCTACCGCAAGGGTGAGGATGGTCAGCCGGAGATCATTCCGGAACAGGCCGAAATTGTCCGATGGCTCTATGAGCGCTATCTCACTGGGGCCAGCCTGCGGATGATCAAAGATGAACTGAAACAACAAGGTGTCAAGTGCTTCGAGGACTCTCCGGAGTGGACCATCTCCCGCATCCGCAGTATTCTGCAAAATGAAAAATACTGCGGTGATGTACTGATGCAGAAGACCTTCCGGCAGGACTTTATCAACCGCAAGGCCATTAAGAATACAGGCCAGCTTCCCATGTACCTCATTGAAAATCACCACGAGGGCATTGTCAGCCGTGAAAAGTTTGACGCCGTACAGGCAGAAATGGCACGGCGGAATGCGGCCAAGAGTCCATCCAAGAATGCGGTCACGGGAATGGCCTCCTACGCCAGCAAGTATGCACTCTCGGAACGGCTGGTCTGCGGTGAGTGCGGGACCCTGTATCGTCGCTGCACATGGACACGAAACGGGGAAAAACGAGTCGTATGGCGCTGTGTGAGCCGATTGGACTACGGCAAGAAATATTGCCATAACTCACCCACACTGTATGAAGCGCCTCTCCAGCAAGCGATCCTCGCAGCCCTGAACACAGCCATGGCCGACAAGAATAGCTTGATTCGGCAGATCACAGATGCCATGGAAACGGAGATCATCCCATTCCCCGGCGGCACGATGGGCCTTGGAGATATTGAACGCAGGCTGAGAGAACTGGAGCAGCAATTCCAAACACTGCTGGAAAAGGCCACGGATGATCCGGCTGCCTATGGCGGTCAGTTCAAGGAGATACTGGACGAGCAAACCCTCCTGAAAGAAAGGCGTTCCGGGATCCTCGCAGATAACAAGGAACAGGCAAAAGCCAACCAGCGCATCATGGATGCTGCACAGACCTTGGAAAACGCATCGCCCCACATTACGGAATGGGACGAGAGTGCCGTCCGCCAACTGGTGGAGACAGTCAAAGTTCTCTCCAAGGATGAGATCGCAGTAACGCTGAAGGGCGGCATAGAGATCCGACAGAAAATCATGTACTAAAACAGGTCAAAGCAGAGAAAAACACGGCGATGTCACCGTGCTTTTCTCTGCTTTGAGCGTTGAATCAGGCGCTGTGCGCCGGAAAGGAGAAGCTATGAATATCCGAAAGACTGTGGATTACAGCACAATGTTTGCCGCACTGGAAGCTGCCATGGACGCGGATCTGCCGCAGATGGAGCTGTACTGTGAGATTGGCAAGATTATCTGCACTCGTCCAGAAAAGGGCGCAGCGGTGGCTGCTGCGGAGTTTCTGAAAGAACAGTACCCGGATATGACCGGCTTCTCTCCGCGTAATGTGCGCCGAATGCGGGATTTCTGGCAGTTGTACGGCGGCATGCCGGAACTGCTTGGCGAAGCGCTTCACTTGAATTGGACGCAGAACGTGGTCATCATGGAGGCAGAGCTGACCGCAGAGGAGCGCTACTGGTACATGGACGCAAGGAAACGCTATACGCAAAAGCCCTACGCCTACATCATGTACATAGACATCGGCCCCATCACCCGCTATATCGTAACGCTGAACTGGGCGTTCTTTGCGGTGCTGCTGGCGATCTCCTCCGTCATGTGCCTGCTGGGCTTCCGCTTTGGCCGGGATATTGAAAAGGAGGCGGAGCGGCAGCAGACCTTCTTTCAGAACGCCTCCCATGAGCTGAAAACACCGCTTATGGCGATACAGGGCTATGCGGAGGGGATACAGGCGGGCGTGATGGACACAGGCAGCGCGGCGGAGGTGATCTTGAAGGAAAGCGACCGCATGACGGAACTGGTAGACGAGCTTCTGGACATCTCGAAAATCGATATGGGGCGGCAGCCGCTTACCCTTTCCGAGATGGATGTCCGTGAGCTGCTCTACGACAGCATACGCGCCGTGGAGCCGGCGGCAGCCGCCGGCGGCATCGCCATCGTGCCGGACTTCCCCGAAACGCCCGTTATGGTCAGCTGTGACGATACCCGGCTGCGCAGAGCCGTCACCAATATCCTATCCAACGGCGTACGCTATGCCCACAGCCAGCTGCACCTGACCTGCCGCACGGAGAAACGGCATGTGACGATACGGATACAGGACGACGGGGATGGCATTGCCGCGGAAGATCTGCCCCACATCTTTGACCGCTTCTACATGGGAAAAAGCGGAAAATCCGGCATCGGCCTTGCCCTGACCAAGGAGATTATCCACCTGCATAAGGGAACGATCCGTGCCTACAACGGGGATGGCGGCGCTGTTTTCGAGATCTCCATTCCGGTGAGCCGATGAGAAGAGCACCGCGCCGCCTGTGAGCGCCCCTCTTGCAAAAAGGACAGACTTAGAAAAGATTTTTGCTGGTACTGGGTGGAGAGTTTCCTGTGATTTCCTCTCGTGCCGATATTGTTAGAATGGAGTACATCTATGGACTGCAAAGCAAAAAAATATCTGCATATTTATGACTGGAACTACTGGTGGGGCTATTACCGCTGCGGCAAGGACTGGGAACCTTTCCATGCGGCGGAGTTTTCTCTTTCTGAGGACGAGGCGGGAGAGGTGCCCTTTTTCCACTTTGATTTCCATAACCTCCCCGCACTTCACCAGACGATTCGGGAGGGTGAGTTTGTGGAGCCGGATAACCCGGATCATCCGCACTTTCTGGAGCAGGCAAGGAGGCTCAGAAGCGGTGAACAGGACTGGTTCGTCGGGGCGCTGTACTATCCGCTTTTTTCGCCGGAGATGCATTTCTGCAACGCCTCCGTCCGGAGCGGCGTCCCGCTGACACAGCTGCTTTCCCCGTCTGTGCCGCCCTATTACGGGGTGATCTTTCTTCGGGAGGAGCGCCCCCTCACTCCGGAGGTGCTGACGCATTGGGCGGAGACACTGTCCCAACCCCTGTTCGGCCAGCCGTTTTCCTGCACGCTTGCACAAGTCCCCAGCCGACAGGAGGCGATGGAGCGGCTTGAGAATGAGATGCGGCTGATGCGATGAAATGTACGGCATCGCTTACCACTGATTTCCTGTTGAAAAGCAGCTGAGAGGGAGGCATTTGCTCCTTCTTCCGGAAGCGGACATCTTATACCAAAACCTGTTAAAAAGCTTGAAAAGCTTTTTATAGCACCGAAGGTGCGTCAGGTTTTGTATGAGACGTCACAGCGTGTTTTCACACGCTGTGCGTGCGCACAGCGCACGGGATTCTTGATTAAATTTTTTAATCAAGAATCAGTATTAGGTATGGGTCTGCGCTCTCCGCACGAGGGAAAGAGCCTTCCCGCGCCCTCCGTATTGGGCGAGAGCCCTGCCGTCTTGAAGACAGCAGGGCTCTCGAAAAGAATACGCAAAGAAGTTATTTTTGAGGATATTTCGCTGTCCGTTCCAAAGGGCGGCGTGACCGCCATAACGGGACAAAACGGCGCGGGGAAAACCACCCTTGCGCAGATCCTCTGCGGGCTGGCAAGGCAGACAAGGGGACATATCCTGATAGACAGAAAAAAGCGAGAGCGGCAGTCCGGCGCAGGGAGATCTATTACTGCGGCAACGACACGTCAACGCAGTTTTTTACCGCAAGCGTGGCGGAGGAGCTGCTGCGATAATGTTGTGGAGGTTGAAAAACGATCGCCATGAATCAGCCGAGGACTGTTATGTGATATCCGCGCCGGAGGGATCGCTTTCTGTCCCTGCCGGCAGCTCCACCGCGATGGTCGTGCCCTTGTCCGAGCTTTCCTCCACCCAAACGGAGCCGCCGTGGAGATCGGCGATCTCCCACACCAGAGAAAGCTCCAGTCCCGCGCCGCCGTACTCGCGGCTGCGGGATTTGTCTACCCGGAAGAAGGGATGGAAAATGCTCCGCTGATATTCCTCCGGAATGCCGCAGCCGGTGTCGGAAACGCGAATGATGCACTTTTCCTGCCTTTGTGCAAGTTCGACCCGCACCGAGCCGCCCGGCCGGTTGTACTTGACAGCATTCTCCGTCAGGTTGAAGATCAGACGGTAGATCAGCGCGTCGCTGCCGGTCAGGGAGCCGTCGCCCTCCGCCGTCAGCGTGACGCCGAGCTTATCTGAGAGCGGCGCAAGATCTGTGAAGATCTCCTCGATCATGGGAGCCAGCTGGATCCGCTCGTTCCGCGCCACCTGCCGCAGATTGCTCATCTCCAGCAGTGTCCTGGTCATCTGTATCAGCCGTTCCGTCTGCTCACGCAAAAGCAGGAGAAACTCCGCCGTCTCCGGCCGCACATCGGGATGCTCCGCGGAAAACAGCTCCAACTGCGCCTGCATCAGCGCCAGCGGCGTGCGCAGCTCGTGGGCGGCATTGCCGGTGAACTGCCGCTGGGCGGCAAAGGCGTTGTTCAGCCGCTCCAGCATCTGATTGAAGGAGCGGCTGAGCTGCTTGAACTCCGGAAGCACATCTTCGTCGATCTTCATATCCGCCAGATTGTTCAGCTGCACCTGCTCCACCTGCGATGCAAAGCTACGCAGGGGCTTGAGAGCGCGTCCACTGACGAAGTAAGCGAGAATGCCGCTCAGAATTGTCACCGCCGCCGTGATATACCGGTTGGTGGTGCGGAAGCGCCCCTGTGCCCCATCGACGACGATGGTCAGCTCCTCATTGGGCGCTATGAGCTGCGGGTCAAAGCTCGCCGCTCCGTCCTCATTCAGGATCACCGTGCTGCCGCCCTGTAAGCT